>Ga0272441_10009562_pt1 | contig 14944 bp, 11 predicted proteins | sample SSMProp6N_FD_193582 | JGI IMG/M metagenome (GOLD analysis project Ga0272441, IMG submission 193582) | Marine sediment archaeal communities from Little Sippewissett salt marsh, Falmouth, MA, United States - SSM-Prop-6N | ecosystem: Environmental > Aquatic > Marine > Wetlands > Sediment ... | reverse complement strand
AAGCCTTTTTACGGGAAGCTGCTCTTTCCCGCGCATGATATACAAGCTCCCCAGGCGCTCGTCTTCACCACGGCTGTGATTGTAGACCTTGCGATCGCCGTCCAGGAGACCTGAATACACGCGCATATAGGTGAGTTTGCCTACGAAGGGATCGGCCGTGGTTTTCCAGACATAAACTGCCAACGGGCCGTCATCCGATGCCGATAATGTCTCCTCGCCAGATTTCCCCTTGGCGACAACCGGTTCTACGTCGGCTGGTGAGGGGAACAGATCGATCATGGCTTCCAGTAACGGCACCGTCCCGATGTTTTCGGTTCCAGCAGCAACGAACACAGGCACAAACTGACCCGATTGTACAGCACTGCGGAAGCCCTTGGCTACATCATCTGCGCTGAGTTCCGCGCCATCCAGATATTTTTCCAGTAAGGTGTCATCCCCCTCAGCAGCTGCCTCAACCAAGGCCATACGAGCTTCTTCGACAGCATCCTCATACTCGGCAGGAATGTCCTCCGGTTTGGAGCCGTCTCCAGGTCGCGCCTTCAATTGAAACAAATCAATCACGCCCTTGAATTCGTGTTTTTCACCCAGCGGAATCTGAACGGGAATAAAAGTGACATCGCTGGAGAGTTCCTGCACCGCCGCAAGTGTTGCAGAAAAATTCGCGTTCTCGCGATTCATCTTGCTGATTATCACGAATCGGGGCAGTTTGAACTCATCGCAATATCCCCAGACCAATTCAGTCCCAACTTCCACACCGGCGACAGAATCCACCACGATCACAGCGCCATCTGCAACACGCAGCGCTGAAATGACTTCACCGATGAAATCGGTATATCCAGGCGTGTCCAGCAAATTGACCTTATGGTCATTAATTTCAACCGGAAGAATAGACGTCGAGAGCGAGAGACTACGACGAATCTCTTCCTCCTCGAAGTCGGAGACGGTATTGCCATCTTCAACTTTACCCATCCGGTTGATCACTTCGGTTAACAACAGCATTGCCTCTCCCAGGGATGTTTTTCCAGCTCCACCGTGAGATACTAAGGCAACATTCCGTATCAATTCTGTAGCATATTCTTTCATTCGATTGGGGCCCTTCCAACGAGGTGTCCTAACCCAGTGATTGTAAAGGAGGAGGGGCAGGTTGTCAAAGATGTTACAATTCCAATCGTGAGTTTGCAGCGATGAAATTTATCAACCAACACTCGTTTTTTATCTTCACAGGTCTAGTTTTACTGACCGCGGCGCTTATCGTTTTCCGCACAGGTATAACTACCCTGCGGTTGTTCTTGCTCCTGGGTCTCTTACTCGTAATGGCAATGCTGTATCTTGTTCTCAACCCCGGCAGCAGTTCATCCCGCGAAGTCGGTCAAATTCAATCCCGGATCGGAAACGGAACGCCGGTGCTTCTCGAATTTCAAAGTCAATATTGAGTGGCCTGCATGGCCATGAAGCCCATCGTGAATGGTCTCGAAGCGGAATTCCAGGACGAACTCGATGTCATCCATCTGGACGTACAGAAAACCGAATCTCAAGGATTCATGGAAACATACGGATTCGAGTACACTCCCACTTTTATTCTGCTTGACGGTGATGGAAACGAACGCTGGCGAAACGTCGGCGTATTAGACACCGCATCCCTTCGAGAGGCGCTTTCGGAACTCCCGTGACCCACCAAATCCTGTTTGAACTCTCTTACTTGTTCCGCCGTACCCCCTGGGACACCGGAATAACTCCCCCGGAATTGGTTGCTTTTCTCGATTCGCATCCCCCAGGACGCGCGCTCGATTTGGGCTCTGGCACCGGAACGAACGCCATCACCATGACGAAACGGGGCTGGCAGGTTGTAGGTGTAGACGTTTCCATAATTGCCATCCGGCGTGCACGCAAGAAAGCACGTACAGCAAGTCTCTCGATCGCTTTCTACCAGGAAGACGTAACCGAGTTGGGGTTTCTCGGAGAACCCTTCGATCTCGTACTCGATATCGGCTGCTTTCACAGCTTGCCCCTGGAGTCGAGGGCACGTTATGCCGCCCAACTCCAGCGTCTGGTAAAGCCCGCGGGAACCTACTTGCTTTACGCCTGGCTGCAGGACGAAGATCTATCCCGGGAGAATCCACCGAAGGAAGCCGAAATCCACGCGCTCCTCTCCCCGGATTTCGATTGCCGGCATGTCGCCCATGGCACAGAGCGCCAGAGAACCACGGCGTGGTTCACCTTTATTCGGAAAACATAATGGCGCGCGTACTCGTGCTTTTCCTCGATGGAGTCGGGCTGCAAGGAGAAGACCCAAAGAAGAATCCCTTTGCCCTGGCATCCATGCCGGCTTTGGTCGATCTCTTGGAAGGACGCAGATTGCTGGCCAGCTCGACACCTTTCGTCGGCGAACGTGCAACGCTCCTCGCCGTCGACGCCTGTCTAGGCGTCGACGGGCTGCCCCAATCCGCAACCGGTCAGGCCAGCTTGCTCACGGGTCGTAACGTTCCTGCAGCGATTGGACTCCACTATGGACCCAAACCAAATCGTTTGATTCGAGACATTCTTGAGGAAGACAACGTGTTCACCATGGTCCGACGAGCAGGTAAACGAGCGGCGCTGCTCAACGCCTATCCCCCGCGATACTTCGAAATGATCCAATCTGGACGCCGTTTGTATTCCGCAATTCCCTTTGCCCTCACCGCAGCCGGATTCGAGCTGATGACCGACGAGGATCTCCGCCAGGGACAAGCGTTATCCGCAGATTTCACCGGCACCGGCTGGGTTGCACATCCCGATTTCCCCCCGGCGCCGGTTTATACACCCGCCGAGGCCGGCGGCTTACTGGCTACCATCTCCCAGGCGTATGCGCTCTCCTGGTTCGACTACTGGCCTACGGATTACGCCGGTCATCGCGCCTCACTCGAAGAAGCCCTTGATTTGCTGGAGACCTTCGACGGCGTTTTGGGTGGTCTCATCTCCGCCCGGGAGAATCGCACTGACTTGTTTGTGCTGACCTCCGATCACGGCAACCTGGAAGATCTCAGCGTGCGCGGACATACCCGCAACCCCGTTCCCGCCCTATTAATCGGGCCGGAAAAGCTTCGCAGACAATTCGCTGCCAATCTGCGTGACCTGACCGATTTCGCAGATGCCATCCTGAACACAATACGCGAGAACTTCCCGGAACCTCACGCCCGTACTTGACAATTATTGTCTGATAAGGATAGTATCCATCTACATAGTGAAAACCCACTCATCCTTGCAATGTACGTAATCAGACGGGATAGGTACGAGGTAGATGCCAAAACAAACCAACAGACCGGTATCCAAAACAAGCCGCCAAACCATGGAGATTCCCATCCACGGCATGGATTGTATTGAATGCACCCGGCACGTAGAACAAGCCCTTGCCAGACTCCCCGGTGTCGAAAGCGTGGAAGTGCTGTTGGGTGCAGAACGTGCCGCCGTTCGTTTGAATCCCGACCAGGTTGCTCTATCCGACCTGCATGCAGCCATCGAAAAAGCCGGATATCGTGTACCCACACCTGAAACCTCAGTCGCGCAGCGAAGTGCGGCGCACTACACCCGACGAATTCTGACGCTGCTCTTCGGCGTCTTTGCTATGCTGCTTTTCGTCGTCGTTGTAGGCGAATGGCTCGGTCTGCTCGAGTCAGTCAGCCGATTGATTCCATGGCAGCTTGGATTGGTTATCATTTTGCTCGGGGGTTATCCGGTTTTCCTCAATGTTCTTCGTGCTGCACGACGTAGGGAAATCATCGCCCACACTTTAATGACCGTGGGAGCCATCGCCGCCATGATCGTTGGGGAATGGGCCACCGTAGCCGTTGTCGTTTTCTTCATGCGTATCGGGGATTTCGTCGAACGTTTCACCTCCGATCGAGCACGCACAGCCATCCATGACCTCACATCTCTCTCTCCACAGAAAGCACGTCTCTTGCGTGAGGGAGATGAAGTCGAAGTGCTGATCGAGGAGGTAAACGTTGGCGATTTGATCATTGTGCGGCCTGGAGAGAAAATACCGGTGGACGGAGAAGTCGTCGCCGGGCAGGCTACCGTCGATCAGTCGACCATTACGGGCGAATCGATGCCCGTAGATGCAGAAATCGGTTCCCTTGTATATGCCGCGACAACCATAACCCTTGGAAATCTCCAGGTCCGAACACAGCGGGTTGGTTCTGACTCGATCTTCGGTCGCGTGATTAAATTGGTCGAGCAGGCGGAAAGCCAGCGTGGCGGAGTGCAACGTGCCGCGGACAAGTTCTCAACTTACTTTCTACCACTTGTTGCAGGAATCGCCGCTCTCACTTTTGTTATTCGCAAAGATCCCCTGGCCACGGCTGCGGTGTTGGTCGTGGCCTGCTCCTGTTCCTTTGCCCTGGCAACACCAATCGCCATGCTGGCTTCGATCGGAGCCAGCGCCCGCCGAGGTCTGTTGATTAAAGGCGGAAAACATCTCGAATCACTGGCACAAGCTCAAACGGTGTTGATCGATAAAACCGGCACACTCACACTTGGAGAACCGGAGATCACGGACATCATTCCTGTAGGAGGAGTCTCTGAGGATACCCTGGTATCCTTCGCAGCCAGCGCAGAACGATATTCCGAACATCCACTCGCAGAAGCCGTCCGCCTGATGGCATTCCACCGTGGCTGTGAGATACAAGAACCCGAGAATTTCAAAGCCCTGCCGGGAATTGGTGTTATCGCTGAGATTGAATCTCAACAAATCAAGGTCGGAAATCGCCGTTTGCTGCCCGATGTCACGCTCCCTGAAACAATCTCAAAGTTGGAAAAGTTGGGAAAAACACTGCTCATTATCATGAAAGATGATGAATTGCTGGGCGCGCTGGCAGCAGCAGACACGCTGCGCACAGAAGTCCCCGCAGCGCTGCAGCAACTCAAGGGACTCGGAGTCGATGACCTCCTCCTGATATCCGGTGACAATGCATATGCAACAGCAGCGCTCGCCAAAAGACTGGGGATTGGATATCACGCAAATCTATTACCTGAAGAAAAAATCGCCATTGTAAAGAAGTATCAAGATCGCGGCCGCATCGTCGTCATGATCGGAGACGGCGTGAATGACGCCCCTGCACTGGCACAAGCCGACGTTGGCATCGCCATGGGCACAGTCGGAAGCGACGTCTCCATCGAAGCTGCACATATCGCTTTATTGCGCGAAGACTGGGCTCTTATTCCACTGGTCTTTCGTATCGCCAGACGCACGATGAAGGTCGTCAAAATGAATCTCGGTTTCACCCTGATCTACAATCTCATTGGGCTGACTCTTGCTGCGCTGGGATTCCTTCCACCCATTCTCGCTGCAGCCGCACAGTCTATTCCCGACTTGGGCATTTTGGTTAATTCTTCTCGCCTGCTGCAGCAGTCAAAGCACAGATAGCCTGCGGCCAACGGCTGCATCCTTCCAGAATATCCGTCAGCCTCTTCGTCCCAATGTTCATATACGAAAGAACTCGATGACCCAAGAACCTTATCTCTTGCTATACTTCACTTGAAGCAGAGACGGATGTTCGGGCAGGAAGTCATCGCATGCAAATTCAACTGGCAGAACATGAGAAGAAAACACTGCTACGCCTCGCCCGTGAGGCGATCGAATCGTCTCTCGATCCATCGAAAACTTCGACTCTCGACTTGGAATCGCTACCCACCACGTTGCGCGAAACGGGGGCATCTTTCGTAACGATATACAAAGGCGACCAACTACGCGGCTGCATCGGAGGCCTCACGCCTGAGCTGCCACTCGCCGAGGACGTTCGAGCCCATGCTGCCGCTGCTGCGACGAAAGATTTCCGCTTCCCACCAGTACAGCTAAAAGAACTCCATCAGCTTAGCATTGAAATATCCGTTCTCTCCAAACCCCAACCTTTAGACTATCAAGACGCGAATGATTTAATCCGCAAACTCCGCCCGGGCGAGGATGGTGTGATCATCCAGCGAGGAAACCGTCGGGCCACATTTCTGCCCCAGGTGTGGAAAAAGATCCCCGAATCCGAACGCTTCCTGGAAGCGCTCTGTGAGAAAGCATTTTTACCGAACGATGCCTGGAAATCCAGGGACTTTCAAGTCTCTACGTATCAGGTTCTCTCGATCAGCGAAATGGAGACGAAGGACGATTAGCCGCAATATCTATACCGCCGATCCACCAATCGATATGGTTCACATCCAAAATCGTAGTACGACTGCGCTATATCCGTAGACGTATGCCCCACCGATAATCGAGATAGCAGATCCCGTCATTGAAATCTCACATACAGACAAAGTAGTCGAAAAATGGGTCGGACCTGAGGGGATATTGTGCTTCGAAAAGCGTTGAAACTTTTCTTCCAAAAAAGCGTGCTGAAGGTATTTTTGGTATCTTCGCTGATAATGCTCGCAGGCGTGGGTGCAATCACCATCTTATATATCACTCCAAGATTGCAGGTTGAAATTGCTCTCTACGCAACCGAACGCTCGGATGCCGATACGCTCTCTACCCATCCCCACACACGAACATCTAGCAGTCAAACGCTGGAAAAAGATGATGCCACGAGGACTCCCACCCCACCGCCGACAAAGGGGTTAAGCAATACCCCATTCCCGGAGATCTCGCCGACTCCATCAAGCACCATCCCCGCTTCCAGAACCCCGACGATAACCAATACGATCACACGCACACCAACGTTGTATGTTCCCATCTATCCGACGAATACTTGGACTCAAGCGATCATTCCAACGAGCACCCGCACTCGAACCCGCACAGCTACTCCTCCGCCTGCGGGCACGCCAACCCCGACCCCGGAATATACTTCTCCGGCTACACCGCCACAGCCTGCAAGCGCTACACCTACACAACCCCCAACTGCAACACCAACTTCACCGATTGCATCCTGTTCGTCCAGCGGGAACAGCTCATACGAAGCAACGCTGCTAAATTTAATCAATCAGGAGCGTAACGACCACGGGCTCAATTCTCTTGCCCTGCGTGGCCCACTGACTGCGGCGGCCCGTATTCATAGTGCAGACATGGCTTGCAATAATTTTATATCTCACACCGGATCGGACGGCTCCAGACCTGCCGATAGAGTCGCCGCCCAGGGGTATTCGTTCACATGGATCGGAGAAAATATCTATTGCGGAGGTGGTTCCTACAACGCTCCTCAGCAAGCTTTTCAGTGGTGGATGAACAGCACCCCCCATCGTGAGAACATCCTTGGCGCCAATTATCAATCGATCGGTATTGGGTATCAATACAATCCCGACGGGAACTATGGTGGTTGTTTCACCCTCGTTTTCGCCCGTCCGTGAAGCACGCGCATTCGACTGCACAACCATGATGTGAGCCCGACCATGATAACCCCGATACACAAAGAAAAAGCCGGGAAACCCGGCTGGAATTAAACTTGCGCAAGAGCCCTGCCATCCATTTAGATCAATTGTCCGCGATATCTGTCTACGAGCATGGTATCCAGGTAAAGGCTCATGTATTGTTTCTGGGAGGCGAAGGAACAAATCACTTCATCTACTTCGCAGGTCGGCACGCGATAACGTATCGTTTCCGTTGCCTTGGGGAGAGTTCCACGCACGAGATCGCGGAGTGCAGCCAGCGCGATCCGTCGACAGATTCTGGACAGGCATCAACTTGAGCGTTTTTCTGCACCGCTTCTGTTCTTCGATCCTCCCTAACGAAATTGCCATCCGGCCACGAGTTCAAGCATACAGGTTCGATTTCTAAAGATCTAGAATTGTTCGAAATGCAAGGTATCCAGAATGAAAATCGTCGCTCTTCGTCGCCCAGCATCCTGAGACTCAGACCGAATTCCTCGGAGCAACGCGATGGCCTCCTCCACGCGCTCTTTTCGCAGACCGATGAGCATTGTAGTATTCCCTCGACGCATTAACCCACCCGTAGACGCCACCCGTGTGACCCGAAATTTCTTTTCGATGAGCTCACCAACCGCTCGATCCGCATCTTTATCATCCAGGATTACAATCATCAGTTTCACGTCAAATCACCTCACACTGCTCGACATCGAAAACAAAAACTGTTGCTCCGTAAACTTCTACCTGTTTTGCCTGACCCACACGATCGGGCATGTCGATAAGAGGCGTCGATACATATTCCACACTTCCTCGAGTGGCATCCCGCAGCACTTTGATCGTGCTTTCCAATTGCCCTTCCGGGATGCCTACCAGCAGCAGATGATTCGTTCGTCGTAAAAAGCCGCCGTTGCTGCGCACCCGTGTGGTCAGCACACCCCGCGCTCTAAGCGCATCGGTAACTGGTTCGAGATCCCGCTCCTGGATCACCACCATGATTAACTGGCAGACATCCTGATGCATAGACGTATGATGCGCATGGTCGGTCCAAGCCTCGATGCCTGTTTCCAGGGCTTCGTCGACTTCGGTAATCAAGCCCTCATATGTCGTGTCCGAGATTATCCCATTCCTACGCAGCGTCGCCAGCGTGCCTCGCTGGGTCCGCAACATCTCACGGCGCGCATTGATCAACTCTTGTTCTTCAATATCCGGTGTGTCGTGCAGGACCTCTTGAACAGCCAGGGTTAAATTTTTAAGACGCTGCTCGAGTACTGGCTGTAGATGTTCCCAGGTATGTTCCGAAATCAACCCGCTTTTGCTTAACCCCTGAATGCGCTCGTATCCTGCTCGTTCCGCGAGTGCTCTCGCCTGTCGACGTTCATATTCCATCTGACCTTCGGTCTGCTTAATTACTTTTAAGCCTGTCAGAACACGATTCATGGAGAAACCCTGCACAATGATGCTGAAGAGCACAACGCCGAAGGCCATGGTGATAATCAGGCTTCTTTCTTCACCCAGCGTGGCGGGCAAACTGAGTGCCAGGGCCAGCGAAATCGCGCCCCGCAAACCTCCCCAGAACAACACATGCCGCCATCTGGACACCATCCTGCTGGCGAGTCGCGAGATGAAATAAACCACAATCGCTCGACTCACCAGCACCGCAGAGATTGCCCAAAAGATCAGCTGCCAATTATCCACCAACTGCGCGAGATCGGTTTGCAAACCGATAAAGAGAAAAACCGCGGAATTGGCTGCAAATGCAGCATATTCCCAGAAGTTGAATACGACGATCTTCGTCGTGGGCGACATCCCTTGCGGGCCAACATTTCCGCTAACGATACCGGCCGCAACGACAGCCAAAACTCCACTAAAATGCAGCAGGTCTTCAGCAATGAAAAATGAGCCAAATGCCACCAGGGTCGTCAGTGTGGTTTCGACAAGATGATCGTCGATATATGTGGTGATGCGAGTAAACAGCCATCCAACGAGCAAACCGACGATCAAACCACCACCCGCAACGCGGATAAAGGATGCCAGGCCCTCAGCGAAACCAAAATTTCCTGCTGCAACTGCTGTTAGGGCAAGGTTGAACATCACAATGGCCGTACCATCGTTGAGCAGACTTTCACCTTCCAGCAGAATCTGCAGCCTTTTCGGTGCGCCAAGTTTGCGGAAAATACCCACAACTGCAACCGGATCCGTCGCTGCGATCAGAGAGCCAAAAACAAGAGCAACCGGCAAGGCCATCCCACTACCCCAATGAACGAAAAACCCCACAAAGAGCATACTTAGGATTACACCGGGTACAGCCAGGAAGATGATCGTACTCAGATTCTGACGAAGACGATCAAAGTTGACATGAAAGGCCGCTTCAAACAACAATGGTGGCAGGAAAAGGGAAAGAAAAATATTCGGGCTGATTTCGATTGCCAAATCCGATCGCCATCCGATGATCAGACCAGCGATAACCAGACCTACCGTATACGGAATACGGAATCGACGTCCAACAATGGCTACCAGAGAAGCCACCAGGAATATCATCAGGAGGAGAAGTTCGATTTCAAAAATCGTATCCATCATTCTTTCACATGCCTTATTCTTGCACACGACCTAAAAGGAAATTATATCCGCGGAGTATCGTCCGGGACATGACAATCAGCCTTCTTCAAGCAATTGAGATCTTTTCCCATTGATTTATTATCACGAGATTTGGGGATGTTCAAGTATACACGAAGGTTGCGGATGGGCATATAAGCAAATGGAGTTTGCTCCTGCACACCCGCCACCCAGCAAGTTATAACCTTTAGGCTTGATTTTCTTTTTTTCAACGTCGGTGGAGCCGTTTGTTGAATGCCAAGTCATCACCTATTCATACAGCTCATAGATGTAACAATTTCAAGGTTCAGAAGAAGGAAACCTCACCCGTTGCAACATCATACATACCTCCTGAAAGACCGATTTCACCTTTATCCAGCATCTCCTTCAGGATAGGACTCCTATCTTTGATTTCCTCGATGGTCAGTTCAACATTCTTTCGCGCAATCAGATTGATGTCCACATCACCGCCCTGAGGCATTGATCCCTGCACGGCATCGACGGCTGGTTTCAGCTTGCTGAGCAGCGCGGTCAGGTTTCCCAACTCGACATCATCATATGCACCCTGGACAGCTCCACAACTCGTGTGACCGAGAACGAGAATGTGCTTGGAACCGACGACGTTACAGGCGAATTCCATGCTCCCAAGAATATCTTCATTGACAAAATTGCCTGCAATCCGAATGCTGAAAATGTCCCCAATGCCTAGATCAAACACCAGTTCGGGTGGAACGCGTGAATCAACGCATCCAAGCACAACCGCGAAAGGAAATTGCCCTGATCCAGTTCGAGCCACCTGTTGGAGTAGATCTCGGTCCAACTTCTTATTTTCCAGATAGCGTTGATTTCCATCCTTTAACAAGTTAAGAGCCTTTTCAGGTGTCATCGCAGCCAGGGTTTCTTTCGTTTGAGTTTGCATTTTAAACTCCTAATAAATAATTACGGTAGATCAGAAAATTATCGTTGTATTGCATGGTTCCAGATTTATTTGCTCGGGACCAATCCCTCTCCTTTAAGCCAGGCTAAACTGTCCTTAAAGTTTTCGAAAACCTGTTCCTCGGGCAGAAGATCCGGGATGACATCGATGGTTTGAAGCATGTCATACGGCTGGGAGTCAACCCCAGTCAATAATACGGTCACACCCCTGCGGGTGAGATCCAGAATTGCTTCTTCCATGGCATATAAACCGGACTGATCCATATGGGGAACACGGTCCATTCGAATGATCAAGGCGCAAATTCCCTTGTCAAGGTTGTTGATCAAATCGAGAAAATGGGAAGTAAACCCGAAAAACATGGGGCCATAGAGATGTTTGATATAGATGCAGTTCTTGAATTGGGGATATGCTTGAATCTCATCTTCCCACATATCCTCTCCTCCGATACCGGAGAGAGCCTTCACAGAAGTTCCTTGTTCAGCAATATCACTGGAGCGCTTCATGAACAACAACGAAGCCAGGATTACACCCACGCCGACAGCCTGGATCAAGCTCCCAAAAGTTGTGATGGCAAAAACGGCAATCAGGACGACTGCATCTGCTCTCGGGACATGTGTTATGTGCTTCAGACCGCGTTTATCGATAATGGCAAAACCGATCGGTATTAGGATGCCTGCCAGAACCGATAGGGGAATATATGCCGCAAGTTGACCAATTCCCAGTAAAACTGCCAGCAGGAATAGACCATGGATCGTGCCGGAAAGCCTGGTCCGGCCTCCCGCATTGATGTTAACTACAGTGCCCTTGGTTGCACCAGCTCCGGGAATTCCGCCGATCAATGCCGCAGCGATATTACCGATTCCCTGGCCAATTAATTCGCGGTTACTATCGTGTTTGGTCTTTGTGATGTTATCGGCAATCACAGAAGTCAGTAAGGAGTCAATTGATCCGAGCACCGCCAGAATGAGAGCATACTCAAGAATTATCAGGTAGGCTCCTGAATCCACTGAAAGCAGACCGCTGATTTTTAGGGAGGGAAGCCCAGATGGGATTTCTCCAATCACAGGCACATTGAATTGAAGGAGAACACTCAGCAGGGATGCTGAGATCAGTGCTACCAGTGCGCTTGGGATGGTCTTATTTATACGTGGGAAGAAGTAGTATACGGCTACAGTGAACAAGCCAAGCCCGATAGCAGGCCAATTCAAGTTCTCAAGAAAGCGGGGAATTTCCGTGAATACCGCAATGGTTGTTTTTGGAGCTTCAACACCGACAAAGGGGTAAATCTGGAGCAGGATGATGATAAGGCCTACTCCACTCATAAAACCTGAAATTACGGGGTACGGCAAGAATTTAATGTAACGAGCAATGTTGATAATTCCAAAAACAATTTGGAATATGCCGCCCAGTAAGAAAGCAAGTATGATGATTCCCGTTGCATTGTCCAAATTTCCACTCAACTCGAGCGCTGTGGCAACCAGCGCTGATGAGACCACCGTCATAGGGCCTGTTGGACCACTGGCTTGCGTGGCAGTGCCTCCAAATATGGCTGCCAAAATGCCTATCGCAATAGCACCATATAGACCGGATACCGCCCCCAAACCTGACTGTACACCGAATGCAAGTGCTAAGGGCAAAGCAACAATGCCTGCTACAAGCCCACCAATGATATCGCCTCGTAAATACTGAACATCATAGAATCTCTTCATGTATCTGTTCTCCCTTGAAAAACGAGGAAAGGTCCGTAGAAGTAAATATCAAAATTGCCATCCATGCAGATTCTCTTCGACATGCAATATGCTTGTTCGTCAAAACCATTATATCCGCAGTCGATGCACTTTTTTAAGAAGTCAGTCTTGCTCGACGAATTGAGCTTCATCCCCATCAATCCTGACGCGTTGCCCATTCGGAAATGTGATCACACTATGTGCTTCGAAACACTCCACTTTCAAACCACGCCAGCGAATAGTGACCGGTTGAGAAAACGGATTGGATGGATTCAGCCATACTTTACGCGGTGATATCAACCGGATTCCAAGAGTTTCCAGGAAAAGACCTACCGGGAATAAACCCCACTGATGATGGCGATCTCCAAAACCTGCAGCCTCCTCGGCATGATAGGATTCTCGGAATGCTTTATCTGTCTTAAGACATTGAACCACATTGGCTAATAAACGTTCAACCAATACCGCCGCTTCCTGGCGGTATTCATAGGAAACCAATCCTTCTCCCAGCATCGCATTCCAGAACATCCAGACGCCACCAACCCCTTCAGCTGGACCTTCGGCATAAGCCTTGGCCTTCGCAGAACAGCTGGGAATGCCAAAAGGACGCCAGAACCGTTTCTCATCACACAATGTCTTCCGTACCAAAAGACCCGCTCGATCCGCTGCTGGAATTCCAGCCCATAACGGCAGAAGCAGTGTCTGATCCTGATCGGTGAAATCCGCCACGCGCAATTCGGTTTCAAATTCTTTGCTCAGTCCTGTAACTTCGATACGCTCGATTTCCGTATAATGCTTCTCACTCGTCGCTGTTCCAAAATCCCAGAACCACTGGAAATTCCGCTCGGTCAGCTTCTCGATTCGCTTGCGGCCACGGCGCCCACGTCCATGGATAAATACTTTTACAGCGTGCGATAATCCCTCCTCACCTGTCGACCGTACAAGAACACGCACCGGTGGATCGAAAGTTCGCTCGATTTGCGTGTTGAACGCTCCCTTTCTCCTTCCAAGGCGCAAGCCTCGGGAGGAACTATGCAAATCACGATCCTTGTGCTGATACACAGAAGCCCTTTGCGACCATGCGGCTTCAACCGATTCGCGTATGCCAGATATTCGTGCCTCGAGTTCGGGGATGCGTTCCGTATGATTCAACACCTCGGCCATGGCTTTCAGTGCTTGGCATTCGCGGAAAAGATAAGATGCCAGATCAGGTGTTTCTGCAAGGGAGATATCCAAACCCTGGCCCCACTGCCGCCAGCGAACGAAGGAGGGAATATCGTCAAACCCCGATTGGGCCGTATTGACCCATTCCGGATGTCCATCACCATCTCGGTCATGATTCGAGTCGAACCATACATCGATGAAAGCCCTTAATGGCCCGTAAACCGACTGTAAAAAGTCGCGATCTTCTGTGTGCAGGTATATTTTCCATGCCAGGGTTGCCAACAAGGGAATCGCCAGCATCCCATTCCGCTGTCCTGCCAGGCCTGGGCTCCAATCCATACCCCCGTCTACGCGACCTGCCAAGACGTAATTCTTGATGATGCCTTTAGCCAGTTCCGGCGCAATGGGCAACACTTGCATTAGGTTTGTATAGGCGTGTGCCACAGAGTGACCGGACCAGTGTTCATGGAGATCTGAACCATCACCTCGTGGTGAATATCCACGATCCGGTCGACGCGTGAGAACCAACGATGCGTTTGACAAGTGCCGAGTTGGTCCGACATAGCCCATCAACGCATCTTTCTGAGCCAACGCCAGGGCAGCATCCCAATCGGCATCTCCCGTCTCAATGTCAACGATCGATGAACCAGCCATTTCCACCCTTGCGATTTCTGCGTCCCAGGATTTTGTCAACAAATCTCGCGCAGCTTCAAAAGAATCGGCATGGCTTTTATAACCAGCATGGACCCAAATCCAGCTCTTCTGTTCACCCGAAGCGAGTCTTCCAGATACTTTCAGTGAAGGAAACGTTGTCTGCTCGCGCACTGCACCACCCGCAAGAAAAACCACGGGCTCGATTGAACCTGTCTTTCCGGACAACACAGTAGCCCCATGAAATACCTGCTCATCCATCACTTGAGGATTCTCACCAGGCAAAAGCAAAGCATGCAGACGAAGCATGGCGTTTTGAGTCTCGACTCCTCGATTGGAATAGGTAAATCGGCCTGCCAAACACTTCGAGTCTGGCACCCAATACTCCGCCTCAACATCCAGGCCTTCGAAGGGCGAACATGAAATGCGTAGATAATTTGGCAGGAAGGCGCGCACCAATGGGGGCGAAAAGAAGTTCTCGGGGTGGACGACCACGGATTCCCCCCAGCCAAAACCGGGGAATATTCGCATACTGCGAGCCCGGTGACCGTATGTA
>Ga0272441_10009561_pt1 | contig 14944 bp, 8 predicted proteins | sample SSMProp6N_FD_193582 | JGI IMG/M metagenome (GOLD analysis project Ga0272441, IMG submission 193582) | Marine sediment archaeal communities from Little Sippewissett salt marsh, Falmouth, MA, United States - SSM-Prop-6N | ecosystem: Environmental > Aquatic > Marine > Wetlands > Sediment ... | reverse complement strand
GAACAAACTGGGATAAACGAATAAATATGATAGACTTATGAACAAGTGAGGGGGCTGTCGACTTCTGAGGGAGGCGTCAATACCGAACGCAGGGCGAAAACCGCCGTCCCCCGCCGTGCGGCCGGTCATCGTATCGTCGAAACGGGACGGCAGTGCCATTCGTGTCAGGAACCTATTTCGGAAAAAAGGTTCCTGACACCTTTTTCCAGGTGGAAGGGACAACTTCATGCGAACGAAGATCGGTTTCATCGGCGACAACGACCTGGCGGGGGTGAAGGCGGACTCGCAGTTCGCCGCCGAGCACGGCTTCGAGGGACTGGAGTACAACTACTGGGGCAACTTCCGCGACCTGACCACCGAGACGGTCTCGAGGATGCACGAGATCCACCAAGCCCACGGCGTGGGCTGCTCCATGCTCGGGCTGTGGGGCTGGAATCACCTGTCCCCCAACGCGGCGGAGCGGGCCGAGGCCCACGAGATGCTCTCCCGGGCGATCGGCTTCGCCCAGGTGCTCGGTGCGGAGGTCTTCACGACGGGCGGCGGGACGTTCGGCGACGCCCCGCTGGCCGAGCAGGTGGCGGAGTTCGGGAAGGTCTTCCCGCCGTTCCTCGACCGGATCGCCGAGGCGGGCATGAAGCCGGCGATGTACGCGGTGCACGGCAAGAGCTTCTTCGACAGCGTCGAGGCCTACGAGGCGACGTGGGAGCGGTTCCCGCAGATCGGCATCAAGTTCGACCCGGCCAACTGGCAGCACCACGGCGACGATTACCTCGCGGTCCTGCGGGCCCACGGGGACAGGATCGCCCACCTGCACGTCAAGGAGCACGTCTACCACAACGGCGAGCTCGTCAGCCAGCCGCCCGCGGGCATGGGCGACGTGGAGTGGGGCAAGGTGTTCGCCTTCCTCTACGAGCACGGGTACGAGGGGCCGATCTCGATCGAGCCGCACGGGCCCGTCTGGTCCAAGGGCGAGATGCGCCGGAAGATGCTCCTGCTGACGCAGCGGCACGTCGCGCAGTTCCTGATTTGACGTGGGATCCGTCGGCAATCAGCGCGAGTGCCTACGGGGCGCTACCCGTGGGCTTTGGGGGGATCGGTTCGCATTGTCCTGACACGAAGCCCAGGGGCAGCGCCCCCTGGACACGTGGGCACGGAAGCACGCTCCACCCATGACCGCCGACCCGCAAACCGCCGAGCAGATGCCCCTGGAACCGACGGAGCACGTCGCGCACCGCCGCCGGGGGCTGTTCTTCATCGGCCTGGCGGTGGGGTTCATGGGGTTCGCCTTCGCCCTCCAGATCGGCACGAACTCCAACTTCGTCGGCGAGGAGATGGGCCTGACCGGCGACCAGCAGGGCAACCTCGAGGCCATCCGGGAAAGCTGCGGGATCATCTCGTTCGGCATCCTGGCTCTGCTGGCCGGGTTCGCCGAGCCGATCGTGGCCGCCGGCATGCTGCTGATGGTGGGCGTGGGGCTCGGGGCGTATCACTTCGTCCCGAGCTTCGGCTGGCTGATTGTAGCCAGCCTCGTCTGGAGCCAGGGCGTCCACGTGTGGATGCCGCTGCCCAACTCGATGACCCTCGCCCTCGCCGAGCCGGGCCGGGAGGGCTATCGGCTCGGGCAGATGCGGGCCGCGGGGCTGGTCGGATCGAGTGTCGGCCTGCTCGTCGGGCTCGTGCTGAGCTGGCTGGGCATGACGATTCGACCGCTGTTCCTCCTGGCAGGGGCGATGGCGGTGCTGGCGGGCGCGTCGTGCCTGGCGATCCCGCGCCGCATTCGCACGCCCGGGCCGCGGATCGTCTTCCGCCGCAAGTACGGCCTGTACTACCTGCTGAGCTTCCTGGAGGGCTGGCGGAAGCAGATCTTCATCGCCTTCGCGGGCTTCCTGCTCGTCAAGAACTACGGCGTGCCGCTCGAGGTCATGCTCGCGCTGGCGATGGCCCACCATGCGATCGGCTGGATCGCCTCACCGTTCGTGGGGCGGCTGATCGACCGCGTCGGCGAGCGTCCCGTCCTGGTGTTCTACTTCGCCGGCCTGACGTGCTTCTTCACCGGCTATGCGCTGGTGGACAACATCTACGTCCTCGGGGCGCTGTACGTGGGCGACAGCGCGTTCTTCGTCTTCGCCATGGCGCTGACCACCTATGTCAACCGCATCGCCCCCAAGGCGGAGCATACCCCGACACTCAGCATGGGTGTGGCGTTCAATCACGTCGCGGCCGTGCTCATGCCTTTCGTCGGCGCGATCCTCTGGAAGAAGGTCGGCTACGAATACGTCTTCCTCATCGGCGCCGCCGGTGCCGCCGTCAGCGTGCTCGTATCCTGCTTCCTCCCCAGGAAACGTCCCTGACCCTCCGGCCTCCTCCTGGGGTCAAACCTACACTTTTTACTTTTTGCGTACCCGATCGTCCGAGCCGATCGGCGAGGTGCCGGACAAAGGCCGGCCTGTCCGACCGCACAACCCCCTGGGGCCAAAAAGTAAAAAGTGTAGGTTTGACCCCGTTATACGAATAGTCAACTGGTCAGAGAAGTTGGTGTTTCGTGTACCAGGCGACGGTTCGGCGCATGCCTTCGGGGAGGGAGATGCGCTCGCGGTAGTGCAGGTCCTCGCGGGCGCGCTGCCAGGAGCAGGTCCAGCGGGGCTGGAGCAGGTCGCGGACCTTACGACGGGAGACGATCTGCGGCCGGCCGGTCAGGAGCCACTTGAGCTGCCCGTATTCCCCGGCCAGTCGGGCGAGGAGCGACGGCACGCGCAGTCGCCTCGGCGGCAGGTCCAGCGTGCCGCAGACGGCGGCCACCACCTCGGTCATCGTGTGCGTGCCGCCCGCGATGAAGTACGTCCGGCCGACCGCGTTTGGCGAGGTCCCCGCCCGCCAGATTCCGTCGGCCAGGTCCGTCGCGTAGACGAAGCTGGCCTGCTTGGACGGCCTCCCGATTGCCGGCACGCGCCCGAGACGGCGGGCCGAGCGGAACATCGGCAGGAAGTTCGTGTCCCGCGGCCCGTACACGGCCGGCGGCCGAACGATCGTCACGGGCATGCGGTCGGCGTGGCCGAGCACGATCCGCTCGCCGGCGAGCTTGCTTTCTCCGTATCCCCCCAGCGGGTGGGGCTCGGCGGACTCGTCCAGCGGCTCGGGCGAGGGGTTCGGTCCCACGGCCGCGAGGCTGCTGACGTAGACGAATCGCCGCAACGTCAGCCCCTCGACTTCCACGGCCTGGAGAAGCCGCCGCGTGCCCTCGGCGTTGACGGCAAGGTACTCTGCCCGCCGGCGCGCCCGCGTGAGTCCGGCGACGTGGAAGACGCAGTCCACCCCCCGCACGGCCCGACGGAGGGCGTCGGGCTCCTCCAGCCGGGCGACGCGCCGCTCGACGTCCAGTCCCTCGATCCAGGCCGAGTCGCTCGTCGGCCGCAGCAGGCAGACGACCTCCACGCCCTCGTCCAGCAGCCGCTCGACGAGGTGGCTCCCAACGAACCCGCTCGCACCCGTCACCAATGCCTTCACGCGCCGCCCTTTCGATGGCCCGATCATCCGCCACCGGCCGCGGACAAGTCAAGCCGCCGCCCTGCGTTGGCGGGCCCCCACCGTTGACTGCCCTCGCCGCGGGCCGTAGTCTCCCCCCCGCGGAAGCTCCTCGCACGAAGGCCGCGCCGACCATGAGCCCTGCGAAGAAAGTGGCGTTGAGCGTTGTCGTTTCGGCGGTCCTGATGGCGCTGATCGTGCATCTCGTCGGCGCACGGGAGACGCTCCAGGCGGCGGGGCAGGTCGGTTGGGGGGCGTTCGGGGCGCTCGGGGGGCTGCTGGCGGCCATGCTGGCGCTCCAGGCGGGGGCCTGGGCGATGCTGAACCGGACGATCGACCACCACGTGCCGTACCGGACGCTCCTGGCCGCGACGACCGTCGGGCTGGCGGGCAACATCCTCACCCCGTCGACGTACCTGGGCGGCGAGCCGGCAAAGGTGCTATACGTCGGCCATCGCCGGGGCCTGAGCTACCAGCAGCTTGCCGGGACGGTCCTGCTGGCGAAGTACCTGGAGGCGTTGAGCTTTCTGCTGTTCCTCGCGGGCGGGACGGCCGTGGCAGTGGTGGCAATGCGCGAGGTGCTTTTTGGCGGCCCGACGGCCGTCCTGGGCGTAACGGCGGTGGTGGTGGTCGCGGCGGCGCTGGGCGCGTTCGGCGGGCTGTGGGTCTCCCTGGCCCGCCGCTGGACGCCGCTGACGCACCTGGTGGCCGGGATCGCGAGGCTGGGCATCTTCCGCCGCTTCTTCCGAGGGTTGCGCGGCAAGACGATGCGGATGGAGCGTCAGGCGTCGCGCGTGTTCCGGGAAGAGGGGCGCATGGTGCTGCCGGCGTTCGGCCTGTTCGTCCTGACGCACGTGGCGATCTACGTCAAGCCGCTGCTGTTCTTCTGGCTCGGCTGGCGAGTCCGGCTGGGGCCGGGCGAGCTGGGCCTGATCTTCCTGACCTGCCAGGTGCTGCTGGCGTTCCAGCTCACGCCCAGCGGCGTCGGCACGCTGGACGGGGGCCTGTTCGGCATGCTGGCGGTGACGGGCATCCCCATCGCCGCCCCGCAGTGCGCAGCCTTCCTGTTGTGCCTGCGGTTTTGGGACGCCGCGGTCGTCGCCGCCGGGGCCGTCCTGGCCGCCCGCGCCGGCGCGGACCTGCTGACCGGGCGGACCGGCATGACGGAAGAAGCACAAACACAGAACGAGCGATCCGACTCGTCAGACTGACACCGGGGGGTCAATCCGGTGTCTTGCCTGCAGGGAGGAACGGCGGGCGGTAGATGCGGAGGGCGCGGAGGGCCGCCCGGCCGCGAAGCTCGATCGTGTGCTTCCCGTTCGGCAGGCCCTGGGCGAGCGTGGTGACGTGCTCCCGGGCGGGGTCCTTCACGGCCGGGGGGGCGTGCGTATCGGCAAACGTGCCGCGGGCACTCCAGCGGACCTCGAAGCCCTCGGGCACGGCCTTCTTGCGGTACGTGCAGGTCCGCTCGAGATGCCAGTCGCCCGGCTCGATGACCACGCGCCCGGATTTCGAAACAAACGTCTCCTCCCGCGTGCCTGTGCCGTCTCGGCCGGTCTTCGAGCCGATCACCTCGAAGCGAATCTCCGTGCCGTACTCGTCGCTTTCCAGGATCCGCGCCCGCCAGTCCTCCAACACCAGCGGCGTCCGCCAGCCGACGCGAATCACCGCCGGCCAGACGTTGTGGATCGTGCTGGGGCGCGTGCAGTGGTAGCAGCCGGCGAATTGCGACGGCCGCTTGCCGTCGATCCACACCTCCGCCGAGCCGCGTGGCCCGTCCGCCGCGGCGATCGCGTCCACGCGGTTGCCCTCGAACGCCACGACGAGCTTCCCGTCGGCCCAGCGAACGTCCTTGCCGACTTCCACCGTGCGCGCGAGCCCGCGCGACCGGTCGGTCATCCGCTCGGGCCGGTAGACGAGCTGCCGCTGGATCAGCCCCGCCATCACCCGACAGCCGTGGTCGTTGAGGTGCACGTTGTCCTTCAGCAGCGCCTTGGACGGCAGCTTGTTGTCCAGCAGGTACTGCTTCCAGGGCGGGCGGATGTCGATCCGCTCGCAGCCGTACTTGTCCGCCACCTTCGCGATGTGCTTCGCCATGAACGCCGTCCAGCCCTGGTTGACGTAGCGCCCCCGCTCGTCGGGCGTCTCCTTGGCGGTGACGTGGTCGGTGTAGATGGCGATCTCTGCGGCCGTGCGCTCGCGCGTGCGGCGGATGATGTCCTCGTAGCGGCGGTGGTCGCCGTAGACGTGAAAGATCAGCAGGTCGGGGTAGAACGGATAGAGGTCGTGCTCGGCCGTGCGGACGAGGTACTGGGAGGCGAATCCGCCGATCGCGCGGTTGCGGATGTCCAGGTCCGCGTGGGGGAACCGCCGCCGCAGGTCGGCCGCGACGTCCTTCCACCACGACTGGACGGTGATGGACTGCCCGTAGAACAGGACGCGCACGCGGTTGCGCTTCTCGGGCGTGCTGGTCGCCAGCAGCGTCATCGTGCGCTGGATGTGCCTGCCCCACTGGGACGAATCGCCCGGTTGGGGCAGGGGCGGGACCTTGTCCGCCGCGAGCGCCGTCAGCGACGCCACGGCCAGTGCGAGAAAGGCAATCGGCACGATCTTCATCGGGGGCTCTCCAGCACGGGACTGGACCCATCGGCGGGTCGAGGGCTCGTGAACCCGTTGACTCGTTGACTCGTTACCTCGGGGGGAGCCCAAAGTCAACGCATCAGCCGGAGATACGGTCCTCCGAACGGAAGAGTCCACGAGCCAGCGAGGCAGCGGATCCGTCGCTTAGCCCGGACTATTCACCGCAGAGAACGCAGAGGGCGCAGAGGTAATTTCATAGCAAAGACTTACATCAGGAACTACCCCTTCTGATCGCGAACAGTGTGTTCCTGCGCGGGAGCGATCCAGTAGAGAGAATCTGATCTAAGTTTCTATAAATAATCGTCTTACCTCTGTAACCTCTGCGGCCTCTGCGGTTGCTCTGCACGATCCGGGTTAGAGGAACCGCCAGTCGTTCGTGTAGATCGTGTAGACCCAGAGCGCCGCGTTGGTGACGCCGTGGGCCCAGATCACCGGCCCCAGGCCGCACCGGCGCCGGCCGGTGTTCGTGGCCCAGAGGATCAGGCAATAGAGCAGCCCGCAGGCGATCGTACCGGGCCAGTCTCTGGGGAAATGGGCCGCCACGGCCCAGAGCAGGGCCATGAACACGACGCTGAAGACGGTCAGCCGCCCGAGGGGCGTTTGCCGGAACGACCGCTCGAAGGGGGTCTCCTCGGAGTCGTCATCCTCGCCGGGGCGCCCGCCGAGGAAGACCTCGCGGAACCACCGCCACACCCCGCCGAACGTCGGCCGCGCGCGAGTGCAGCTCCGCAGCACCAGCGATCGGAAGAACAGCTCCTCGACGATGGGCACGACGAGGGACATCCCCGCCAGGCGCAGCGACAGCGACACCCAGCGGACCCCACCGGACATGTCCTCGAAGGCCGTGTGCCCCTCATGCCCGAACGCCGCGGGCCAGGCCTCGGCCATCCACACGCCCAGCTCGACCCACGCCCAGGCGGCGATCAGCCCGACGGGCACGGCCAGCCAGTGGACCGTCAACGTCAGTTCCGGAAGGAGCTTGCGGTGATGCCACACCACCCACATCGCCACCGCGCACTGCGCGGCGTACACGAACGGGTAGGCCGCCGGCTCGAGCCCGGTCAGCCACTGCACCGGCAAGAGGCCGAGGGCGTAGACGCACAGGGGCAGCGCGCGCGGCCGCCAGAGCTTCTCCCCGATCCACCCGTCGTCGGGTGCGCCCACGGGGGGAGGCGATATTGTCTCGCCGCGTCCGCTGCCGGTGAGCATTGCGATGTTCCGGTCGGCCGTCCTTTTCCCACGTCCGGTCGGCGCCGTGGAGCACGCCCCGCGACCCCGTCTGGGGGAAATATACCATCGTATGCGGGGTTCTGCCCCAGAAAAGCGAGATTGAGCCGGGAGACGGGGAGCTTCGCGCGCCGTGGGACCCGCGACGCGCCCGGCAGGGGTCCGTAGCAGGGCGGCGACAGGCAAGTTCGAGGGCTTCATTCACCGGCGACCACCGGGGCTCCCCTGGGGGTCCGTAGCGGAACGTTGAGGCGATTGTTGCGGCCGGCGGGTCGGAGGCTAGAATCGCCCGCACGGGCAGTCACGAACGCAGGCAGGCACCGGCAAGGGAACGCATGTGAACGCACGAATTCTTGTGGCGACGGTGGTGGGTCTCGCGGGGTTCGCTTGCCCGGCTCCGGCGGCGGTACGGGGACGGTTTGTGCGAGTCGAGACGATGTCGCACGCAATGGAGCTGTCGGAGGTGGCGGTCTTCCGGGACGGGAAGAACCTCCTTCGTGGCCGGCCGGAATTGCTGACCAGCGGGGGCGGCTGGGGGCTGTACGGGCCGGACCCGACCGGCGACCAGGGCCGGAAGCTGACGGACGGGAACGTGGATCCGGCCCAGCGGGGCAGCATCCGCTCGCCGGACATCAAGATGAGCTTCGCCCACGTTGAGTACGATCTGGGCGAACCGACGCCGCTCGACCGCGTCGTCTTCCACGTCTCCCGATGGGACAACGACAACATCAAGGTCTGGTTCGCCGATCCGGAAGGCTGGCGCGTCGTTACCGTGCTGGACGAGAAGCGGCGGGTGGTCTTCTGCAAGCTCGTGACGCTCTATACGCCGCAGTACAAGGCCGCCAAGGGCGTGATGGCCGTGGACCTCGACAAGCCCGGCGGGCCGTTCGCCGGCCGGGTGATCGAGAGGAACTCACGCGGCTGGTTCAGCATGGGCGAGTTCCTGATGGCCTTCCTGGGCGCCAAGCCCGCGCCCATCGAACGCGACGCCGGGGCCGAGGCCCGCATGGCCGCGTTCGCGAAACGCAACTCGCCGGAGAATCTCGCGAAGCTGGCCGAGCGGCTCGTCTTCGAGCTGGACGAGTCCTCCCCCCCGGCCTCGAAGGTCAAGGCCCTCGTCGCGGGCGGCAAGCCGGCCGAGGCACTGGACGCGTTCCAACGCGTCTTTCTCGCCCGGCTGGCGTACCTCGACACGTTCCAGCCGCACGGGAGTATCTACCGTTTTCCGGCCGACTCGCAGTCGGGGGCGATCATGAAGGCCCGGGACCTGCTCGAGTACCGCATCGTGGACCGCAAGGCCAAGGCGATCTGGCTGGTCCGCCCCGGTGAGATGCTGGACTTCAGCCCCAGCCGAGCCCCGTGGCACGAGCCGCACCCGCGAAGCCTGCTGATGGCCTATACGGCAACGGGCGAGACGAAGTACCTCCGGCGATGGGCGGAGGTCGTCGACGAGCGGGCGATGTTCTTCCAGCAATGGGCTGACGGCGGCGACCGCCGCGACTACTTCCCCCTTCGGCAGATGAGCGACATCGGCGTGACGCTTCGCGACCTGCGGTCGGCGATGAAGGCCCGGCCGGCGTTGGTCGAGGACCTCCCGGCCGAGGCTCTCGTGCGGTTTCTGGTTCTCTGGCTGGACGAGGCCGCCCCGGCCTACTGGCGGCTGGCGCGGAAGACCGTCTTCAACCACCAGTTCAACATCTGGGGCGGGGCGTACCTGGCGTCGCAGTTCCTTGAGGACTTCGCCGTCGGCCGACGGATGAAGCGGGAGATGGTCGACCACTTCGATCGCCTCTGGACGCTCGCCCAGACGCGCGACGGCTCGATGATCGAGGTCGCCGACATCGGCCACGTGCCCTGCCCCCTCGGCACGCCGGCCTACCGCTACTACCAGATGAAGCGCGACAAGCCCAAGTGGTTCACGCCGGACACCGAGGCGTGGTTCCTCCACCAGTACCACACGGCCGCCCGCTACGTGGTGCGGTTCATCGCCCCGCACGGCGTGGAGCACCGCAGCGGAAAGGACCTCGATACGTACTGCTTCGACATGGTTCGACAACTGCTGCTCCGCAAGCGCGGCGAGGCCTGGCCCCGGCCGTTCCTGTCGGAGTACGTCGATTCCCGCGGCGCCGAGGAGCTGGCCGGGACGATTGTCCGCGAGCCGGAAGTCCGGGCGATCATCGACACGGTCTTCGGCCGGGGGCGCTCGCCGGAGGGCATGAGCCGCGGGCGCCGCCTGGCGTACGAGCAGACGCTCCGACGACTGCCGGGCGGCTACCAGGGCCGGCCCCGGACGGTTTCGGACGTCATGCCCTACGCGGGCATCCACTTCCTGCGGCGGGACTGGTCGCCCGACGCGTCGTTCATCGAGATGGTCTGCCAGCCGCCCGGCGGCAGCGCGAACGACCGCTACATGGACACGCTGGGCGAGAGCTGGTCCGGCAGCGAATTCTGGGACACGCAACTGCACTACTGGGACTTCGGCCAGCCGCTGCTGCTCAGCCGCCCCCTGCGCGTGGACGGGCAGAAGCAGTGCCAGTCCTTCGAGACCCGCGGCTGGAAGCCCGGCTCGAAGACCGAGCGGCTCGTCGAGGCGCCGGAGAAACCCCTGCCCAACCGCTTCCACTGCTCGGAGCGGTTCGACTACCAAGAGTGCTTCTTCCACGGCGCGTACCAGACGTGGGAGCTGGAGTACATGGGCGAACCGCGTCGGGCCCACCGGGAGACAGGCGAGACTCTCGTCAGGGACTGCCACACGACGAGGCAGGTCTTTCAGTTGCGCAAGCAGCGCCTGTTTGTCGTCGTCGATCGTATCCGCTTCTCCGACGACAAGCCGCACACCGTCTCGGCCCGCTACCTCATACTGCCGACGGGAAAGGGCACCGAGGTTGTCGACGACGCCAGACGCACGATTCGGATGACCCGGCCGAACGGTGCCCAGTTGACCGTTCACCACTTCGGCCCGGGCGGACTGAAGTACGAGAGGCTCAAGCCCATCAAGGGCCGAACGTACCTGCGGGCGACGTGGCCCGCCCGAGGAGAGGCGGTCCTCGTGAGCCTCCTGGAGCCCCGACGCGACGCCGCGACCCCGGGCGCCCTGAAGGCTGCAAGAGCAACGACGGCGGCCGGCAAGATCGCCGTCGACGCGGCGACTGCCGATGGCGGACGCGTCCTCTTCGAGGTCCCGGCCGAGCTCGGCGGGACCGCCAAGGACCCCGCACCCGAGCGAGCGGTCCTTGCCGTCCAGGGCGCTGACCACTCCTGGAGCGGCCTGGCGGTCGGCACGAGGTCGTTCCGACTCGGCTCGCGAGACGTGACGCTCGGCGCCGACGACGTCGAGTTCCACCTCCCTGCCGCAGGCAATAGCCTCGAGACGCCCATTCGCCGCCCGATCGACCCGCCGAGCTTCACGCCGCCGACCACGGTCTTCACCCGCCCGATCGACGTAGCGATCACGTCGAAGACGCCACGGGTTGAGATCCGCTACACGCTCGACAGCACCGAGCCCACGGCCGCCTCGCCGCTGTACACCCAGCCGATCCGCGTGACCAAGGACGTCGCCATCCAGGCCCGCGCGTTCCGGCCGGGCGTGACGACCGTGCCCTTCTCGACGGCCGGGACACAGGTCAGCGACATCAGCTTTGCGCGGTACCGCAAGGAGTCGGCGCGTCCGGCCGTCAGGGCACCCGCCGCCGAGCCGGGGCTGAAGTGGGAGTACATCGAGGGCCGGTGGTTCCGGCTCTTCGGCTCGGCCGACCGGCTGCCGGCCAAGACGTCCGGCACGACGAAGCACCTGATGGACGTCTCCATGCGGCAGACGGACGGCCCGTTCGCCGTGCGGTACAGCGGCTATCTCGTCGTGCCCGCAGACGGTCTCTACACGTTCCACGGCCCCAGGGAATACGTCGTCAACGGCTGTGAGCCGGGCTACGACCTGCGAGTGTTCGTGGACGGCGAGGAGTGGCGGCTCGGCCAGCGATGGCACGGCCGGGGCCTATGGACGATCCCCCTGGCCAAGGGCCCTCACCGCTTCGGCGTGGTCTTCGCCGACGCGCGGGCCAAGGATATCGACAACCAGCGCATCGATTACTGGCGCGGCTACCCCCGCCCGTGGGTCGTCTGGCGCGGCAAGGTCCCGACGCTGGAGATCACGCCGCCCGGCGGCAGGCGGCAAGTCCTTCCCGACGCCTGGCTCCGCCGGGGGAAGTAGGCCTGTCGGAGGCGACGGGCATCCCCCCGGCCGACGGGGGCGAGGCAGCCGCCGGCCGGAGGCAATGCACATCCGTTGCAGAACAGGTCACATCGCCTCGCCGCGCTCACTGTACGGTCAGGACCGGCTTGCCGCCCCGGGCCATCGCGACGCGCGTGCGCCCGGCAGGGGTCGCCGTGAAGGTGTACTTGTCGACCCGGCCGCCGATACGAACGGCCAGCCGGGTGCGGTCGGCGCTCCAGGTGGTCTGGGGCAGGGCGTCGCCCGTGCGGTGGGGGAAAATCAGCACCTTGAAGCGGCCGACAAGAGAACGCACGGGGACGAGCAGGCGGTTGTGGCTGTACTGCCGGCCGCGGCGCTCGTAGCGGAAGGTGTCGAGGCCGGCGGCCTTCGCGAGGCCGGGGCCGACAGGTCTGCCGCCGGCCTCCAGCACGCGGACGAGGCAGCGGCGGTTGCCGTCCTCCGTGAGCGTCAGGTCGATGGCCCCCGAGTTGGCGGCCTTGCGGACCTTCAGGTCGCCCTGGATCTGCATCTGCCAGGCGTACTCGTGCTCGCCGGCGCCTTTCTTCACGTCGTCCACGACGAGCACGTAGGGCGGGTCCCCGCGCACCAGCCCGCACGTGCGGAAGGCGTACTCGACGGGGTTGTAGGGAATCCAGTACCCGTGCCCGCCGGGATCGAGCGGCTTGCCTCCCGGCTCGCGCCGCGCGGGCTTGCAGCCGGTGGCCCAGTTGGGCAGGAAGCTCCACGGCCGGGCCATCCACGGCAGCCGGCTGGGCGAGAGGCGCGAGGCGTTCGGCGTGTGGGGAACGGGGCGGGCCTGCTTGTGGTCGGCGGAGACCAGCACGTGGCCGTAGGCCCAGGCGGCGTCGCCGGCGGCGAACGTCGCCTCGGGCGTGTCGGCGTAGGCGACGGTCCGCCCGGCGGGGCAGCGGCCGCCGGGCTTGCCCTGGCCCCTGCCGTCGATCAGCACGACGGACTGGAACTCGCTGGTGGCCTCAACGGCAAAGGGCCGGTCCGACCACGTCCGCCCCAACCCGCAGACCACGAACCCGCACCGCGACGCCCTCGTGTGCCCGCCGGGCACGTGCCGCGGCTCGAAGTAGAGCATCACCGCGTCGCGGGACCACGCGCTGCGGGCCGTCATCAGCCCGCGGTAGTCGCTGAAGTAGCTCCGCGGCTCGCCGGTCTCCCGCAGGTGGGCGAGCATCCCCTCGTGGGCCGCGTTCCAGTCGTACGTGCCTCCCGTCGCTCCGGCGGGATCGTCGGCAACCAGCAGGGCGTGGTACGGCGGCGGATACGTCGTGCGGATGTTCGTCCACGGGCATTCGGTCGGACTCGCGAACAGCTCGCGGACGGTGCAGCCGTAGATCGCGTCGATCACCGGATCGCCGGGATGGGCGAAGCGGAAGACGTCCGCCCCCCGCGAGGCCGTGCCGATCTCCGTCTCGTACACGTACTGCCCGCCCCACGGGACCATCACGTGGAGCGTGAACTGCCGCACGTGGTTGCGGACGTATTCCGTCCCCAGCAGCGGCGCGCCGCGACGGGCAAGGGGCAGCAGCCACTGCGGGGCGTAGTTGCTCTTCTTGAAGCCCTCGAACGGCGCGCCCCGCGGGCCGCTGGCCACGTACACCCACTTCCGCAGGACCTCCACGATGCGGGCGTACACGGCCGGGTCGTAGCCCTCCTCCCCCTCGATGCTCAGCACCATCGGCAGGAGATTGGCGTGAATGATGTTCCAGTTCGACGTGCCGCCCGGGAAGGCCGGCGGGTGGTCCTGGCCGAGGAAGTGCTTGCCCGCCGTCAGCGCCGCGATCACGCCCCGCACCGTGCCCCGCTGCACCTCGGTCATCCAGCGGTGGGACCAGTCGTACGCCAGGCCGATCGACTGGCTCTGAATGAGCTGGTAGAACCGCTGCCAGTCCGGCTGGTCACGGAAAAGGTGCAGCTCCTTCTCCCACCGCCGGGCGATCGTGGTCAGGGCGGCGGCCACCTTCCGCCCACCGGCGGCGTCCTCGTCGATCAGGCAGCGAAGGGCCTCGTACGGCAACAGGTGCATCAGGTAATGCCTCGGCCGGCCGAAGCCCTCATTCCAGACCTTCTCCAACTCCTCGGGGACCTTGCCGGCGGCCAGGTCGGTCAGCCACCCCCCCATCCACGGACCGTGGTAGCCGGAGACGCCTCGGCCGACGTTGACGCCCTTCTTGAGCCACCGATCGCGGATCTCCGGGTGCTTTCGCAAGTTCAGATACGCCAGCTCTTCCCAGACGCCCCGGTCCGGATGGAACTGGAGCAGCCGCCCGCGCATCAACCCCATGCGCGCCCTGCCGACCGTGGTCTCTCGCAGCCGTCGGCGAAGCGCCGGCAGGTCCTCGGGGCCGAAGTACACCCGCGGGTGCGTGCCCGGCGGGGGCGGGGCCTGGAACCGCTCGCGGGCGAACGTGGGCGCGAGCTTGCCCGGCGCCGGGTCGATCCCGTACTTGCCCCACTTCTGAATCGGCGGGAAGCAGGTGCGGATCTCGTCGGCGGTGTAGCCGGTTCGCCGGGCGGCCTGGTCCACGGTCTCGCCGTGGATGTTCGGCGCGGGCTCGGAGGCCACACAGACCGCCGCGGACAGGATCGAGACCCAGGGGAGAAGATCGAGGCCCATGTTCATTTCGTCCCCTTCGCGCCGGCCAGTCGGCGGATTTCCTGCGGGGTGAGCACGCGGTTGTAGAACCGCACCTCGTCGGCCAGCCCGGTGGTCGGGTTCCGGCCCCAGGCGTCGTTGAACAGGATGAGCTGCTCGGCGCGGGCGTCGGTGTCCTGCGAGTGGAACCCCGAGCGGTCCACCTGCTCCGACCCCATCAACTCGCCGTCAAGGTACACGCGGACCTCGTCGCCCCACGTGACGGCGAGGTGAAACCACCGGCCCGGCTCGACGGCCTTTCCGCCGTCGACCTGGACGACGTCCGGCGAACGATAGTACGACGCCCAGATCGCCCTGCGGCGGATGCGGACGCAGAGCTTGCCCGGGGCGGTCAGTAGATAGCCGTCCGTCAGGCCGTCGCGCTGCAGCCAAAGGGCGAACGTCGCCTCGTCGTCGAGCATCTTCAGGCCCCGGACCACCACCTTGCTGCCCTTCTCGACGCAGCGGATCGCCTTGCCGTCCCGTCCCACGGCGGCGAGAGTCGCGGCCTGGACTGTCGCGACGGCACGGGGGAACTCGCCTTCGACCGCCGTCGCGTTGATCCCCCGCCACGGGGCCCCGCCGAAGTCCGGCCGGTCCGGGCTTGGGCGGGCCGCGGCGTTGCGCAGCTCGCGGTACAGCACGCGAAACACGCGGTCGGCTGCATATCCCTTGCG
>Ga0272441_10009560_pt1 | contig 14944 bp, 14 predicted proteins | sample SSMProp6N_FD_193582 | JGI IMG/M metagenome (GOLD analysis project Ga0272441, IMG submission 193582) | Marine sediment archaeal communities from Little Sippewissett salt marsh, Falmouth, MA, United States - SSM-Prop-6N | ecosystem: Environmental > Aquatic > Marine > Wetlands > Sediment ... | reverse complement strand
CGCACAGTGTGGTGGACGTGGGGCAACCGATCGACGAACAGGATCCTCAGAATCCGGAGACTCTTCACGGGTTGGTCTACTGTCCCGGCTCGATCACCCTTGGATCCTTCTCCCGTATTACCGAGGAGCAGTTTCTGGCCGATTTCCAGATAAACCTGCTTGGGGCCGTGCGGGTTTTGCAACACTGCCTCCGTTCCTTCGACAGTTCCGGCGCAAGCGTAGTGATGTTCAGTACCGTGGCGGTGCAGACCGGGCTCGCCTTTCATGCATCGATCGCGGCTGCCAAGGGAGCTGTAGAGGCGTTGGTACGCAGTCTGGCCGCGGAGTATGCGCAGAAGCGGATACGTTTCAACGCAATCGCCCTTTCGCTCACCGATACCCCCATGGCCTCAGCTCTACTTTCCACCCCGGACAAACGGTCCAAAGCCGACCAGCGCCACCCCCTGGGTAGAGTAGGAAGCCCATCGGATCCGGCGGCAGCCGCCGAGTTCCTGCTCTCCCCTGATTCCAGTTGGATTACCGGTCAGGTGCTCCCTGTGGATGGCGGCTTCTCATCCGTTCGGCTTTTATAGAGGATGGAGTCGTGGGCGAGCTTGGCGGAACTGTTGTGTTCGCTCTCAGGCTGAGCGAAAAAGGAGGTCGAAGATGAGAAACCAGGAGTTTCTGGATCGAGTCGGGCAGCTGCTGGATTCCCAGCGGGTCGGTGTCCTGGCAACGCACTACAGGAACAGACCACACCAGAGCCTGATCGCCTATATCCACTCGGAGAGTCTTCAGGATATCTTCTTCGTCACGCCCGGATATACCCGCAAAGTGGAAGCCATGACAGCGGATCCTTGCGTAGCCCTCCTTGTCGATAATCGGCAAAACGTAGAGAGTGATTTCGATGCCTGTATCGCGATAACTGCCAAGGGTATGGTGGAAGAGCTTGCCCCGGATCCGCGACCGTCGTTTCTCTCCCGGTACTTGAAAAAGCATCCCTATCTGGAGGAATTTGTGTTTTCTCCATCCTGCCGCTATTTCCGCATCCGGGTGCAGAGCTACACCCTGGTCAGCAGCTTTCAGCGGGTGGAAGAGCTGGTTCTGGAATGACTCTCTGCCTGGATCTTCGAGAAATACAGAGCGAACACGCACCGCAGACCGGCGGTAAGGCTTCTTCTCTGGCTCGCCTGCTGCAGCATGATTTCCACGTGCCCCAGGGGTTGTGCATCCTCACCGGGGCCTACCGCCTGTTTGTGGATACCACCCCGCTGGGTGAACGGATCCGTCTGGAACTGAGCCGCAAGGAGTTTCGCCATATGCGCTGGGAGGAGCTTTGGGATGCCGCCTTGAGGATCCGTAACCTGTTCAGCCGTACCGCTTTTCCACCGGAAATGGAAGGCGTCATCGCTGATCGAATCGAACAGTCCATAGGCGGTCGGCCGGCGGCCGTACGTTCCTCCGCGATTGGGGAGGATTCCGGGCAGTTGTCCTTCGCCGGACTGCACGAATCGGTGCTCAATGTCACCGGTACGAGCCACATCCTCGAACAGGTGAAAAAAGTCTGGGCTTCGCTTTGGTCAGACGCGGCCCTGCTGTACCGCCAGGAGCTGGGCTTGGCTGTTGAGCAGAGCGCCATGGCCGTCCTGGTCCAGCAATTCGTGCCCGGGGATGTTTCCGGCGTGATCTTTTCTCAGAGTCCCCTCGATCCCGAGGTCGCGGTGCTCGAGGCGGTCTCGGGCCTGGCCCAGGGGCTGGTGGACGGATCTGTTGAGCCGGAGCGTTGGGAGATCGAAAGACACAACGCCCGGATTCACTCACACAGATCGCCTTTGGAAAACAGGAGGGTGGTCGCCGTTTCCGGGGGTACCCGAATTGTAGAGGATCAGGGCGGGAGAGGAGAGTCTCTGCTTTCCAATCAGCAGATTCAGGAGGTCTATACCGCCGCCCTGGAGGCGGAGCGCTTGTTCGGCAGCCCCCAGGATGTGGAGTGGACTTTCGGACCCGCAGGGCTTCAGATACTGCAGTCCCGCCCGGTCACCATAAAGAAACAGGATCGGGATGAGAAGAGGGTTTGGAGCCTGTCCCTGCGGCGTAGTTATGAAAATCTGAAAGAGCTGCGCGTTAAGATCGAGGGTTTGATCCTGCCGGGGATGGAGGAGGCGGCGGATGAGCTTTCCTGGAGCAGTCCGGGCGAGTCTTCAGACCGGGAACTGGCCGGGCAGTTGGAGCAGAGGCAGGCCGCGTTGGATCGCTGGACCGATGTCTATTGGAGCGATCTGATTCCTTTTGCCCATGGGATGCGGCTTTTCGGCCAGGTGTACAACGACGCGGTCGGACCGGAGGATCCATTCGCCTTCGTGGCGCTGCTGCGTCGCGATCGGCTCGAGAGCGTGGAGCGAAACCGCCTGATACGGCAGATGGCTGATCATATCCGCAGCCGGCCTCAGTTGCGGGATCGGTTGCTCGATCAGCCGCTTTCACACTGCGATGATGGCGAGCTGCTTTCCTTGCTTGAAATCTACGGCCTCCGTTACGGAAATCTGCTGGGCCTCCAGGCGGACCGTAACAGGTTGGAGGAGTATCTGCGAGCCCTGCTTCTGGAGATGTCCGATCCCGAGCGGTCCCTCAATGTGGAGCAACAACCCGAGGATCGGGAGGAAATGGAGAAACAGTATCTGGCGGGTTTCCGGGAGGAGGATCGGGAGCATGCCAGGGAGCTGCTGGAACTGGGGAGAGCCAGCTACCGGATCCGGGATGATGACAATATCTACCTGGACCGTTTCAAGGGTCTTGTTCGCGAAGCCGAAGAGGTCGCCCGGGAGCGGTTGAGGGGGCGGGGAACCCGGGGGGTGGATCAGCTGCCCGGGGAGGAACTGATCGAAGCGCTTCGGGATCCCGCCTACCGGCCTCAACCCTTAGTAGAGCAGGTCGAGCAAGCCGCGCCATCGGAGGTGGATGCCCGGCAACTGCTGGGGCAGCCGGCCAGCCACGGTATTGCTACGGGCCGGGCCCGGGTTATACGGAAGCCGGAGGAGTTGTTCGGCCTGCAGAAGGGAGAGGTTCTGGTTTGCGATGCCATTGATCCGGCCATGACCTTCGTGGCTCCGCTTGCCGCGGCAATCGTGGAGAGGCGGGGGGGAATGCTGATCCACGGCGCGATCATCGCCCGGGAGTATGGCATTCCCTGCGTCACCGGTATTCCCCAAGCCACAGAACGCATTGCAAACGGGGACCGGCTGACAGTGGACGGGTATCTCGGCATCGTGGCGATTGATTCCCGGAATTGAGCTCGTTCCCGAACCGCTGTTTCAGGTGCTGTTCAGCCGGGGAGGTATTTGCTGACCCGTAGCGGCCTCACCTGTCTTGGTTCCGCCGGCCACCACCTCGGCGCTGCCAGGCTACAGGAGAGGGTATGAGCAGAAGCTGATTCGGAGTATTGCGTGCCTTTCGCGCTCGGGCTTCAGCGCTTCTCCCGGAACAGAACTGGGGCGCCCTCAAAATCGTAGCCCTCGGTGACCGCTCTTTTCTCCATGGACAGAAGCTCCTCGACGAATTTGTATTTGGACAGCTCCTTTGCCGGGGCCGTGATCTCCCCTGCTTCCGGATTGAAGTGCTTGCGGTAGTGAGCCCAGTGCTTCTGCATGACCGAGGTTATGCGGGTGAAGGTGGAGGGTTTGCGCAGGAGGCGCAGAGTTGCGGATTTCCATTCTTCGGCGCTGTGCGCCGAAAAGCGCTTGGGCAGGCCCGCCAGCCAGGCACCGATGCGCTGGGATTCCCGGCGATCGACCTCCTGGCAGATGAACTTCAGGTGGTGCCAGGCGGCGTACAGCTGCTCTTTGCCGTCGATGGTCAGGCGTTTCAGCCAACAGAAGGCGTGCAGGCGTCGGCGCCAATCCCACCACTTGATCGGGCTTTCCAGGTCCAAAGCGGGAATCAGAAACAGATCCTCCTCCAATAGCAGCGCCCCGAACACGCCCGGAGGATTGCCCAGGCGCTTGTTCTTCAGGGTGGTGCGGTACACTCCGCAGCTCGGACTTCCTTCCATGAAGACAAAGGCCTCCACCTGGGCCCGCTTGAGCGCCTCCAGACAGTGCCGGCAGCCGGCGCGGATTTCTTCAGTCAAATCCTGTCCGGAACGGTTCTTCATGCGGGCGGCGCCCTTCCAGAGGTCCTGTCCGTTTCCTCCGGATAGACGCACCGGTTCTCGAGGAACACCGAGCCCGGCCATCACCTCGGGACAGACCGGGGTCCAGACAAAGCTGGTCATCTCCCGATTCAAAGGGGCGATGCGGTCCCAGCCGGCCCGGTTCCAGCGCACGCGGGCGCCCGCATTGCAGGCACTGACCCCGACGCGTATCTTTTCGTGCATGATAATCGGCATGGCTGGTTATTGTAGCATGAAGGTGTGCATTTGTTACAGAAACAAGTTGGTTGGTCGAATCCGCACCTCTGCATCGTTCGATTTTTCTCAAGCCATACTATCGAGCTCACAGGCGAGGTGGGGCGTACCCATCCTGAACGGAAATTTGAACGGTTTCATGATTTTTGAGTATCTTTTGTCGATCGGAGAACAAGGTATGAAGGACAGAGACAGCAAAGCCGCCGCCGGCAGGCTGCAGCCTGAGGAAGGCCGGGAATCGGTATGGGATTATCCCCGCCCGCCCAGGTTGGAGGCCACCACCAAGCGGATTCGTGTGCAGCTGGGTGGAAAGACTATTGCAGACACACGGCGAGCCCTGCGGGTACTGGAGACCAGTCACCCGCCGGTCTACTATATTCCGTGCGAAGACATTCGCATGGATTATCTGAGAGAGGAAGCGGGATATTCCTTCTGCGAATGGAAGGGACAGGCCCGATACTACTCGGTCGTGGTCGAAAAAACGAAGGCGGAGCGAGCCGCCTGGGGTTATCCCAGTCCTGCCCCGGCTTATGCGGGGATTAAGGGCTACCTCGCCTTTTACGCTGAGAAGATGGACCGCTGCACGGTTGACGGGGAAGAGGTCCGCTCCCAGGGGGGAGACTTTTACGGCGGCTGGATCACCAGGGATATCGTCGGGCCGTTCAAGGGCGGGCCCGGAAGCTGGGGCTGGTAGCAGCTGCCTTTAAAAAAGCGGCCCGTTTTCGGGCCGCTTTGATGCTCTATGTTCTGCCTGCTGCCGTTGTGCGCCGGCGTACGGTAGGGGATTTACCCATCCCCTTTAGACCGGCGCCTTGGGAACCGCCGACGACTATTCTTCTTGCATGACCGTGCCGAACAGCTCCTCGTCAGAGGGTTGGGTCGAGGGGATCGGATAGGAGACCCAGGTGTAGTTCAGCAGATGCTCCCAGGTCACGTTGGCGTTGGTGGTGTTGCCCCCCCAGGGACCGCAGCCCAGGGTCATGGACATGGGCATGCCGTTGGTCCAGGCGCCGCTGTTGGCCAGACACTGGGGCTGGCGGATCATGATGCGGCTGACCCGCACCTTGTCTGACAGCTCCCGGATGTGCATCTCATTGAAGGTGTGGATACCGCAGGAGTGCCCGGGTCCGGAGTAGGTGGTGATGCGGTTGACCAGGTCGATCGCCTCATCGAAGCTCTTCCATTTATAGAGCGTGGTTGTGACCGACAGCTTCTCACCGCTGAAGGGGTAGTCCTTGCCCACGCCGGTTTCCTCTACCATGATGAAGCTCTTGCCCTCGGGTAGCTTGATCCCCGCCAGATCGGCGATCTTTCCAACGGGTTGGGCTACGATTTCCCGGCTCAACACGCCCTTCTCCGGATCCCACATCGCGGCCTGGAGTTTCTTTTTCTCCTCTGCGTTGCAGAGGTAGCCGCCGACCGCTTCCAGCTCCTTGATCGTCTTGTCGTAGATCTTCTCGTGGATGGCGATGGAGTTCTCCGTGGAGCAGCTGGTGGCGTGGTCGAAGGTCTTGGAACGCATGATCTTGTCCGCCGCGTCCTTCAGATCCGCATCTTCATCCACGATGCACACGGCGTTGCCCGCCCCCACCCCGTAGGCCGGGGTGCCGCTGGAGTAGGCCGCCTTGACCATGCCGCCTCCGCCGGTGGCCAGGATCAGGTCGCACTGCTTCATCAGTTCCTTGCTCTTGTCCACGCTGATGCCCTCTACGCCGATGATCAGGTCCTCGGGCCATCCGTGTTTTTTCAGTACCTTACGCATCTGGACCACGGCCATGTCATTGGTCTTCTGAGCCCGCGGATGGGGGGCCATGATGATGGCGTTGCGGGTCTTGATGGCGCTGATCGCCTTGACGAAGGGGGTGGCCTCCCCGTTTGTGACCGGGATCAGGGCGCCGATCACTCCTACGGGCTTGGCGATCCTGATGATGCCTGTCTCCTTGTCGTGATACACGATGCCTACGGATTTCTTTCCCTTCATGTCCCGCAGGGTGCCCTTGACCTTGGTCATCTGTTTGCCGTACTTGTGGGCCGGGATGCCCATGCGGGTCTCCTCGGCGCAGAACTTGGTATAGGGCTCGGCAAAGTCCGGTCGCACTCCGGACCAGGCGACCCGTGTGGCCAGATCATCGACCTGCTCCTGGGTCGCAAATTCGATTACAGCCTGCGCCTTTCGCGCCCTGACTATAAGCTCTGCGATGTATTTTGCCGCATCCTGGTCTTCAGCCATGAATACCTCCTAAATCTTCTTTGCATGTTTGGAATTGCCCGCGTGCACTCACGCGCACCCACGCTCGGGGATAAACCATCCGAGCTTATCAAAAATCGCCGGACCTGCAAAGATCAGCCAGGCTATTTGATTTGTGAATCCGTGTAATCCAGCCCCTTGTCAATAGCCGCCACCATCTCATCGATCTGCTCCCGGGTGATGATCAGCGGCGGGGAGATGAAGATGTAGTCCCATTTGGAGAACAGATACAGGCCGTTTTCGTACAGTACCTTGGTAAATCCCGCCGATACGTTTTTAACCGAGTCGGCAAAACCGGCCAGGGGCGCCTTGGTCTTCTTGTCCGAGGTCAGCTCGATGCAGGCCCACAATCCCTTGCAGCGGGCGTCTCCCACCGAGGGGTGCTTGTCCTTCAGCTCCTGGAGTTTCTGGTTCATATACTCCCCGTTTTGAGCGGATTTCTCGATCAAGCCATCCTTCTTGTACACTTCGATGTTGGCGATCCCCGCCGCGCAGGCCAGGGCGTGGCCGCAGTAGGTCAATCCCCCGGTGAAGGGCTTTTCCTGGAAATATTCCCAGATCTTCTTGTTCCAGATCATCGCGCCCAGCTGGACGTATCCGGAGGTGATTCCCTTGGCGGTGGTGATGATGTCGGGAACGATGCCGTAGTTGTCGATACCGAACCATTTTCCCGCCCGGCCCCAACCGGCCATGGTTTCATCGATAACCAGCAGGATGCCGTTCTCATCGCAGATCTGCCTCAAGCCGGTCATGAAGTTCTGGGGAGGAATGATGATGCCGTTGGTGCCGACGATCGGTTCCATGAAGATGGCGGCGATCGTTTTGGGACCATCCAGCATGATCTGGGTCTTCAGGACCTCCAGGGTTTTCTCTCCGCACTCCTCGGCGTCCGTAGAGCCGAAGGGGCAGCGATACGGGTGGGGGCCGAAGAAGTGGACCACCCCGGGGATTCCCGGTTCGGCGGGCCAGCGTCGCGGATCTCCGGTCAGGGTGATCGCCCCGGCGGTAGCACCGTGGTAACTGCGCCAGCGGGCGTAGATCTTATGACGTCCCGTGTACCAGCGGGCCGCCTTGATGGCGTTTTCAATGGATTCGGCGCCGCCGTTGGTGAAGAACACGTAGTCCAGATCCGCCGGGGTCACCTCGGCCACCATGGCGGCCAGACGGGCCTTGGGCTCTGTGCTGAATCCGGGGGAAACATAGCAGAGCTTGTCCATCTGGGCTTTCATGGCCTCCAGCACGTGCCGATTGCCGTGCCCGATATTGATGTTGAGCAGACCGGAACAACCGTCGATGTACCGTTTGCCCTCCATGTCCCACATGTAGATACCCTCGGTTCTGTCGATCACGATCGGATCTACGGAACCTTGGGCTTTCCAGCTGTACACTACATGCTGCCGATCCATTTTTCTGATCTCTTTGGTGTTCATCTCTCCTCCCTGATTTCATATCCCTGTTCACTGACCCCGTAGATGACGCCGCCGGATGACTCGATCTTGTCCCAGTACAGACTGCGGAAGCCGAAGGACATGGGAAGATTGGTCATCCGGGTTCGCTTTTCCCGCTTTTTCACGGTATATTTTTTTCCACACCTTCTACAGGTCAGACCCACCGGGTTTTGCTCTATGATTTTCTGGTCGAAATCCCGGCTCCCGCAGCGACACATGAAGTCTTCGAGTTCGATTACCCTTATACTCCGTTTGCCCACGTCCCTATTATGAACGACTTGTGAAGAAAATCAAGTGTTTAAACCTTCATTTTTAATTTCAATTTATATTTGATAACTACCTGTCAAAAAAGAAAAAAAACTTGACGGCATATTTCTGCCTGCTGTACAATCGGGTATAAAGCAGTCACAATATACATAGCCACACGAGGGAATTGTCATGCCGCGAATCGTAAAGTGTGCTCTTATTCAAGCTATCAACCCCAAACATGAAGGAACCCCCGAAGAGATCAAAGAGGCGATGATAGCCAAGCATATTCCCATGATCGAAGAAGCGGGGAAGAAGCAAGTACAGATTCTCTGTCTGCAGGAGCTGTTTCACGGCCCCTACTTCGCAGCGGAACAGGATATCAAGTGGTACAGAACCGCAGAACCGGTGCCGGGTCCGATCACAGAGCGTTTCGCCCCCCTGGCGAAGAAATACAATATGGTCATGATCGTTCCGGTTTACGAGATGGAGCAGGAGGGGGTGTACTTCAACACCGCCCAGGTCATAGATCGGGACGGTAAATACCTGGGGAAAATGCGCAAGGTTCATATACCCCACACCTACCCCGCCTTCTGGGAGAAGTTCTACTTCAAGCCCGGAACCCTGGGATTCCCCGTTTTCGAAACCGATTACGCCCGCATCGGCGTCTACATCTGCTACGACAGGCATTTTCCGGAATGCGCCCGGGTCCTGGCGCTGAAAGGGGCGGAGATCCTATTCAACCCCTCGGCCACCACCCACGGCAAATCCCGCTATCTGTGGGAATTGGAGCAACCGGCCCAGGCGGTGGCCAACGGAGTGTTCATCGGAGCGAACAACCGGGTCGGCACCGAAAAACCATGGGAGTTCGGCAGGTTCTACGGTTCCAGCTACTTCTGCGATCCCAGGGGAAAGCTTGTGGTGAAGGGCAGTGAGGACAAGGACGAGGTTGTGATCGCGGATCTTGACCTGGATCTGATTCGGGAGGTCCGTGACGGCTGGCAGTTCTTCCGGGATCGCAGGCCCGAGGCCTACGGCGAGATCTGCGAGCAGTTGCCCTAGGGGATGAACTGAAAGAGGAGCACCTTGCTTCCGTTGGAAGGGAGGTGCTCCTTTTAAGTATGTGCGCCTGGCGCACGTAAAAACCAATTTCGGAGGTCTCTATGAGCGACCAAGCAAATGTGGAAGCCAAAGGATGGGTTATCTATCCGCTCGGCAGCCGTCCGAAGATGGGATTGGCAATCCTGTTGGGGATCCAACAGTACCTCACCATGTTCGGGGCAACGGTGCTGATTCCCATCATCGTCGGCGGCGGTATGGGTATGCCCACTGACCAACTGGCCCTGCTGATCTCAACTATCTTTTTCGTTTCAGGTCTGTGTACCCTGATTCAGCAGTCCCCAATTGGCAACCGGCTGCCCATCATTCAGGGTGGAACGTTTTCGTTCCTCGGGCCAACCTTTGCCATTATCGGCATGGTAAGCGCGCAAAACCTGGGATGGCAGGTATCGGTGCAGCAGATCTGTGCTGCCATCATGTTCGCCTCGGTGTTCGAGATTATTCTGGGCTACACCGGATTGATGGGCTACATCAAGCGAGCCATCAGTCCTATTGCCATTGCCCCGACAATCGCCATGATCGGATTGGCCCTGTACTACCTTGGGGTCCCCACCATGGCGGGGAACTGGGCCGTTTCCCTGATCACTCTGGCAGCCCTGATTCTGTACTCCCAGATCTTTGCCAGAAGGTCGAGAGTGTTCCTGCTGTTCCCGGTTCTGCTGGCAATCATAACCGGATGGCTTGCAGCCCTGATCGGGACTGCTGCCGGCTGGATACCTGAGGGTAATGCCGCTAATCTCACTCCGGGATTGGCCTCGATCAAGGCCGCGCCTTGGATCAACTGGCGAGTTGTCGTTCCCTTCAAGTGGGGCTTCCCGAAACTGAACAGCATCACTGTTGCCGGATCTTTCGGTATGCTGGCCGGGTACCTGGCATCGATGATCGAGTCCATCGGTGACTACTACTCAGCCGCGCGTATCTCTGAGGCTCCGGTACCCACCGAAAAGATGATCACCCGCGGACTCGGTGCGGAGGGTCTCGGTTGTCTGATTGCCTCCATATTCCAAACCTGCAACGGAACCACCTCTTACTCGGAGAACATCGGTGCTATCGGCCTGACGCGGACCGCCAGTCGCCGGGTGATCAGAGCCGGTGCTGTTGTGATGCTGATTATCCCCTTTGTCGGCAAGTTCGGGGCCGCGCTGGCCACGATGCCGGGACCGGTCGTGGGTGCGATGTATGTGGGCCTTTTCGGCATGATCGCTTCTGTTGGTCTCTCCAACCTGCAGTTCGTTAATCTGAACAATGCCCGCAACCTGTTCATCATCGGTATCTCCTTCTTTGCCGGATTGAGTTTCCCGCAGCTCTTCAACGCCAACGTCAATCCCAACGCCTACATGATTGCCTGGGCCGAGAAAGGTGTGTTGAAGGTTCTCGGCGATATCGTGCAAGCTATCTTCATGAGCGGCATGTCCGTTACTGCAATCATAGCGATTTTCCTCGACAACGTGATTCCCGGTGCCAGCCGCAAAGAGCGCGGTCTGGAAGTATGGGAGAGAGAAGCCACCGAAGAAGCCTGGGAGAAGGCCGAAGCCGAGTGGAAGCAGATGGCTGTCGGGCAAGAGCGCAAAGTCATCATCGAATAATCACCGGATTATTCTGCTAACAGGAGGTATGGAGCGGAGGTCATCTGTTCCATACCTCTTTTGTTCTGAGGGGAGATCGACGAATGAAAGCCACACGTACTACAAGACTTGTGATGTTTATCCTTCTCGGTTTTTTTTCGCTGTTGGTTTTCTACGCCGTCTTCAATACGGGAAATCCCAACTCTCTTTTTCGCCTCGTCGTTAGAGACCCTTCCTATGATCTCCTTATTACCGTGGCTCTAGGAGTTGTTGTCGGTGCCCTTGTCATCATAATCACGGCAACCAGAGAAGGGAGCAGCTTGACGCATCTGCTGGAGATCAACAGCGGCTATATCGGCGAACTTCGCAGTAAAGGCAGAACCGATATGGAGATCGCCGATTCGTTTCTCGAAAAGCTGGGCAGCAAGGCGGGACTACTTCATCGCCTTGCCAAGCGGCGGGTTTTACGCTACCTTTCCAAACTGTAATGGATGTACTGGAAGGCATCACCAATCCGAACTGGTTGATCTTTGCCCTGCTCTTTGTCGGGGTCATTTTCTACCTGACCTATATGCGCCAGCGGGAAAGCAAGCGTATCACGGAAAAATTCGATAGGAACGAGATCGTCATCACCAGCTTCGGGGTCAACTATTTCGGGTTGGAGTCGGAACCCGGGGGGCCGTTGCGCAGCTCCGGCGCCCTGGTGCTGCTGAAAGACGGGCTTTACTACAGGGCCCGCTATGCCAAGAGGGAACTGCATATCCCGGGCTCGGCAATCACCTATATCGGGGTGACCAATGTCCACAAGGGCAAAGACCTGCATCAGAGCGTGGTGGTGGTGCAGTTTCTCAATGCGGAGGGAAAAGAAGAGAGGGCCGCCTTCCGCATGCCCTATCCATCCCAGTGGGTCGCCGCCATCAAGAGCAATCTGCTGGACACGAAAGCCGAAGTGCGCAAAAAACCGCGAGACAGCGTCTGAAGCGCGCCACCCCCCACCGCTCCGGGATCGTTTGGCCGACAGCTTACGTCAAATTTATTCAATAGAAATTTTAACTTTGATTTGACAAAATGCCGGAGTGCGTCTATAATCAATTTTCAATCTAAATCCAAGGGCTGAGAGGAATCTCCTTGAGCAAGCGAGACGCGATACAGAGATACCATGAAAACAGAGCCAAGATGCTGGCCGGGGGCGGAGAGAAGAGGATAGAGGCTCAGCACGGCAAGGGGAAGTTGACGGCCCGGGAACGGTTGGATCTGCTGCTGGACAAAGGTTCCTTTGTGGAGCAGCAGCCCTACATTACGGTTCGGGCGACCGATTTTGGCTTGGCCGACAAAAAGTTCCTGGGCGACGGTGTTGTCAGCGGCACGGGCAAGGTGGGGGGACAGCAGATCTTTCTGTTTTCCCAGGACTTCACGGTCCTGGGGGGATCGCTGGGAGAGATGCACGCTGAACGGATTGCCGAAGCCCAGGGGTTGGCCCTGAAAAACGGCTGTCCCTTCGTGCAGATCAACGATTCCGGAGGCGCCCGTATCCAGGAGGGAACCCTCTCCCTCAACGGCTACGCCAAGATTTTCCGGGCCAACACAGTGGCCTCCGGAGTGATCCCGCAATTCTCGGTGATCCTCGGGCCCTGTGCAGGCGGCGCGGTGTATTCTCCGGCCATCACCGATTTCATCCTGATGGTCGATGGGGTCAGCAACATGTACATCACCGGACCGGATGTGATCCGAGCGGTGACCGGAGAGGAAATCAGCCACGAACAACTGGGGGGAGCGGCAACCCACGCTTCGATCAGCGGTAACGCTCACTTCCGTTTCGCCGATGAGAAAAGCTGTCTTCAGTTCCTCCGCAAGCTTCTGAGTTACCTGCCCGCCAACAACCTGGAGATGCCTCCTGTGGTGGACAGCAAGGACGGACCGGACCGGGAAACCCCGGAACTGGAGGAGTTGCTTCCGGAGGATCCCAAACGTCCCTACGACGTCCGGGATTTCATAGCCGCAGTATGTGATAGCAGCTCGTTCCTCGAGGTTCATGCCGATTACGCCCCGAATGTGGTGGTGGGATTCGCCCGTATGCACGGGCGAACCGTAGGATTTTTCGCCAATCAGCCGAAGTACTACGCCGCCGCCCTGGATATCAACTCCTCGGACAAGGCGGCCCGTTTTATCCGTTTCTGTGATTGCTTCAACATTCCGATCATCAGCCTGGTCGATGTTCCCGGCTTCCTGCCCGGAGTGGCTCAGGAGCATGGAGGAATCATCCGTCACGGCGCCAAGGTGTTGTATGCCATTGCCGAAGCCACGGTACCGAAGATCTCCCTGATCCTGCGCAAGGCCTACGGCGGAGCTTTTATCGCCATGAGCTCAAAAGCTCTGGGCTACGACCGGACCCTGGCCTTGCCCACCGCAGAGGTTGCGGTTATGGGCGCGGAGGGAGCGGCCAACATCATCTTCCGTAAGGATATCGCAGCAGCGGAGGATCCGGAAGCGATGAGGCAGCAGAAGATCGGGGAGTTCAGGGAACAGGTGATGAATCCCTTCATCGCCGCCGGATACGGCCTGGTGGACGATGTGATCGAGCCCAGGTACGCCCGCATCGAGCTGATCCGCTCGCTGGAGATGAACATCCGCAAAAGGGAAGACAGACCGGACAAGAAGCACGGGAACATTCCCCTTTAACAACATGAATGTAGAGCTATATTCGTACAGCCTGTTTACCACAGTTCTCGGGATGTTGGTTGTATTTCTCTCCCTCTCAGCGCTGAGCGTTATGATGGTGGTGCTGAAGAGGGTCTTTTCGGGAGAGGGAAAGGCAGGCAGCCGCCGTGGGCCTGTAAAAACGAAGACCCAAAAGGCAAAAGCTGGAACAGGTGAACAACCTGAGATCGCCCAGCAGGCACCGGAGTGGTTGTCTGTTGCAATAGCCGCCTATCTTTCTGAAGAGTCGGAAACGAAATCGGAACGGCCGAGTGCAGATCCCTGGAACGCCGTGGTGAATCATTACGATCCCTGGGTTTCCGCGGGCAGAAATACCAAACTGGGAGTATGAGACATGCCAAGAACAATCCGCTTCGAGTGGGAAGGAAAAGTCTATGAAGTCGGGGTCGAGCGTGCCGGTGATCGACTCACCCTGATCCGCGGTGACAAGCGCTATGTCGTAACACTGCTTCCCGAGTCCAGCGAGCCCAGGGTTTCTCCGCCTTCGGTCTCGACACAGGCCCCGCCTGTTGCCGTGCCTCAAGCCTCGGCGGCCCAAGCTTCGGTCAGCCCTTCAGCGCCGACAACCCCCTCCGCAGCAGCCCCAGCGGCGGCCGCAGCGGAGCTCAACTCATCCGGCGCGTTGCATGCTCCCATGACCGGGGTGATAAAGGAGATCAAAGTTGGACCGGGTTTCAACGTAGAGCAGGGCCAGGTGGTCATGATCATGGAAGCGATGAAGATGGACATAGACGTTCCCTCCCCGGCAGCAGGAGTCGTGGCCGAGGTTCTGGTGAAGGTGGGAGAGACTGTCAGCGCCCAACAGAAGCTCATGGTGATTCACTAGCCAGGCGTTTTTGAAATGAGCATATTAAGGATCATCGCCGATTTTTTTGCCTCCACCGGTTTCGCCTCCTTGAGCCTGGGAAATCTGGGCATGCTTGCCGTAGGGGGCCTGTTGATCTACCTCGGCATCGCCCGGCAGTACGAACCGCTGCTGCTCGTGCCTATCGGCTTCGGTGCCATTCTAGTCAACCTGCCCCTGTCCGGCATCCAGGCCGAAGGCGGTTTGATTTACTATATCTACTTCGGGATTCGAACCGGGATCTTTCCGCCCCTCATCTTCCTGGGGATCGGCGCAATGACCGATTTCGGTCCCCTTCTTGCCAAGCCTCAGACCTTCCTGCTCGGTGCGGCCGCTCAATTCGGGATCTTCGGAACCCTTCTGGGGGCCAAAGCC
>Ga0272441_10009558_pt1 | contig 14952 bp, 14 predicted proteins | sample SSMProp6N_FD_193582 | JGI IMG/M metagenome (GOLD analysis project Ga0272441, IMG submission 193582) | Marine sediment archaeal communities from Little Sippewissett salt marsh, Falmouth, MA, United States - SSM-Prop-6N | ecosystem: Environmental > Aquatic > Marine > Wetlands > Sediment ... | reverse complement strand
GAACTGACCCTTGCGCTGCACTATGTCTTCAACACCCCCCATGACAGGATCGTATGGGATGTGGGTCATCAGACCTACGCCCACAAGCTCATTACCGGACGAAAAGAGGTCTTTCACTCACTGCGGAAAAAGGGCGGCATCAGCGGGTTTCCCAAGCGCAGTGAGAGTGTGTACGATGTCTTTGATGTGGGACACAGCAGCACGTCCATATCGGCTGCGTCGGGCATCGCCGAGGCCCGGTGTCTGAAGCAGCAGACTTCCAAGGTGGTTGCCGTCATCGGTGACGGTTCCATGACGGCCGGGCTTGCCTTCGAGGGGATCAACTGGACCGGGGACAGGAAGAAGGACCTGATCGTGGTCCTGAACGACAACGAGATGTCCATCTCTCCGAACGTGGGTGCCATGTCTTCCTATCTGAACCGCATCATGACGGGCCAGCAGGTAACCAGATTGCGGGCCCGGATACAGAACCTGCTGAAGACCATTCCCGGTATCGGTGAGCAGATGGTAAAATTCACCAAGCAGGTCGAGGAGTCGGTAAAGGCATTTATCGTACCGGGGATTCTTTTCGAAGAGATGGGGTTCATGTATGTGGGGCCCCTGGAGGGACATCGACTGGACCGTCTCATCAAAACATTCCAGAACGTGAGGGAACTCGAGCGTCCCGTGCTCGTGCACGTGATTACCAGAAAGGGGAAAGGCTATCCCTTTGCCGAGGAAGAGCCGTCGCGTTTCCATGGTATCGGTCCCTTTGATATCGAAACGGGCGCGCAGGAGGCCCGGAAGAATGGGCCGCCCGCCTACACGGAAGTCTTCGGCCGGACCATGGTAAAACTTGCCGCGGCCGATCCGAAAATAGTTGCCATTACCGCCGCCATGAGTCAGGGTACCGGTCTCGACTTGTTCGCACAGGAGATTCCGGACCGGTTTTTCGATGTGGGGATCGCGGAACAACACGGTGTTACCTTTGCGGGGGGGCTTGCCGTGGAAGGGTTTATCCCCGTCGTTGCCATTTATTCGACCTTTCTCCAGAGGGCCTACGACCAGGTGCTTCACGATATCTGCCTGCAGTCGCTGCCCGTGGTGTTCGCCCTTGATCGGGGGGGCATCGTGGGGGAGGATGGGCCGACGCATCAGGGGCTCTTCGATTATTCATACCTGCGAGCAATACCGAATATCGTGGTGATGGCGCCGAAAGACGAAAACGAATTGCAGCATATGCTGAAGACGGCCGTGGCCTGCGGGTCCCCTGTTTCGATACGCTATCCCCGGGGTGCCGGTGTGGGCGTGGCCATCGATGAATCCCTCCGGGTCCTGCCGATCGGTCGAGGGGAAGTCCTGCGTGAAGGAGCGGAAATGGCGATTTTTGCCATCGGTTCCACCGTCTATCCCGCACTTGAGGCGGCTGCCGCACTGGAGCGGGACGGCATCGGGGCAATGGTCGTGAACTGCCGTTTTGTCAAACCCCTTGACGGGGAACTTCTTTCGAAAATTGCCGCGCGTGTCAAGACGGTCCTCACGGTGGAGGAAAATGTCCTGATGGGCGGTTTCGGCAGTGCCGTGCTTGAACTGTTCGAGGAAAGGGGCCTCAGGAATGTACGTGTAAAGCGTATCGGTATTCCCGATGAATTTGTGGAACATGCGACGCAGAAGGAACTGAGAAACTGCTACGGGATTGATGCGACGGGCATCGAGAAGGCCGCCCGTGAGCTGCTGCGCGGGCAGGACTGACGGTGCCTTCCTTCCGGTATCGCGATACGATTGAAACCCTATGGACAAAAAAAGACAAAAGGTACGGCTTGATAAATATCTCGTGGAACGCGGAATGGCGGCGACGAGGGAGCGGGCGCAGGCGCTGATCCTTTCGGGTACGGTGCTGGTGGGTGAGAATCCGGTGTCGAAAGCGGGGACGCTCGTCTCGCCGGACGATGCCGTCCGGGTACAGGGAGACGATAATCCCTATGTCAGCAGAGGGGGACTGAAACTGAAGGGTGCCCTGGAACACTTCGGGATTGATGTGGCGGGGATGACGGCGCTCGATGTGGGGGCCTCAACGGGAGGATTTGCCGATTGCCTTCTTCAGGAAGGCGCACGGAAGGTCTATGCCCTTGATGTGGGATATGGGCAGCTTGCGTGGAAATTGAGGACCGATCCCCGCGTGGTGATTTTTGAGCGGACGAATATACGGTATTTCGACGGGGCACGCCTTGACGACGACATCACCCTTGCCACAATCGATGTATCCTTTATTTCGCTTACCCTCGTACTTCCCGTGGTGGCGACCCTTATCGAACAGGGGGGGGTCATACTTGCGCTCATCAAACCTCAGTTTGAAGCGGGACGGAGTGATGTGGGGAAAAAGGGTGTGGTGAGGGACCCCGAGGTTCACCGGCGCGTCATCGCGAAAATAGAAGATTTTTCGAAGAGCGTTCATCTTTCGGTCGAGGGGACCTGCGAATCGGTCATTACCGGTCCCGCGGGCAATCGAGAGTTTTTCCTGTATGCGAAAAAGAATTGAGCTTCAGGATGGTGCAACGCGCGCGTGGACCATACACCCCGGAGGGTGGGACTTTCAACGGGCAACCTGCAACGTGAAACTATCTGCATGTGATCGGACATGAGCGTCAAACTTGCGAAAACAGCCGGATTTTGTATGGGCGTGAAACGGGCCGTCGATATCGTGCTCGATATCGCCCAGCATCGGAACAGGGAAAAAATATACACCTACGGGCCACTCATTCATAATCCCCAGACGATCGAGATTCTCGAAAAACGTGGTGTCTTTCCCCTCGATGACATCGATGAGGTCGAGGAGGGAACTATCGTAATACGGGCTCACGGGATTTCTCCGAAGGATCGCGAACAGATCAGCAAAAAAGGGATGCGCATCGTCGATGCCACCTGCCCGAAGGTCGCCCGGGTGCAGTCGATCATCAGGAAGCACAGCAAACTCGGCTACACCATCATCATTGCGGGGAACAACGCCCATCCCGAAGTAATCGGTCTTATGGGGTATGCGTCGGGCAGAGGAATCGTGGTAAGCGGACCCGACGAGGTAGCGGACCTGCCTCCTCTGGACAAGGTCTGTCTGGTCACGCAGACGACCCAGAATGCCGATGTCTATGACGCCATTGTGAAACGGACAAAAGAACGTTTTCCCGGTGCCGTGGTGTTCAACACGATCTGCAACTCCACGGAACGGCGGCAGGCGGAGATCAGAGAACTCGCCACGAAGATGGATGCCATCATCATCGTGGGGGGGCGCAACAGCGCCAATACCCAGCAACTGGCAGCCATATCCCGCGACTACGGGACGCCCACCTATCATATCGAAATGGCAGATGAACTGAAGACTTTCGACCTCAGCGGATTCGAAAATATCGGGGTGTCCGCCGGCGCATCGACCCCCAACTGGATTACCGACGGAGTCATTGATTATCTCTCCCATTACCATGAAAAGCGAGGGCCCCGGGGATTGCGATATCTCTACAACTTGTGGATTTTCCTCGTGAGAACGGACCTTTACTCGGCAATCGGTGCGGGATGTCTCACCGGTGCCAGCATGTTTCTGCAGGAATTGAAGGTAAGCATTCTGAACATCCTGATAGCCGCCTTCTACGTCTATGCGGTTCATACCATCAACCGTCTGAAAGACAGGAACGTCGGCAGGATCATGGGCAGCTTCAGGGAAGAACTCTACATCCGCCATAAAAAGACCTATTATTTTCTTGCACTGTGCTGCCTCTTCGTGGCGATCGGTCTGTCATTCGCGGCGGGGACGGCGCCCTTCGCGATACTCCTCATGCTGGCCCTCTTCGGCGTACTTTACAACATCCGGCTCTTTCCCGCATCCTGGGGATTCAGACGACCCGCCGATATCCCCGCGTCTAAAAGCATCTTTGTCGCCCTTGCCTGGGCAACCATTACGGTGCTGGTGCCGCGTTTCACCCTTGAACTCTCAATTTCCGCCGGCATGGTCGTCGCCTTTCTCTTTGTCTTTACCCTTGTTTTTGCCAAATCGTCGCTTTCCGATATGGTCGATATTCAGAGTGACCGCCTCGTGGGTGAGGAAACCATACCCGTCGTAATCGGGGAACAGAAGACGCGGATCCTGCTCACCGTCATCACGGCCCTGATGGGCCTTATCCTTCTCGGCGGGGTGTCGCTCGGATATACAGGCACAGCCGGTCTTGCACTGCTTATCTCGATATTTTATATATGGATTTGTTTAAGGCTTTGTGATAAAAAAGCCCGTTTTTCCAGTATTGTCCTTGAAGGTCTCCTGGGAACGAATTATATTGTGACCGGTCTCAGTATTGCCCTCTGGTCGCTTCTATTGCAGGGGGTACCGGGAAAATGGTAAGGGGAATGGAGTCGTAATGAGAAGGGGATTACAACGGGCACTGGCACTGCTTCTTGTGCTGATTCTGACGGGCTGCGGGGGATTGCGATACTCGCGCCTTGCCCCTGATCTCGAAAACTTCCATCCCGAACGAATCGGCCTGCTCCCCGTCGATGAGAGTGCCTTCTGCGAAGCCGGCGGCATTGCCGATGACGTGATTGCGAAGATGCTCGTGAAGACGGGATGGTATTCCGGGGTGATATCGTCCGAGCCTATGCGTGATGAACTGGCATCGAAGGATGATCTGCGCAGGGGCGTGGTCGATTATATGGAAAAGCTGGACAAGGTAAACTACTCCGATCCTTGTCTGAGTCAAATAATAGGCGAGGCCTTCGGCATTGATGCATTTCTGGTGGTAACGGTCGATTTCTGGAATTACACCATCGATGATGACGATGACAGGATTGCCAAGGTGGGATTTACAATGCAGTTCGTGGAGGCCTCTACGGGAAGGGTTGTCTGGAAAGCGGTTCATCACGAGGTGGAGGATTATTTGATATTCAAGCCGGACCTTACCAGGCTGGCCGAAAAAGTGGCGGGCAGAATGATCGAATACATGCCGCACTGATGATGCGGCATGTCGGTGCAGGGGGATGGGGCTCACCACGGGATTGCCCGGGCAGGCAACCCTGCCGGTCCCGCGGGGATCGGGAGAGCTGGAGAAAAAAGGGGGAAACAGGCAGGGGATGCAATCCCGGCATGCCTGTGTGAGGAGTAATAAGCGGTCGAGTGTGAAAATTATGATCTGGAGGAAGAGAAAAAATGGCATATGTAATCACCGATGAATGTATAGCCTGTGGGAGTTGTGAGGACGAATGCCCCGTGGGGGCGATCAGTGAAGGCGATGATAAATACGTAATCGATCCCGACGCGTGTACCGATTGCGGTGCCTGTGCCGATATCTGTCCGGTGGAAGCAATAGAGCCCGGTGATGAGAAAGAATAATTCCTGAACTCCGGAGAGGGGAGGGGCGGGAAGCCTCTCTCCCCTCCGCCTGTCCTTAGAACCATTATATCTGTTTTCTGCCAAGGCATCCGGGTATTTGTATGAGTCTTTTTGTTACCTTTGAAGGGATTGAAGGGTGCGGTAAAACCACCCAGATTGAGATGGCGGGTCGTTTTCTGCAACGACGCGGCACTCCCTTCATCATCACTGTCGAACCGGGAGGAACGCAGGTCGGGACGGAACTGAGAAAAATCCTCCTGAAGGGGACATCGTTGCATATTCATGAAAGAACGGAATTATTCCTCTTCGCGGCCGACCGGAATCAGCATGTCGAAGAAGTGATTCGTCCCGCCCTCAACGAGGACAAGGTGGTCCTCTGTGACCGCTATTCCGATGCCACCGTTGCCTATCAGGGGTATGGCCGCGGACTCGATCCGGAATTCGTCCGGACAATCAACGATCATTCGGCCGGTGTCCTGAAGCCCGATATCACCTTTCTTTTCGACGTGCCTGCCGAAACGGGACTGCGTCGGATTGCCGATCGATCATCACGGAACGGAGATCCTCCCCGGGAAGACCGCTTCGAGCGTGAGCGGATCGAATTTCACCGGCGGGTGAGGGAGGGGTACCTGCTGCTTGCCGGCAATGAGCCGGAGCGGTTCAGGGTGATCGACGGGATCCGTGATATCGAAACGATTCACGGTGAAATATGTTACCATCTGAATGATGTACTGGACGGGTGAACGGATGGCCTTCACGGACATTTACGGACAGGACCGGCAGGTTGCCATGCTGCAGAACGCCATCCGGCGGGAGCGGGTGCCCCACGCCTATCTCTTTCACGGGATGGAGGGCACGGGTAAACGCTTCACGGCGAAGACCTTTGCAAAGGCCCTGAATTGCAAGGTCGAAAAGGATGACGCCTGTGGGCGGTGCGGGTCCTGCGTAAAGATCGAACGCGGCAACCATCCCGATATCACGATCATAGAGCCCGACGGTCTGTTTATTAAGATCAAGAATATTCGGGACCTGCAGGACCGGATGAAATACCGGCCCTTTGAAGGAAAAACGCGGGTATCCATTATCGTTGCTGCCGAAGCAATGAATGCGCCGGCGGCGAATGCACTCCTGAAGACGCTGGAAGAACCGTCGAAATCGAACGTCCTGATTCTGATAACGGCCCACCGTCATCGCATCCCCCAGACCATACTGTCCCGCTGCCAGAAGATACGATTCAACCCCCTTCACCGGGATGTTATCGTGTCCTATCTGGTGAAGCACCATTCGCTCGACCGGGAAGAGGCGCTCATGCTGGCGGCCTCGTCGGGAGGAAGCATCGGCAGGGCGCTGGCTTTGCATGAGAGTTCTCAGGGTGAGTTTACAAAAGAGTTGATCGAGGGGGTCGCCTCCTTCGATAAAAAAAACCTGCGGGATGCACTGGTCATGGCTGGCCGCCTTGCTGACGGGAAGAGCGCCGTGACGGAGCGGCTTGATATCCTGAAACGGTGGTATCGGGATATCATGGTCTACCGGGAAACGGGGGATGAAAGCAGGGTGATGTTCCGCGATGTCCTTACCACCACGGCCGGAATGGCGGACCGGATGTCGGGACCGGATATCCTGCAGTGTCTGCATGCGGTGGACCGCGCATATCGTGCCATCGAACAAAATGCCAACAAACAGTTGACTTTAGAATCCATGATGTTTAAGCTCACACGGATATGAGGTCCGGTATGTCGAATCACGAGGATATAAACACGATAACAAGTATGGAAGATACCACCGCACTGCCGAAGAATATAATCGGAATCAGGTTCAAGGAAAAGGGCAAGACCTATACCTTTGATGCCGGCGACCTTGCACTGAAAAAGAACGAGCGGGTCGTCGTTGAAACGGAGGACAAGCAGGCGATCGGTACCGTGGTGACTGATTTACGGGTGTATCCCAAGGAGAATGTGCCGGAAAACCTCAAAAAGGTGGTGCGAAAAGCCGACGGCCAGGACCTGAAAAAATACCAGGACAACAAGGGACTGGAACAAGAGGCCTTTGCCTTCTGCAGCGAACGGATCAAGATCCGTGACCTCCCCATGAAACTGGTAGAAGTCGAGTGCCTTCTCGACCGGAGCAAGGTCATTTTCTTTTTTATTGCAGAAAACAGGGTCGATTTCCGTGAACTGGTAAAGGACCTCGTCCAGAAGTACAAGACACGAATTGAGCTTCGACAGATCTGGGTGCGCAGCGAGGCACGCATGTGCGGGGGGGTCGGTATCTGCGGACGGGAACTCTGTTGCGCCAGTTTTCTCAACAACTTCGCCCCTGTGTCGATCAAGATGGCAAAGGAGCAGAATATGCTGCTCAACCCGGAAAAGATATCGGGACTCTGCGGACGGCTCATGTGCTGTCTTGCCTTTGAACATGACACCTACTCGGAAATAAAAAAGAATATGCCGAAATGCGGCAAGAAAATCGAGACGCCCGAGGGAAGAGGCAAGGTCGTCAGGCAGAATGTCCTTGACGAAAAGTTTTATGTCGTCCTTGAAGAGGGCGGTGAAATAGAAATTGATGTCAATGAATATAAGAAGATGATCGCGAAAAAGCGCGACCGTTCGTGACAGCTTGATACAGTTTGCGGGAGTAATACACAATCATGGAAAATTTTTTTTACATAACCACACCTATCTATTATGTAAACGCATCACCTCATATCGGACACGCCTACACGACAATCGTGGCCGATGTGATGTCCCGGTTTTACCGCATGGCGGGGTACGGAACCTTCTTCCTCACCGGTACGGACGAGCATGGAGATAAAGTGGCCGAGGCCGCCGAAAAGGCGGGCGACACCCCCCAGGCCTATACCGACAGGATCAGTGCGCAGTTCAGAGATCTCTGGCCGAAGTTGAGAATTACGAATGACAATTTCATCAGGACCACCGATGAAAATCACAAGAAAGTGGTCAGATCGATCCTGCAGAAGGTCTACGATGCCGGTGATATCTATTTCGGAGAATATGAGGGATTCTACTGCGTGGGCTGCGAGCGCTTCTATCGTGAATCGGAGCTGGTGGACGGCAAGTGTCCCGACCACCAGACAGTACCGGAGCACCGGAAGGAGAGCAATTATTTTTTCAAGATGAGCAAGTATCAGGACTGGCTCATCAGGCATATCCAGGAAAACCCCGATTACATCCGACCGGAACGCTACAAGAACGAAGCCCTGGCCTTTCTGCGGGAACCCCTTGAAGATCTCTGCATTTCCCGGCCCAAGACCCGTCTGACCTGGGGGATCACCCTCCCCTTTGACGAGAACTACGTGACCTATGTCTGGTTCGACGCGCTCATCAACTACCTCACCGGTGCGGGATATCCCGATTCCGAGAACTACAAAACCTTCTGGCCCGTGGCACAGCACCTTATCGCCAAGGATATCCTCAAACCCCACGGCATTTACTGGCCCACCATGCTCAAGGCGGCCGGGGTGGAGCCCTACAGGCATCTGAATGTACACGGGTACTGGAATATCGAAGAGAGCAAGATGTCCAAGAGCCGGGGTACGGTGGTAAAACCTCTCGATCTCAAGGATAAATACGGTCTCGACCCTTTCCGCTATTATCTCATGCGGGACATGGTCTTCGGCCTCGATTCCAACTTCAGTGAGGAAGGACTGGTACAGCGCATCAATTCGGACCTGGCCAACGATCTGGGAAATCTGCTGAGCAGGTCTCTCTCCATGGCCGTCAAGTACTGTGACGGCAGGGTACCCGCACCGGGTGATGCCGACGCCGCCGACAGCGGCCTCATCGAAAAGGGTGAGGGCCTCATTGACGAAGTCGAGGAATCCTTCAAGGCCCTCCAGTTCCATAAGTCGCTCATTTCGGTGTGGGATTTCATCAATATGACCAACAAGTACATCGTGGGACAGGAGCCCTGGGGCCTGGCCAAGGATGCGGCCCGGCGCGACCGCCTCCAGACGGTACTTTACAATATCCTGGAGGCGCTGCGCATCGTCGCGGTGGCCCTCTTGCCTTTCATGCCCGATACCGCTAGCGAGATGCTGACGCGGCTCGGCATCGACGAAGAACAGAGCTTCGACGATATCAGGACGTGGGGAGGGTTGAAGGCGGGTAACACCCTTATCCGGGGAGAATCCCTCTTTCCGCGGGTTACCTTCGAGAAGGAAGAGGAAGCGGAAGAGCGGCGTCTCACCGATGTGAAGCCGGAAGTCTCCCTTGACGATTTTGAAAAACTCGATATCAGGGTTGCCGAGATCCTCGAAGCCGAAATGGTGCCCAAATCAAACAAGATCATGAAGCTCAAGATCGATGTGGGCGAAGAGAGAACCATCGTCGCCGGCATGGGAAAGGATTACACGCCGGGGGAACTGGCGGGGAAAAAGATCGCCGTCATCGTCAATCTGAAACCCGTCAAGATCATGGGTGTGGAATCCCACGGCATGCTCCTTGCCGCTGAAAAACCCGATAAGGGATACACCCTGGTCTCCTTCGACGGCGACGCCAAAGTGGGGGCGAAGCTGCAGTGAAATGAGGAGTAAGGATTAAGGAGCAAGGATAAAAGCTGTCAGCTTTCAGCGATCAGCAGAAAACTGAAAAAAGAATAGAGAAGTAAGAAATAAGAAGTAAGAATGAAAACACGACAGCTCAAGAGTAAGTGATCCTTCAATTCTTACTCCGTAAATCCCACCACTGAAAATCAAAAAGCCGGGCCTTTTCGCCCGGCTTTTGTGTTTTCATCCGTTGTGCGCTATTCCGTCAGGCCCGCGGGAACTTCCATCGGTACGTCGACGGGTGTGACGTATCTCTCGACGATCTCCCCGGTGTTTCGGACGTTCAGTTTGTCGAAGAGAAAGGCGAACTGCCGCTCCAGTTCTTCACCCAGGGAAGCGAGCACGTCCGGCGGCATCTGCCAGAGGTCCTTTTTGAAAGTGCCGAAACCCTTCTTTCGGGTCTTGTAAATGAATTGTTCCTCCGTGTCGGCGTCTTTCTTTTCACCCCGGAGATCACTGTTGAGGTAGCGATAGATCCTGTCACGCAGTTCCGACGGGAAGTGGGCGCTGTCGTAAATGATATTCTGAAATCCCGTGGCAAGGTGGACCTCGGCGGTCTCTGCCTTCGGAAATTTATCGAAGGCCTCATTGGGCAGGGTCGAGGCGCCGTGCTGGACAGCCCCGGAAAGGCCGAATCCCGAACGGGCCGCTTCCGAAATATCCCGCAGCGTATCGAAATCGATCTTGACATCGGCGATGGAGCCGTCGGGGAGGGGCACGCCCCCATGACTGGTGCCGGTCTGGATGCTGATTTTGCTGATTCCCTTGAGGCTTTCGCCCTTCGCGGCCAGCACGGACCGATAGTTTTTCATGAATACTTCGAATTCTTCGACGGTGGTATTCTTCGTTCCCACCTCACCGATCTCGCCGCCCACGGAAATGGTAATTCCCTCCGGCTCGAGTGCCCGGATCAGCGCTGTCAATTCGGCGGTAATGGCATAATTGCCTTCCTGCTGCTCCTGCAAAGTCGGTTTGGAGAGGTCCACCACCGTGGAGGCATCGATGTCGATGTTGTAGAACCCCCCGGCGACGGCCTCCCGGATCAGTGCCCTGACGGCGTCGACTTCCCCTTTGGGGTCGGCGGCGTACTTCTTCGCGTTGACCTGGAAGTGATCACCCTGCATGAAGAGGGGCCCGTGATATCCCGTCTTGATTGCCGCTGCGGTGACGATAGCCGTGTATTCGTCGGGCCGCTGGGCCGTATAGCCGATTTCCGACCGGGCGATTTCAAAGAGGATGGGACCTACGTTGCCGGCGAGGGCGGCTCGAAAGACCGCCTGGGCACAATGATAGGCGATGCCCCGGAGATTGATGGCCGGTACGGTGAGGCCCGTGACTTCCTTTCGTCCCATAGCCTCGTAGAGCGGCTGAATAGACGCCGACAGGATGCCCATCGTCGCCCCGGCGCGGCGTATGAGCCACCGTGCGGCACGCTGCGTCGCTTCATCGGGACTCAGGGCGGCGGTATAGGCGAGGTCGTCGATCAGATCGCTCCTGAGTTTGTCGTCATTGCTGATAATGACATTCCCGCCGTCAATCCTGAGGATCCCGGCGCATCCGTCCTTCAGTTCCTTCATGGTGTTATAGATCATGGTACTTGCCTTTCCAGTCGTTCCGTCGTCAGTGTGTTACCGTGTTAAGTATTCCCGAGCCTTCTCTATTTCGAAACGGCTCCCGATATAAATGGGGGACCGCTGATCCAGCGATTCCGTCTTGATTGCAAGAATATCGCGGATTCCATCGGTCGCCATGCCCCCTGCCTGCTCCATCAGAAAGGCCATGGGCTGTAATTCAAAAATGAGGCGCAGTTTCCCCTTCGGGCTTTCCTTCAGCGCGGGATAGGTAAATACGCCCCCCTTCTTGATCATGATCTGGTTGATGTCGGGCACGAAACCCCCGCTGTACCGGAGCTTATAGCCCTCCGCCTCGAGATATTCGATATAGCTCCTGTGGGGCTCGGTCCAGTCTTTCCGCAGGCCGCCGAGGCTGTAAATGGAACCCTGCTCTTTCAGGGTGATGTCTTCTTCCGAGAGGACATACTCCCCTTCCCGGTTCAGCACGAATTCATGGGTGCCCTTTCCCGCCGAGTAGACCATCGTAATCAGAGGGCCGTAGGTGATATACATTGCCGCCACGAGACTCGACCGTCCGCCGTTCAGGATCGGGGCGTTGTGGATGCCGATAATCGTGCCGATGGCGAGATTCGCATCCACGAGTGACGAACCGTCGAGGGGATCGGCCGTAACGTAGTATTTTCCCTGGCCGCCACCTATCTGGATCACCGAGGGCTGTTCTTCCGAGGCGTATTCCCGTACGAACCCGGAAAACTCGAGCTGGCTCTGGAGAATTTCATCGGTGATGGTATCAAGGGCGAGCTGGTCTTCGCCGTAAATATTTTTCAGTCCCGCAAGTTTTCTGTTTGATTCGTGTATTTTTGCAGAGATATATTTTCCCGTTACGGCAATCTGCCAGATGAGCCGCCGTAAATCGATTTCTACACCGGCCATCCACATATGTCGTCTGAGATCCACAAAACCCTTTGTCGCATCAGATATGTTTCCCATAACTACCTCTCAGCATCGTATTCGTAAATTTTCTATCAGGGAGGCTGGATTTCATCAAGACATTTTTTCCTATTATTTTCATCACTTGACAACCTATCTTATTTATTGCATAAATTCAACACTGATTTGACGGCGCCGTTCACGGCGTATCGTCAGGTAAGATAAATCATCTCGATAGATTAGCGGTCGGAGCACGATGAAAAGGAGGGACCGTATATGGCTGCCGGAACGATTAGCGAACGGGACAGGAAACTTGCCCGGCGATGCGTGGAATGTCCTGTCTGCACCCGGGCGCGGAGACGTCAGAAGGGAGTTGCCTTCTGGTTTGTCAAGAACATAGAGGACGGGGTGTGTCCCTTCTGCCAGGCCTACGAGCGGGTGTACGGACGCAAGGCCCATGAGCCGGTGCCCGACGAGTAAAGAAGCTTTCATCCGAAAAGCAACCGCGAATTGTGACGGTAGAAAGGTACCATGCGCGAGGCGGGCATGGAGAGCCTGAACGGGATGTTCCGGCGATGACGGAGGGCACAGGTCAGGTTGCTGTCTTTGAAGACAAAGGTGAACGAATCCTTCCCGGAGATGGAGGTGGACGCTCTTTCCGACGGTCCTCCAACTCATGCGCCGGAGCGTTGGTGGAGAGACGGGTCTTTTGCATTGCTTTTTCCCAGGGATTTAATTTAAATAGGACCAAACATATCATGACAAAAAAACCATACATGCGCGATTGACGCCGGATTTGCGGTAATTGAAAAGCATGCACCCGCGTTCAGTGTCGATCGATGTCCATGATCAAGGAGGGCGTTTCCATGGGTATGAAGAGGAGAACCGTAATCGTTGTGACGCGGAGTCTGTGCGTGCTGTGTGTTGTGCTTTTGGGGCTGGTGTCCATAATCGGCAGCAATGACGACCCCGCGGTCGACAGCAGCAACGATCCGTCCCAGAGCTTCGGATTGCACGGCACCTTCACCTATGCCGATGATACGCTGGTGCTGGAAATCAACGAGACCACCTTTCCGTCCGACGCCGGATTGCCCGTGGGGACGGAGATATTTGCCGTCACGAGTTTCTCCGACCAGTCCATGACCTGGACCAACGAGCGCTACGAGGAAATATCCTGGACACGCCAGTATGGTACCTTCGACCAGATCATTGGTGCCTGGGATGGGCGTTTCGGGGGATACCGGTACAGTGTCTATTTCCACGAAGACGGAACCTTCTTCATGCTGGGGGCGAGGGGGTAGTGTGTCAACCCGGCCTTTTTTAGTGTCCCGGCCGGTCGTATTGAAGGGAAGCCGCTGCGCTCCAGGGCCCGCGTGCGGGGGGAGATAGCCCGATTAAGTTGTTGACATAAAGGTATGAAAGTGGTTGATTAATGGCGCTGCTCGGGGGCGCATCGTTTTCGTGAACAGAGCATATGAATAACGGTAAGACGGAAGAATCCCGTTTCATCGCCCGGCTGGGTGCGAAGCGTGGGAGATGGTGCAGGCAGGCCGCCAGGTCGCTGGTACCAGTCGTATCATGCCGGTGAGTCCTATCGGGGGCGGCTCAGCGGATTCAAGTATTATTACAATCTACAGGGTTACACGGGGAGCGCGGCATATGAATCTGGAAGTGTCTGAAGATGTGGTGCGAAAGACCGACCGGTGTCCTTATGGAATGAAATGTCTGAAAGACGGCGGTAGGCCGGAGTGCGAGGTCGAGCACCTCGTCGTGGGGAACGGTGTCTTTGTCCGTTCCAGGGAATGCATTATCTGTTCGTACAGGATTTCGCACGCCCGTAGCTACGTCTGCCTCTGCCCGGTCCGTATCGAGCTCTTTCAGCGGTATAAAATCTAAGCCGCGATGAGGGGCTGACATTTCGGTCGTTCTTCTCGAATGTATAAAAAGAATAAAAAAGGGTCAGCCTCACGACTGACCCTTTCGATATCTATGGTGCCGAAGCCGGGACTTGAACCCGGACGGGCGTGGCCCACTACCCCCTCAAGATAGCGTGTCTACCAATTTCCACCACTTCGGCAATGCGTGCACAAGATATGTCCTTCTTTTGTTAATGTCAATACAAAAAATGCCCTTTCCGGGAGAGAATTATTCCGCTGTTCCCGGTTCCGGTGCGGGTACCGCCGGCACCGCCGGTGACTGCTCTCCCTCGCCGGCCGGAATCGTCTGTTCCACACCCGCCGTGGGCGGCTGATCGATGACCGATACGTTCTTGTGAACGGCGAAGTAGGCAAGCCAGAGCGAGGTGAGCATGAATACCGTCGCCACGACGGTGGTCATCTTTCCGAGAAACGAGCCGGGCCCGCTGCTTCCGAAGACGGTCTGGCTCGAACCGCCGAAGGCGGCCCCCATATTGGCTCCTTTACCCGTCTGCAAGAGGACGACGAGGATCAATACGATACAAACAAGGACATGCAGTGTACCGATGATAATCTGCAATTTTTTCTGGTCTCCTTTTGTTAAGTATTATCGAACCGGAC
>Ga0272441_10009555_pt1 | contig 14955 bp, 10 predicted proteins | sample SSMProp6N_FD_193582 | JGI IMG/M metagenome (GOLD analysis project Ga0272441, IMG submission 193582) | Marine sediment archaeal communities from Little Sippewissett salt marsh, Falmouth, MA, United States - SSM-Prop-6N | ecosystem: Environmental > Aquatic > Marine > Wetlands > Sediment ... | reverse complement strand
CGGCGTCGAAGACGAAAAGCAGAGCCAAGAGCGACGCGACGACCTCCACAACGTAGAGGAGGTCCGGAGAAGGGAGCACGTAGAAGAGCTTGCTGCGCCCCGGGCCGCCGCACGCCGTGGCCTCCTCCTCGAACGTGACGTTGACCGAGCGCGGCTCCCACTTCTCCATCCCCTGTACGAGCGTCGAGAGCACGCGCGGCCGGCGGTCGGACGTCAGACCCTTCAGGTGCGCGTCGCCCCACTCGTCCACGGCCTCCAGATCGCGCTTGTGGATGCCCACGGCAACGTCGTAATCGTCCTTCTCCCGCTTGTAGTCGTAAGCCATTATCCACACGCTGGTGAGAATCAGGACGAAGAAGAGGACCGTGGTCACTAGAAAGCGGTAGCTGAGGACGTGGCCCAGCATCTCTTTTTTCGTGATCGTCCAGAACATGCCGCACCCTTGAGGTGGAATGGAGGCGGTTTCGCCCGCCTAAAGCCGGGGAACGCGCACCACGCGCCCAATAAGACCCCTCGCGCTAAGTCAGCTCGGTCCGCAGGAATACAACGCCCGCGCCCAGCAGGAAGATCGCATTGTAGCCGACCAGAAGCCCCAGGTCCACCACGGATGCCGAAAGGCGCTCGCCCAGACTCGGCGGGCGGTAGGTGAACTCGGGGACCTCCCGCCGCCACTCGTTGTCCGGGTCGTCCTCCGTCACCGCTATCCACTGGTCGAGCGTGGCGTGATAGCCGCTCATCTGATCCGAGAGCCGGGCCGAGGCGTCCGTTCCCGTCGCACAGAGGGCCGTGCCCGCGTGAAGGTAACACGCGAAGGGCGATAGCCGCGAGATCGCCCGGCCCACGGCCACCTGGCTGTTCATCGAGTTGTCAAAGCTCTCGTCTATCCTACCGCGCTGACGCCCTATCTCCGCCATGGCGGCTTCCATCACCCCGCGCTGGAGGCGCCAGCGCTCACGACGGTCGGTCACGCCGGTGAGCCGGCCCGCAACGGAGGCCTCCGCCGCCGCTATCTCCTCCCGGAAGACCTTCCGCTTCTGGGCACCTATCTCCGCGGCGCCCGGGACCGGACGCAGCGCCGACGCCACGTACGGCGCCAGGTTCGGAATCGCCAAGCTCAACCCCGCCCACAGAAGCAGCATCGTGATGACGGACGTCGCCGACCTCCGCGAGGCCGCCGACACGAACAGGCCCAGCGTATACATGGACGACAGGTACAGCACCGACCCGACGAACAGAAGGCCCACGACGGCCCACTCGAGCCCCGTAATCGAAAGAGCCGGATAGACGAGAAGCATTATGCAGATCAGCACCCAACAGAGCAGAAGCGGGAGAACCACGCCGGCGCAACCGCCGACCCACTTCGCCGCCAAGACCGACGCCCGCGAGACGGGAAACGACATCACGAGCTTCAACGTCCCCGACTCCCTCTCGCCCGACACCGCATCGTAGGCAAAGACAACCGCCACCAGGCTCATCACTATCCCCACTACAAAGCCCAGGTCCACAACGGGAAACAGCGAGCCGGTTGGCGAGGCCTCCAGGCCCGAGACGGTCGCGGGCTCGCCCCAGCGCGAGACGCGCAGGCTCCGAGGCATGTACCTCTCCAGACCGACGAAGAGGACGCTCGTCGGCGTAGGCGGCCTGTCGACGGCCTGGTGCCTCACCCATTCCGGGCTGCGGAGGTCCTCCAACTCGCCTCTGTGGACCGTGAGGTTCGCCGAATACGTCCGCAGATCGCCCCCATAGCCGCGCAGCATCGTGGGAACGCTCGCGATGACGAGGACCAGGCATAGCGCGCAGGCGACGGCAAACCGCAGGCGCAAGACGTTGTCCAGAAGCTCCTTGCGCACCATCGAGAGAAACACGGGCTCCCCCTACGTCGCGTCGTACCTCATGAACGCCACATACGCGCCCATCAGGAATAAGACGTTGTAGACGGCCAGAAGCAATACATCCATATTGGTTTCGCGCAGCGTGTCGGCCAACGGGAGGCCCACGACGCGCGGGCGAGGCGCCTCCTCCGGGTCGAAAACCTCGGCGAACGCCGCGTCCGCGTCCAGATCGGGGTCGCTCCGCGCCAGGTCGTCGATGCCGTCGCGCAAGCCGCGCAGATACCGGTCAACGTCTTCCTCCATCGCGGACGTGGCCTCGAGGAACGCGAAGTGCGCGGCCACGCCCGTGCGCGCCAGATCCGTCGCCGAGTACACGAGACCGGCCGCCGGGCTGACCTTGCCCAACGCCCTCGCCAGAGCAACGTTGCGCCGAGCCCGGCTGCGCGCAAACGCCTCCACGTCGGCCTGTTGCCGCGCCACCTGCTCCCGCATCTCCGCCTCCCGCTCATCACGCTCGCTCTCCGACATGCCCGAATCCCGAAGCCCCCTCATGCTGCGCCAGCCGTCCCGGCGTATCGACGACTGCTCCGCCGACACCATCTCCGGCGACGGCGAAGGCGACAGCTGCGCCGCCAGAAGCGGCGCGATGTTGGGCATCACGATGACAAGTATCACCCAGACGAACAGAGAGACGATGAGGGACGTCGACGCTCGCTTCGTCAAAGCGGATATCAGAATGCCCAGAGCGAAAAACAGCGAGACATAAAGCAGGGATACTACGACTATCCAGCCCGTCCTCAGCCAGAGCTCGCGCGTCATATCGACCCAGGGCGCCAAGTGCAGCAGCAGCAGCACCGCCGCCAGCGAAGCCGACAGCGGCAGCAGGAGCGTCACGTAGCCTCCGACGTACTTTCCTATCAGGACGAGGTCGCGCGGGACCGAGTTGGACAGAAGCAGCTTCAGCGTGCCCCTCTCCTTCTCGCCGGAGACGGCGTCGAACATGAAGAGGACGGCCAACAGCGACACTATCACCTCGACAACGTAGACGAGGTCGGGCGTTGGGAGGAGAAACAGCAGCGGGTTGCGATAGCGGCTCCCGACGGCCCGCGGGGTCGATCGATAGGCGAACTCGACGCTGCGCGGGGCCGAGACGTCCATGCCCTTCGCCAGGCTGCTCAGCGGCGGAGGCCGGCGCTCGACGACTATCCCGCTGACCTCCAGGTCGGTCATCGACTCGGCGGAGGCCAGATCCCGCTCGTGGAGCGCTACGGAGGCGTCGTAGTTCTCCTTCTCGCTGCGGTAGTCGAGAAGAAGCAGCCCCACACTCGCCAGCGTGAGGAGGAAGCACAGAAGCGTGGTTACGAGAAAACGATAGCTCAGCACGTGGCCGAGCATCTCTTTCTTGACAATCGTCCAGAGCACGGACGGGCCTCCACCGCTGACGGGCAGGCTGCTGCAGGCCGGGGGCCAAGAGGAGGCCGGGACAGGACTCGGCTGCAACCGTTCGGCCCCGCCGCCGGGGCCACCACACCCCCCCCACGGGCCCGCACGCCCCCCCCGCGCACGCTCACCGCGCCCCCTACCCACGCCCCCTACCCGCCCCCTCCCCGCCCCCTACCCGCCCCCGCGCACCGGCGCGCTATGCCGCCGCGGCCGCCTCCGCGCTGCGGGCCTGGCTGTTCTGGAGCTCGATGTACTTCATGTAGAGGTCTTCCAGGTTCTCCCGGTCGATCTCCACCCGATCGAGCACGCGCACGAGCTCGCCCTGGGCCATGATGCCCACCTTGTCCGCTATCTCCTTGGCGCGGAAGATGTCGTGCGTCGTCATGAAGATGGCCTTGCCCTCGCTGCGGAGCGCGTCGAGGAGCTGGAGGAACTCGATGCCGCCCTTCGGGTCGAGACCCGAGGTAGGCTCGTCGAGGAGGATGAGCTCGGCGTTCTTCATTATGGCGATGGCGATGCCGAGGCGCTGGCGCATGCCCTTCGAGAAGCCGCGCACGCGCCGGCGGAACGCCGCCTCCGGCAGGCCCACGCGCGTCAGGACGGCGTCGTAGTCCTCCGCCGTGGCGTCCGTGCGGCCGCCGAGCTTGGCGAAAAAGTCCAGGTTCTGCCTCGCCGTGAAGTTGCCGTAGAGCTGCACGTTCTCGGACACGAACGCCACGTGCACCTTCGCCTTCAGCGGCTCCTTCGCGACGTCGATGTCGTTTATGAGGGCCGTCCCCGACGTGGGCTCGGTGAACCCCAGGACCAGGTTGATGGTCGTCGTCTTGCCGGCGCCGTTCGCCCCGAGCATCGTGAAGATCTCGCCCCGCTCCACCCTCAGGTTGAGACCGTTCACGGCCAGGACCTCGTTGTCATAACACTTGGTAAGGTCAATCGTCTGGAGCATCAGTCGTCCTCCGGGTGCGTCAGGTCACGTCGTAACGGAGCATGGCTACCCACGACCCCGCGAAAAGAACTATGCACCATCCGGCCAGAAGCACGATGTCGAACAGGGCCGAATTGAGCGCATCATCCAACCTGTCGGGCCTCATGTCAAGCCGGGGCGGAGGGTCGGCGCCCTCGCGATTGCGGAAGCGCTCCATCACCCAGGCGGTGTAGGCCTCGTCGAACTTCCCGGCCGACGCCAGGAACCTGTCGTGCCGCTCCGGCCCGGTGTCGGCCAGCCGCATCGCCGCCAGGAGATAGGCCCCCGAAGGGGACAGCCGCGCTATGCCACCGGCCACGCGCGTGCGGGCCCTCGCCTTCGCCCCGACGTACTCGTCGAGCTTGGCCCACTCGCGCCTGGCTCCGCCAAAGGGATTGTCCTGGTCGCCCCCCCCGCCCATCATGCCCTTCAGCGAATCGAGGAACGCGCGCGAGCGCTCGGCCTCAACCCCCGACGCCGGGGGCATGGGCCTCAGCGCCCCCGCAACCAGCGACGACGCCCGCGGCAGTGCGTAAACACCAACCACCCACAACAACAGAAGTATCAGAAGTGCGGTCGCCGCCTTCTTTGTCACGCACGAGATGAACAGGCCCAACATGCAGAAGACGCCGATGTACAGGACCGAGAGAAGCGTGAGAAGGCCCAGGCGCGCGTACTCGGCCCCGCCCAGCTCCATGCCGCCCCAGAGCACCATCAGCAGAAACGCCGCCGCGGTGCCCGTCAGAAACGGTATCAGTATCACCATGAAGCGGCCGATGAACTTGCCGAGGAGCACCATGTCGCGCGGGACCGCATTCGACAGCAACAGCTTCAGCGTGCCGCGCTCCTTCTCCCCCGCCACCGCGTCGTACGTCAGCAGTATCGCCGCCAGCGAAAGCACAAGAAGAACCACGGAGGCGACGTCCAACGAGCCGAAGACCGCCAGACCCGCGTCCTCACCCTGACCACCCTTCGCCGAGCTGCCCCGCAACAGCGATATGTTCACCATGTTCGGCAGGCGGGGATCGATGCCCGCGGCGTAGACCATCAGCGGCGACGGCGGCTTGTCGAGGTTGATCCCCATGATGAAGATCTGCTCCTCGTTCATGTGCTCCGGGTCCATGTCCCTGGCGTGGAGTGCGCGCGCGGCGTCGTAGTCCTCCTGCAACGTCGCCAGGTCGCCTATCATGATCCCCGCGGCGGCCGCCATCAGGATCACGCAGAGAAGCGAGGTCACCGCAAAACGGGCCGAGAGGACGCTCTCGCGGAGCTCCTTGGCTATCAGGATCAAGAGCATCTAGGCCACCTCCGCCCGTAAGAAGCTCACCCACGTGCCGAGAAACAGCAGCACGTTCCATATCCCCAGGGACGCCAGCTCGAACTTGGCCCCCGCCAAACTCTCGCCCAGGCCCCTCTGGGGCAGGATGAACACGGGCATCTCGTCGAGCGGCCAGTCGCCGCCGCCGTCCATGGAGAACCTGTCGACGGTGCCCTCCGAGACAACCCGATGTATGTAGGTGAGAAATTCCGGATCGTACGCCCGGGCCGCGTCGATGAAGCGCCAGTGGCGGCCCATGTCCGTCTCCGCCAAAGCCATGGACGCCTGGAGAAACGCGGCAGAGGGCGACACCAGCGATACCTGACGCGCCAAGTCGTTCCGCGCAACCACCTTGCGGCGGTGATAATCCGCCACCTTCTGGCGGCGGCCGAGGATGTCGTTTATCATGCGCTCCTCGGCGCTCTCAGGATCACCCTCGGGGGCTCCCTGCTTGCGTTGCTCCTCGATGACCTCCATGAGCGCCGCCATCTGCTCCTGGAACATCTTCTGCTTGGACGGGACGTCGCGGACGAACGAGGCCACCGCCCAGGCCGCACGCGGCACGCCGAACAGCAAGACCACCCACACCAGCAGAAGTATCATAAGGGACGAGGACGCCTGGCGCGTCCGCGTCGAGACCAGAAGCCCCAACAGCACAAAGGCGGAGATGTAAAGGACCGACAGGACCAGGACCAACAACAGCCGCAGCAGGTCCGCCCCGCCCATCTCGATGTTCGGCGAGAGGACCATGAGAAGCGCCGCGATGACGAAGCTGACACAGAAGGGCGCGAGGACCACCATCAGCCGACCCAGGTACTTGCCGGCTATGAGCACGTCGCGCGGGACGGCGTTGGACAGGCACAGTTTGAGAGTGCCGCCCTCACGCTCGCCGGCCACGGCGTCGTAAGAGAGAAGGAGCGCCACCAGCGAGAGGACGACCATGATGACGCCCGCCGGGTCTATCCGCCCGAACAGCGAGCCGGCGACGTCGTGCTCCGCCGACGTGCCGTAGACCTCCAAGCCCGAGAGCACCGACGTGAAGGCTATCGAGCCGACGTAGGCGTCCGCGCCCTCGACCAACGCCCCCAGCGAAGCCGGCGGCTTGTCCACCGAGTGACCCAGCAGGTAGACCATCTGGCCCGACGGGTAGCTCGTGATCTGCTCCCGGTGGAAGCTCGTGGCCGATTCATACGCCTGCCGCTTTGCGCCGTACTCGCCGATGAGGACCGCCGAAGAGCCCACAAGAAGCGGCAGGCACAGGGCGAAAGCGAGGGCGAAGCGCAGGCTGAGAACGCACTCGCGGACCTCCTTGGCGACTATCGAAAGAAGCACCTGGTACCTCCAGCCCTACTCGTAGTAGCCGATGACCCTGCGCACGTTCTCCTGGGCGTCGATGAGGGTGTCCTGGGCGGAAAAGAAGCGGTCCTGGGCGTCGAAGAACTGCGAGCGGTAAGTCTCCAACTCGTCGTCGGTTATCTTCTCGGCGCTGTTCTGATATTCCTTTATGCGGAGGATCTCGCGGGAGGCGGCCAGGGCCTGGCGCTCTATCTCCAGCGACATCCGCGCCTCCTCGAGCGACTGATACGCCTGGCGGACCGACAGCTCGAGGGAGTCCTCGGAACTGGAATACGCCACGCGCCGCTCGGCCAAAGCCGCGCGCTCGCGGTGGAGCGTCCCCGCCCGCCGCAGGCCCTCGAACAGCGGCAGCGTCACCGTCACCGAGGCCTCCCAGTCCTCCTCATCCGGCTGGAAACCCGTCGTTGAGTCGTTCGAGCGGCTGACTATCTGATCGGTCTCGGCGTCGAGCGCCCACGTCTCCGAGCCGTCCTCGTCCAGAACGATGGCCGCCTCCGTGTCGCCGTCACCCCACCGGACCTCGCCGGCGACATCCGGGGCGAATTCCCACCACACCTCCCTGACCGAGCGCACCTGCTCGGCCAACTCCTCGCGCGAGAGGGCCAGCTCTATGCTGTTGTCGAAGGCTATGCCGACGGCGTCGTCCAGGGCGAGGTCGAAGCCCTCGAGCCCGCCGGCGAAATCGACCGACGTGCCTATGGGCTCGCCCATCAGCCTCAGGAGATTCATCTTGCGGTTGAACTGATCGCGCCTCAGGCGCGTGAGGGCCAACCGCTGGCGCAACACCGTAACGTGAGCCGTGAGGACCGGATCGACACGCGTTATCTCCTTCCGATAACGCATCAGGGCCTCCTGCTCGTTCTCGAGGAAGTCCTGGAGGTATTGCTCGCGCATGGCGAGCTGCTGCTCGTGGACGAGTACCGTGAAGAACTCGCGCCTCACCTCGTAGAGGAGGTTGCGGACCGTCTGCTCGTAGCCGTTTGCCCCGAGCAGCGCGTTGCGGCGCTGGGCGCGCAGGTTCACGTCGTCCGTGTGGTCGCGGCCGAATTCCAGCAGGCGCTGCGAGAGGCTCACCGTCGCGCGAGAGGTCTCGTTCTCGCCCAGCGTCGCGTTGTCGGACTCGATGTCACCCCAGGTGTACCCGTACTCGCCCGCGATCTGCGGCAACAGGCGCGAGCGGACCTCCGTGCCCAGGCCCGCAACCTGCTCGAGCCTCAGCCGCGCCTGCTCGATGTCCTTGTTGTTGTCCATCGTCAGCAGCAGGACCCGAGCGAGCGAGTAGACCTCCCCGGGCGGGACGAGCTCGACCGCGCGCGCGCCCAATTCTATCTCGCGCAGTATCCCCTCGATGGCCTCGCGGGTGTCCTCGTCGAGCGTCGACACCCCGGACGCGCCCTGCGCGGCCAAACCCGAAGACAACGCCGCAGCGGCCGCCAACAAGCACAGGAGGAACCGGTTCACTCTTCCGACCTCCCCTACCTGCGGCTCAGCTTGATGGAGAACGCCGCCAGCCCCACAAGCAACCCCAGGAGCACGACGACCAGTATCAGACTGCCGGCGACGTTGGACTTGGCCCGGTTGTGGATTTCGACCGTTTTGTCCTCGGCCTCTATCGGCTCACCCTTGACCTCCGTCTCGGCCCCTATCGTCACCTCGTACGTGCCCACCCCCACGTCGCCTATGGGGATTATCTTCAGGACTATCTCCCGCTCCTGACCCGGCGCTATCTTGTCCACTATCTCGGGCGTGACCTCGGCCTTCCACTGGTACGGCAGGTCGGTGGTTATCTCGACCTTGCGCAACTCGACCGTGCCCGTGTTCTCCAGGGCGAAGCGGAAGACGGTCGCCGCGCCGCCGGTGATCTCCTGATAGAGGTTCGACGTCTTCAGCTTCATCTCGCCGACGCCCGTGGGCGTGAGCTCGAGGCGCTCGTAGCCGACCTTGCGCTTGTCCAACTCCTCGACCTTGACGACCCCGTACTGCTGCGCGAGCGTCTCTATCTGCTTGCCGGCGGACTGGTCGGCGACGACGGCGAAGAAGTGTATCGGCACGTCGAGGAAGTCCTCGTCGAGCTTCTCGGGGACGTATATGTCGAGCGTCATGGAGATCGTGGTGGCGTTCTTGCGGAACTTCACCTGCGACATGCGCGCACTGGTGGCCTTGTCCTTGAACTCGTAGCGGAGCTGCTCGGGCAGGTTGATCACGATCAGCTTGAAGGTCTTCTCGTCCTCGGCAAGACGCTCGAGCTCGATGTCGAAGCTGACGTTGTTGCCCAGCGCACCCTCCTGGGCGAATTGCATCGAGTCGACCTGGACGACGTCATCGCCCGAGCGCTTCTCGAGGTAGATCTGCCAGGGCTCGGTGCCGGAAAGGTAAGAGAGCTGGACCGTGACCTGCTCGGCCGCGCGCTGAAGATGAAATGTCAGCGAGACCTCCTCGTCGACCGGGAGCTCGCGCACCTTCTGCTCGTACGGCTCGCCGATGAGCTGGCCGCTCTCGAGGACCGACACGTAGAGGTTCTCTATCTTGAGGAGGTTGCGCAGGTCGGCCTCGTCCTGCTCGGGGTAGGCTATCCGCACGCGGTTGACGTCCGAGTCGTTGCGGAGCATCACCTGCATCATGCGGCGCTGGCCCTTTTCGAGATACTGATAGCCGGAGACGACCGAGAGGTGGATGGCGTCCTCGAGAAGGGAGAGCTTCGTTCGGCGGAGCTCGTTGAACTGCGTCTCGAGGGCCGCCAGGGCGTTGTTCCACTCCTCGAGCGCGTCGGTGACTTCCTTGCCGCTGGCAGCGCCCTCGGCCTTCAGCTCGAGGTAGTCGTTGTAGTTCTGCTCGGCCTTGGCGGCCGCCTGGGCCGCCTTGCGGTAGGCGATGACCGCGTCGCGGAGCTTGAGGGCGTCCGTGCGCTGCTCCTTCGTGAGACCGACGCCCTCGAGGAGGGTGTCCAGCGCGGCCATCATGCTCTCGGCACGGTCTATGGCCGCGGCGGCGCTCCCGGCCGGGACGACGTCGGCCGCCCCCAGCTTGGCCTCCAGCGACTCCGCCATCCCCTGGGCCCCCACGGGGACCCCGAGAAGACACAGCGCGAATGCACACAGCACTATCCGTCTCAACACAACGCTCCCCCAAGCAAACGGTTCCGGGAAATGCGGCCGCGGCGGCGCGAGCCGCGCCTATCCACTATAGACGCGCACGCCGCCTGTTTGTTCAACAACACACTGGGAAAAGGAGGGCCGGCCTCACCGGGCCGCACGCCCCGCCTCCGCGGGACGCGGGCCCCTCCGCCTCACAACACACCCCGGCACACCACTGGCCGGGGAAGCGGGCTAATATACTAAGATGTGCAGGCGCGTCCGGCAACCGGGAATCGGCCGGGCCAAAGGGGCCCCATCGGGAGCAAATACCCTCCGAAATAACACCGGAAGCGGGGCGAGGATGCCGTGAATCGCCGACGCCGGCAGGGGCTCAGGCCCTCTCTCCGAAAATGGCGGTACCCACCCTTATGAACGTCGCGCCCTCCTCTATGGCCACCTCGAAATCGTGCGTCATGCCCATCGAGAGGTCGGGCAGGGCTAGATCAAGGTCGGAGGCAAGCCTGTCGCGGAGCTGGCGCAACGCCCTGAAATGCGACCGCGCGCCCTCCGGGTCGTCCGTCCACGGCGGCATCGTCATCAGCCCGCAGAGGGCAAGGTTCGGCAAAGCGGCTACGGCTTCCACGACGTCCATGGAGCGGTCGGGCGCAACACCCCACTTGGCCCCCTCGCCGCCCACGTTGACCTCGACCAGGACCTTCTGGCGCTCGTTGCGCTCGCCCGCGCGGCGGTTGATCTCCTTCGCCAGCTCGACCGAGTCGACCGAGTGGATCATGTGGAACACGGCCACCGCCTGGCGCACCTTGTTCTTCTGCAAGTGGCCCACCATGTGCCAGCGGCATACGTCGCCCAGCTCGGCGTACTTGTCGCGGGCCTCCTGGACGCGGTTCTCGCCTATGTCGGCCGCCCCCGCCGCAACCGCCTCGGATATCATCGACGCGGGCTTGGTCTTGGATACGGCGACAAGCGTGACGGAGGCCGGGTCGCGGCCGGCACGCTCCGCCGCCGCCGACATCCGCTCGCGCACGGCGGCCAGGTTACCCGCTATGGCACCTTCACTCATATATCAAGCAGTCCCTTCACGAGCTATCGCAGCCAACATCCGGCCCGTCACGCCACCCGCCGCTCTGTAGGAGAAGAAGCGGTCCGTGTGGCAGCGAGTGCATAGGCCGGCGCTCACTATGTTAGCCGGATCGACGCCGAGGCGCACCAATATAACCTCAGAGGCGCGGGGGAGATTCAGGCGCGGGCGAGGCCCGCCACCGGAAAGCCATGCCCCGCATTCGCCCGGATATGCTCGGCCCAAGGCACCTGCGACCTCGGGGCCTACCTCGCAACAGCAGGGGCCTATCGCCGGGCCGACGGCCGCCAGAAGACCCACAGATTCGGCCCCGAGGGCGGCCAGCCGCCCCACCGCGGCCTCTATCACACCGGCAACCAGGCCCCGCCAGCCCACGTGAACCGCCGCGCACAGGCCGCTCTCCGGATCGGCAAGAAGCAGCGGCACGCAATCCGCCACGACAACACCCACGCCCAAGCCCGGGCGCGTCGAGATCAGGGCATCGCACTCGGGCCGCTCCTCGCCGAAGCCGCCGAAGACACCCACACGGGCGCCGTGGACCTGCGTCCGCGTGAGCAGAGACCCGGGCGCAAGGCCCAACGCGCGGGCCGCGCGGGCGCGGTTCTCCGCCACGGCCGCCTCGTCATCGCCGACGGCCGGCGATACGTTCAGGGAGGCATAGGGCCCCGCGCTCACACCGCCGAACCTCCCCGCAAAGCCCCCGGCGAAACCCGCCGACAGCATATGCGCCGGGAGTAACACGTCGACGCCGCCGACGCTGCGCTCGACGAGACAGGGCGGCTCCGCCGCCGGCCTCACCGGCCCGGCCCCCTCACCGACGCGCGGCCGGCCAAACCGCGCTCGTACTCGGCACGGAGAACGTCACGGGAGACTCCGCCGCCGATGAAATCCCAGGGGAAGACCTCGTCGGCGGGACGCTCGCGCTCGAGCATATGCGCCTCCCCGATCCCGCGCCGCCGCAGAGCCGCGCGCCAGTCGGCCCCCGACGCGACGTCGACAAGGACCGGGCCGAGGTCGGCTCCCCCACGCGCCAAAACCGCCTGCCAGCGCGACCACTTCACGCTCTCGTGGATGACGTTGGCGCGCGGGATGCGACCCACACCCTTCGACACCAGGCCGAGCCTCTTGCGAAGGACCGAGCGCGGGGCCATCGGCGCCCACTGAAAGGCCGTGCCGGCCTTCGGCACGAAAGGGTTCACCGATAGCGTGAGCAGGCACCGGCTGACACGCGAGGAAACCAGGGGCGCGCTCGCCTCGGCGATGGCCGACGCCAGACGTACGATGGCCGAGGCGTCCTCGTCAGCTTCGCCCGGCAAACCCAGCATGAAATAGAGCCTCACGCGCGAGAGGCCCGCCCGGAAACACGCCAAAGCGCGGCCCACTATCAGCTCGTCCGACATCGGCTTGTTGACTACGTCGCGCAGGCGAAGTGTGGCGGCCTCGGGCGCCATGGCAACCGTCCGCTGGCCCGAGGCGACGAGGTGCTCTATGAGGGAGTCGGTCAGCGAGGCCACCGTGACCGAAGAGAAGGAGACCGCACCGCCACGGTCGCGGACACCCCGGCACAGCGCCTCCGCGTGCGGGTAGTCCGCCGACGAGAGGCCGACCAGGCCCACGCGCTTGCGATACCGCAGACCCAGCTCGACCAGGCGGAGGCTGGACTCAAGCGAACGGGAGCGCGCCGGCCGGTTGAGATGCCCGGCCATGCAGAAACGGCACCCGCCGGCGCAGCCGCGCATGACCTCGATGAGGAACATGTCGCCGAACTCGGTGTCGGGCGTGAGTATGTGGCTGTAGGTGTCGCAGGCGTCGAGGTGCGGAGCGCAGGCGCGCCCAGGAGACCCGCCCGCAGAGGGCACGTACACACCCGCGACCGACGAGAGCGCATCCAGGCGGGCCGACCTGGGTGACCGGGAAAAGGCCCGCGCCAGGTCGGGAACGACCGGCTCGCCGTCGCCCAGGATGAAGGCATCACAGACGTCGGCAAGCGGCTGCGGGTTGGCGCTGACCGCAGCGCCCGCCGCTATCACGAGCGGATCGTCCGCAGTGCGGTCGGCCCGCAGCGCAGGCACGCCCGCCTGCAAGAGCGCGCTTACCGCACGGGCGTAGTCGAGCTCGTACGACAGCGAAAGGGCAATGACAGGGAAATCAGCCAGGCGCGCGCCGGACTCGATGGAGGGGGTGAGCCCCCCCTCCTCCATCGTGAAGCGCTCGCAGCGCAGGCCCGCCGAGTTCAGCGCGTGATGCGCCCAGAGGAAGCCGAGGTTGGACATGGCGACGAAGTAGCGATTGGGGTAGAGCAGGGCTACGCCCGTTCCGGTCCCCGGCGGCGTGCCGGGGCCGGACTCGGACCGGATTCGCTCCTGCGCCCACTTCTGCTCGCGTGCCGTCATTTCGCTCCTCGAACCGGGTTCATGCTATCGGGGCGCGGGGCGGACGTCAACAGGCGGGGGCGTCGTCATCGCGTTCTGGCCGGGGCGCGGTCATCGTGCCTAGCGTAGGGAGCATCCGCACGTGAGAGCCAACAAACCGTTGTGACCTAGCCCATGAACCACAAGGAGAAGCGTCGGCCGGGCGCCGAGAGTCGACTCGTCACAGCCGAGGGAGGACGCGGCACCCCCACGCCCCATGAACCACAATCAAGAGCGTCGTCCGGCCGCCGAGGATCGACTCAACACAATCACCTGTCGAAGAAGCACCCTCGCACGCACTCGCCCATGAACCACATCAAAGAGCGTCGTCCCGCCGCCGAGGAGCGCCCAAACGGTGTCCGCTAGTCGAAGCGGTCGGGGTCGATCGGGTACGAGCCGAATTCGCGGAGGGCGTCGAACATCGCGAGGTAGTTCTCGTACTTCGTACCTACCGCCACGGAGTGGGAGCTTCCGAGTATGAAGCCGCCACCCTCGGCCGCGTGGCGGATGGCGTACATCACGTCGGCGCGGACGTCGTCGGGCGCGGCGGCGAGGAGGTGCTCGGTCTGCACGCCGCCCCAGAGGGTCATGGAGCTCCCGTAGAGCTCCTTCAGGCGTCGGATGTCCATGCCGGCACGGCCCTGGATGCTCTGGTAGGCGTCGCAGCCGGCGCGGCGGAAGTCGTCGAGTATGGCCCAGTTGTTTCCGCAGGCGTGCTTGAGAAGGTCCAGACCCATCCGGTGCGCGGCCTCGGCATGGCGGGCCAGGGCCGGGAAGCAGAGGTCGTGAAAGACGCGGGGGGACATCATGGGCCCGGTCTCCATGGCATAATCGGCCGCCGGACACACCCCGTCCACGCCCTCACGCGCGAATACCGCGTCGAGATCGACCGCGCGCTGAGTGGCCGAGTCGATGGCCGCGCGCACGATCTCCGGCTCCTCGACCATCATCATCAGGCCGCGGACCATGCCGCCCGGGAGCACGATGCTGCCATCGCCCGAGCGGGCGAAGATGTAATGCGTACCGCCAAGCCGCTCGACCACGTAACGCACCAACTCGAGCTCGGAGTCGTCGGGCTCGTCGGCCTTGACGTAGGCGAAGTCGTCGACCGTGAAGTCGCGGGTCTCGTTGACGTGATGGACCTGGACGAGCCACTCGCTCGCAGTGGAGTATTGGAAGACGTTGCCCCACTCATCGCGCCACTCGTTCTCGCCGGTCCTGCGCATGGGGACGGCCGGCTTGTCGGCCGAGGGGACGAGACAGACCGGGACCATGTCGTAACCCATGGCGAGCGTGAGGTCGACGAGGTCGCGCTTCATGGATGACACGACCTCGTCGCGGCGGCCGTCCCAGAGGGCCCGGGTGGTCGCGAAATGCGCGCGCCAGAACGTGGGGCGTCCGAGGACGCGCTCGACCGTGTCGTGATCGACGGCGAACTCGCCTATGGGCACGCGATCG
>Ga0272441_10009554_pt1 | contig 14956 bp, 5 predicted proteins | sample SSMProp6N_FD_193582 | JGI IMG/M metagenome (GOLD analysis project Ga0272441, IMG submission 193582) | Marine sediment archaeal communities from Little Sippewissett salt marsh, Falmouth, MA, United States - SSM-Prop-6N | ecosystem: Environmental > Aquatic > Marine > Wetlands > Sediment ... | reverse complement strand
TCCTTCATGCGTATCGGCGCGTAGTAGGAGAACTCCTCGGTATCAAGATGAAAGAACAGCCCCTTGAGCACTTCTTCCTTCCCGTCGAAGTACTCGGGAGGGCAACCGCGGATGATCCCATAGAGCGATGTGATTCGCTGCTGGCCATCTAGCAGAAGCTGGACTACGCCAGGTGGAAGATCCGTGAAGCCCTTATGCGCGGCCCCTTTCGACTCCGTCACCCATACGAGCAGACTCCCAACAGGGTGCTTGCGGTACATCGAGTCCATCAGTGCCCGCACTTGATCACGGTTCCAAACATACCCCCGTTGGAACGTTGGAAGTGCGATGTAGCCGCTATCAATGTTGTCTAGAATCGTTGAGATTCTCACTTGACCTCCTCCCAATGCGACAATTGCGGAACCTGTAGCGTTCTCCGCTCGATGCGCTTGACCAGCGAGCCAAGCGTGGAGTTAATCTGTTTGGATCGGGCCTTGGGCATGTTTCCTTTCCTTCCTATTGCTTCTTCCACCCCACGTCACGTCGGTCGACTCCATCGTCACGCTCAAGCTCTTTGAGACGCTCTGCGATCTTTCTCTTAGTGGGGGGAAACGCTGTCACTGCAGCCTGCCGCCAGCCATGCTCGAAGTCAGTGCAGTTCATCGACGACATTCTATCCTCGATTGTCAGAAGTACGTGATACTCGGACCGTGGCAGGTTCTGAGCCATCGACACCTGCAGCCCGCGTGCCAGCGACGCAACACTATCCTTCGGGTTCTGTTGCGGATCCTCTCCCGAATCCAGCTTGTGAGTCGGCTTCGGGTCCCAAAGCTGTCGTGCACGTGTGATGTACGCTTCCACTCGCAGGCAGTGGCCACTTCTATTGAGAACTGGTTTCCCAAATTCGTCCTCTTCGATGTATCTGAGTCGATCGAGCATCATGTAGGCAGCTTGGTCGTAGTCTTCTGGGAGATCGTCAGACCGGATACCCTCGTAGCAGTTCGCGAGAAGCTTGCTCCATTGCGCCGCTTCGCCACCTGAACTCTGCCACAGCCGGAGCGCTTCGTCGAAGCCCCGCCACACGGACTGCTTCAACCTTGTCAGATCGCTCTCCAGCGTCCCATAGAGCTCCCGATTCGCCTCGGGATGTGCGAAGCTATTCCGTCTGTCAATCAGCCGGCTCGCCTGAGAGATGGTCTTCACGCACAGGCGGTCAGCAGTGCCAAGACAGAAGAGAAGCAGGTACCAGCATCTAAGGAGACGATTAGCCATGCTGGGCATAAGCGCCTCCCAGGCAACAGCATGCTTCAGAAACGCATTCTCTTGAAGCTCATCCGACTCGGCCGAGAACATCCAGCGGCTGCAGAGGCAGAGCCGCTCTTCGATGGTATCCCTGGCGAACTCGCTCTGTTCCCAGCGTGCAGCCAGCTTCTCAACTGAGTTCTTCCACGAGCGGTCAAGTGGTGGATCAGGGGTGAACAAGTCTGATGCGTCAGTTGAGAACCACTCAAGCTCTCGTTTGGCGCCGACGTGGCCTTCCGGTGTTACATAGAACGCAAGCGGTGAAACGATCCGCCGTGCCGTGCGCGCGCTCCACCAACCATCACGATTTCGCATTCTGTGAAGGTAGTAGGGAGTCAGAAACTCGTTGATGTGTTCCCGTGCATGTCTGATCGCGCTTTCAGCGTCTCCAGCCCTCTCTTCAACCACGAAGAAGTAGTCTTCCGATCGGCGATCCCCGATGAACTCTCGTAGCTGCGGCTGCTCATCTCCTCGCAGCTTTCGCAAACGTACACGGCCCGCCCCAATGGAAGGCAAGTCCTTTCTGGCATTTGCCTTGTCAAGAGGGATAAGCACAGACCACTCCTGCACCGCTCTCGTCTCGAAGAACGCTTGGAAACATTGCGTAAGCGTCTGCGCGCCTGAGACTTCGAGAAGTGTGGCAAGGTTCGCGGGTGTGCAAAGATAGCTTCTCGTCTCACGGAAGTCGAAGGCAGCTCGAACCCTTGGGAACTCTCGGAAGAGCACGGTGAGCACATCCGTCTTGAAAGAAGGCAGTTTGTGCTCCCAGGTCATCCCACTGAGTTCCTCGACCTCGTGGGATGCACGGCTTTCTCGGACGAAGTCCCTTAGCTGAGACAGAGCCGCTTCCGCAACCTCTCGGAAGGCTCTCCGGTCGAAGAGCGCATGCTTATCTCTGCCGGACTGCGGTTTGCCTTGCGTTATGCTAGATCACCTCCTTGGGGGGGTGGATGTGGGAGGGCCAGTTGGGGGGCTTGGGGTGGCCGGGTTTCCATTCGGGGAGGGGGAGGAAGTTGCCGTGTTCGTCAGCGGGCGGGCCAGGGGGCGGATCGAGGAGAGTCTGATACGGCTCGCTGGTGTCGATGGCGTGCTGCATGCGATCGTAGATGTCGAGGATCTGCAGCTTGGTGCGGTATTCGCCGTGCTCCGCTTCATCTTTGCGCTTCACGATGGGGAAGGTCTCCATGATGTATTCGACCGCATCGCGCGGTGCGGGGAAATACTCCAGAAGCTCCTTCGAGCCTTGCTCCTTCCAGTCTTGTGGCGTTCCGAGATAGAGATGGAAGAAGGCGGCATCAAGTTCGCATCGGATCAGAGAGCGGCGAGTACTCTCCCAACGGAACGGCGGCCCGAAGTAGGCGCACTCATTTGCGAATGCTTCCAGATCCCAAGCCGTAAAGCAAAGCTCAAGTACCCTTCCCAAGAGAAATCCGCTAGCCGTAATCTTTCGATTCCACAGAGATGCAACTGCGTAGGCCGATGGTGGAAGAAATGGCAGCTGCCTCTGGATGAACGCAGCCATGTTGACACCGCCGAGTTTCTGCCGAGCGATGTAATCAAGGCAGAAAGAGCTCGCGTTTGCCAGGAAGGCAGCAGTTTTCTCGGGTACTGCATCGGGGCCAAGAAGTAGCATCCCGAATGCACTATCTCCGAGTGCGTATCTCGGGAGTAGCGCAGGAACGAACGTTCGATGATTGGTTGGGCTTGTGACCTTGGTGACGGCAATGAGCCAATTATGCGCGTAGCCTTCGAGGCGAGCCTGCAGAGCCTCGTTAGGTATCCAGTATCTGGGAGTCGCAAGCCTCGAAGGCACTGCATGCTCAGCCTCGGAAAGCTTCTGAGGCTGTCCCTGGCGTTTCAATGCCAACTTGCTAACCACAACGTCTGCGGCTCGATGGTCGAACAATTGGAACATTTTTGCCTCGTACAAAGGAACCATCTGAGCATCGTGCTTTGAGAAGGCGTTTCCTTCACTGAGTAGACCTGCCTCGAGAAGCTCATCGAACGTCTTAAAGAGATGACTGTCCGTGTTCATCATGAACATCAGCATTGGTTTGTGACCCCAAGGGTTGCCCACAGATGTATCATCGTCCTTTGCAAGAACGGGCACTCGTCCATAGATGAGCTTCGTGCATTCGGCCGCTTGCTTGGATCGGAATGTTGGGCACGTCAGAGTATTCGGGTTCAAGAGAAGGAACTCCTCAGGAGTCAACGTGAAGTGCTTCTCCTGATTTGCCAGGTCGCTAGTCGCGTGCAGGAAAAACGCAAGATCTGACATGCTTGTGCCCGATTCGCTGCCCGCAAGGGTCAGCAAGCAGAACTTGGCTCCACTATGAACCTCAGAGAATAGGCGCTTCCGGTTCTCGAAGTCGTATAGGCTAGCAAGGCGGCCGCTAGTGACGATCGTTTGAAAGAAGAATTGGTTGAATGCTCCGGTGGCAATCTCCGTTGGGAGGACCAGTCCACTTCTTCCCACACCGCTCACTAACCTCAATGCAGCTTCAGCGAAAAGAGGCGCACTATTGAGGCGACCGTAACTAGTGAGAGGGTAGAGCTTGGCTTGGTGTAGCAACTGTCTGGTACCGTCGACGATACGTCTTGCCGCCTCGTACTCCGCATGGAGAACAGGATCTTCTTCGGCAAGCCTTAGAACAGCGCGATTGCGCGCTGCCATGGTCGGTTGACGTGCTATCTCCGGAGCTCGCGAAGCAAAGAACTCCCTGGGATCCATTTGCACCATCTCCCACGGCGGGTTTCCCAGCACGCAATCAAACCCACCTGACCACCAGCACTGCACGTTGTCTGTTTCCTCGTCGTCTCCAGGGTTCCGGAATACCTCCGGAAACGCCAGATGCCAATGGAAGAACTGATACTGATTGGCAATCGTCTGAACTGCCGCACGATCTTCAGGCTTGGCAGCATCTGCATTGGCTTCCCAATTTCGGAATCGCCGATGCGTGACTGCTGGGTCATCCAGACTCGTCTTGGGCAGCACGAATGCGGCACACCAAGCATCGGCAACGAACCATGCGTTGACGTATTCCGGGGACTGAACCAACGATCGGTAATGCTCTGCCTTCTTCTTCCTCGCCGAAGGCGAGGCATCATCCTCATCCACCAATTGCCTGAATGGCTCTGTGAGATTGACACGCGCTTTGCGCTCGGTGACCGCGCTGAACATGTCGAGCCCTGCACGCTCGCTCTTATTTTGTGCTTTGAGATCCTTGCAAACGACCTTGTCATCGCCTTCGATCGGTTTAAAGGCATCGTCTGGAATGCCGTCAGCCATCAATGCTGGCGTCGTTCCAAGAAGCGAGTTGCCGCACTTGATGTGATGATCGAGGAAGCCGAGCGCCTTGCCCGGTTCCATCGCTTCCATCCACAGCGAGATCTTGCACAGCTCCACAGCCATCGGGTTGATGTCCACACCGTAGATGCAGCGGCCAATCACATCACGCAATGCCGAGCGTGTCGCATCGGGCGATGGCTCATCCTCGCCCGTGCGTACGGCAGCCAACCGCTTGGCGACACGATGGGCTGCGGCAATCAGGAAATGACCAGAGCCACTGGCAGGATCGCAGATCTTCAGGTTCAGCAACGCGGCTTCGGGATCAGGCTTCGCCACTGCTTCATCCAGTACCGGATCGAGTGCAGAATCGAGCAAGCACTGGACCAGACTAGAATGTGTGTAGAACGACCCCGTCGTTTTGCGTTCGCTTCCTGCAGCTACGTCGAGCTTAAACGTGGCTGCATCCGTGTTGACCTGCGGATGCATCTCCAGCAGCGATTCATAGACGCTGCCCAGCTCCTCGGGGCCGAGATTGCGATAGTCAATCGGGCGAAGGGCATTGCCATCAATCGTGCAGGCAAGCTGCCGGAACGCGACAAGCAAGTCTCGGTTGGTGATGTCAACTGAATCGAGATCAGGTGTCGACTCGCCCGAGAACAGGAAGCTGCCGAGTGCAGGTAGGGCGAGTTCGGGGCATCCTTCGCGTAGCTTGTCGAAGACCAAGCACAGACTTCGGTAGAGATCGGCATGTTTGGTGCCGCGACGTCGTTGCGCAAGCTCACGGATTCTGTGCGTGGAGTAGTAGCTGGCATAGACCGCGCGATTCGCGATCGGGGCATCTGGGTCGTAGAGCAGATCGCGATCTTCCGCGACAAACAGGAACAGCAATCGATACACCACCCGAAGTAGTTGCCGGTAGTAGTCCTGGGTTGAAAGCGCACCGTCCTTCAGCTTCTGACGAAGCGCCGTGTTGGCCGGATGGGCGAGGAAGCCAACACCCAGCGTATCGAGTGCATTCTTAACGCCGCTTCGAAGCTCGTCGAGTGCGCGGATGCCTTGTTCGGCAGCGGCATTGTGCCACTGCTCCAGCCTACAGCTATCCGGCGTCTTGTCTTCGGGTACCTCGACACGCGACTGATGGCAGACCATGAACAGCAGCACGAAATCGCTGAACGCTTCGCCCTCCATCATCGCTTCGAGATCGAATTCGACGTAGGCCTGCCGTGTTAGCGAGACGTTGTCGCGGAGTACGCGCAGGATGAGGCCGTTGGAGACGATACCCCACAGATGATCGTCCGAACGATTCAGGAACTCCTGAACAAGGCTATGCGGACTGACGCGAGCGGCACCCGCCACGCCCGCCTGCTTCTTGTCCATGCTAACGCGACAGCCCACGAGATGAATGGGCGTGCTCCCCCAAGAGTGGCTGATCGGATAGGTGCGGTCCCCGAGCTCCCAGGCGCGGTGCGTCATCAAGCGGCCGTAGCCTAATTCTTGGAAGATGACTTGTAGCCACTTCTCCCGGGTCAAGCTCGTTCCCAGATCACTCTCCGAAAGACGTTCCGAAGCCTCCCGGAAGGCTTCCCATGCACCTTGCAGCCGGTTCCAGGCTCGTGTCGCCACTTCGTTGATGCGCTCGTTCTTCGCGAGGTGATAGGACTCTGGAGCGAGACCTTCAAGATCCTTGTCTCGCTCGATCACGCGCGTCAGCACATCAATCGGGAGAATCGATCCTTCCGTTCGAACGGTCAGAAATGGATTGCGCGTTCTCGCCCTCATGCGCTACCTCCCAGCCCTGCGTCAGGCAGGAAGACATAGATTCCCAACACATCGGGAGGTAACTCTGGGCGAATGGATTGACGGACATTACGCCAGTTGGCGGCAGATCGAACCCGCTTGTGCGCGGCCAGGAGCGATTCGCCCTGCTCGGTTGCCTGCTGCTCAAGTTGATCGCGAAGGAGTGCATGGCCATCCAACACCCGCTGGATGAACTGGCGCTTTTGCTCCGGGGCGATGTTGCTGGTCGGCTTGGCTTCCAGCAGGGCTTCGGCCTCTGTGGCAGAAAGCCACTGCGCATTCTCGGGCGATCCGCGGAAGGCAACGAGCTGGCAGTCCTCGGCAAGCAGTTGTTTCGTCTCAGCCTTGAGCTCGGTGATGATGTGATAGCGATGCCGCAGGAGCAGAAGCGTCGTTCGTCGTTCGACGGCATCGGTGTAGATAACACCAGAACGTCTGGCGAGCGCGCGTTCATGTTCATCTAGCGCCGTGTTCAGGACGTAATTGGCGAGTCCTTCGACCAATGGATGCGTTCGCTGAAGGTGCTCGCCTCCTCTTGATCCGTCAAACGACACAGAGCGCTTGGCCGAGTCTTGGAGCCCACAGGCGTCACGCAGTTCGATCGGCGTTGCGGAGAGGTCGAGCGTCCAATCCCTGCGACCTTCGTTCAGCGTACCCCCGGCTGCATGGACTGCGTCAGCCACGAACTGCTGAACGCTCGCAGAAGATCCGATGGCCTGTCTGCTCGAAAGCAATTCGGCCTGAACTTCGCTCACGCGGCGCTGCAACCCCTCTTGTGAGAACATGGTACGCGAGCGCTTCTCGCGATCGGTTGCGCGATCCCAATCCGCGTGGAGCGTCTCACGATCCTCTCGCAGGTACTCTTCGAGCCCGGGAAGCAGATTCTGCTGAGCTCCCCCTCGTTCGCGCAGTAGCAGTCCCTCAAAGATGGCCTCTACAACAGCATTGGTATCCGCAGGAACAGGAACCGAAATGCCCAGCGAGCTTCTAATCGCCTTGTGCTTGCGTAGCAGAACGTCGAGAACGATGCCGTCGATCTGGTTGTCGGTGCCGTAGTAGGTGAGCGTGCGGACAACCTTCTGCTGTTGGCCGAATCGATCGACGCGGCCTTCTCGCTGCTCGTGACGGGTCGGGTTCCACGACAGGTCGTAGTGCATGACGGCATCGAAATGCTCTTGCAGGTTGATCCCTTCGCTGAGGCAGTCGGTGCACACGAGAATGTGCGGCTTCTCCTCCTTGAGCGATGGCATGGCATGAATGCGGCGCTCCCGTTCCTCGGACGGAAGGCTGCCCGTGATCACCTCGATCTGTGCCCGATTTCCCAGGCGTTGCCGCAGTTGCTCGCCGACGTACTCAGCGGTATCGATGAATCGGCAGAAGACGATCGGACTGAAGCGATCGTCAACGAGCTTCTTGATCAGACTCGTTGCCTTGACCAGCTTGGCATCTGCGTCGCCTCGAAGCGCGTCAGCAGCGCGGGCGAGTTCGCGTAGCCGTCTTGTTTCGGTCGTGGCCTCATCATCTACAAGCGTGGTGTCACTGCCTGGCGTGACATCGGCGGTGGAGAGTTCGTCGTCTTCTCCCTGATCAAGAACGTGCATGCTGCCGACTGCGTTGGCCTGCTCCTCGGTTTCTGTGCCAGCTACTGGGCTGCGGTTCCGGAGCGTTTTGGCTGCGGCTGCCGGACTGGAGGCCAGGGAGCGCAGCAAGGCGAGTGCAGACCACCAGCGAACGCGTTGACGGTGCGCGCCGCCGGTTTCGTCGAGAGCGATTTCGCGGGCGTAGTTGAGCACGCGGTCGAACAGCGCTTTATACTGAGGAGTAAGCTCGTAGTGGTCCTCGGCTTCCTCTCGTGTCGGGAATTCCGTCTCCTCGTCGAGGAAGTGCTCGATGTCGGCTCGCCGACGCTGAACAAATTGCTGGGCCAGTCGCCGACGGATGGGTTCGTTAGCTTCCCCCGAGAGATCGGCGGGAAGGTCTTTGAGTTCGTCACTGAGCAGATCAAGGAGCGATCGGAATGCCTCTTCTTTGCCACTATGTGGCGTTGCTGTGACCAGGATCAGGTGACGAGTCTTGTCTTGTGCCAAACGCCGTACGAGATCGTTTCGCTGATGGCGACCACGGGCCTCGCCATGCGCAAACGCACAGGTGTGGGCTTCATCAACAATGACCAGCTCCGGACAGCGCCGGAGGAAATCGTCACGACGTCGATCGGCCTTGATGAAGTCGAGCGAGACGACGGTGTACGGGAACACGTCGAAAATCGACTCATCGGTACGACATTGCCTCTCAAGTCGGCTTACGGTACCAGCAAGGACTAGCTCGGCATCGATATGGAATTTCTCCTTCAGTTCTGCCTGCCACTGCTCGGCGAGATGAGGCGGGCAAAGCACAGCTAACCGGCTGCATTCGCCGCGATCGAGCAGTTCGCGGGCGACCAATAGCGCCTCGACCGTCTTTCCGATGCCGACATCGTCGGCGATCAGCAGGCGGACGGGGTCGAGCTTGAGTCCCATGAGGAGTGGCACCAGCTGATAGGGTCGCGGCTCGACGGCAATACGGCCAAATGACCGAAATGGACCGGCACTGGAACGAAACCCAAGGCGCAGAGCGTCGCGCAGCATTCGGCACGAGCGATGATCGCCGGCTTGGGCTGGATCGGGCAGGCTGAACGATGCGGGTTCGACTGACTCCAGCGACGTGCAGATGCCAGTGGTCTCCGCATCACTGCCGCCCAGCGGGCGAAGCAACAGCAGGTCGTCTGTGGATTCCGGAAGAACCACCCATTCTCGTCCTCGTGCCTTGACGAGTGCTCCGACGGCATAGCTCATGCGTGTCCTCCAAACGTGCCTTTGTATTGGGCGACGATGGCGTCCCAATCATCGTGATGTGTGAAGCGGATGACCGTCCATCCAAGATCTTCCATGCACTCGGTTTGCTGCCTGTCACGATTCGCTCGTTCGGGGTAGTCGTGCGGCGGACCATCGACATAAATGACGGTACGCTGATTCTCGAAAACGAAGTCAGGCCGGGTACGGCAGGCTTCGAAGAGCTTCTGGGCGTGGGATGGCAGATTGCAGCCTTTGGCCTCAAGGTAGTTGAGCCAGGCTCGTTCAAGATCCGAACCGCAAACGCGCAGCAGTCGATCGAGATGTTCCCCTCTCGAAAGAGGGGAGGGGCTTGCTTCAACGTGACATTGGGAGAACTGCAGCAAGATGTTCCGGATCTCCTTGCGATCCAGAATGTCATGATCTCGCTGGTTGGTGTAGCTGAGCAGGCAATCGTAGCACGCGGCTTCGCAATCCTCGGAGGCATGCTCCGCGTGGTGCCGATCCTCGCCTGTCTCGGGGTCAAAGTGACAAAGCTCAAGCGCCAGCTTCGCGACACTGGCGAATTCCTCTGGATGGCTCAGCACGCGCCCCAGAGCACCCAGTCCGCCCTCGGCTGCTTCGTAGATGAGAATGGCGTGGCGTCGGTCTCTTCCGGGGAGCGGTTCGACGGAGAGCTCACGATCCTCCAGATCATATCGACGCTGAAGAGCAGTCTTTAGCGCTGCTTGGAGCGAAGCCATGACGTGGGATTCCAGTTTCTCTTTCGGGCGCAGGATGAGGCAGTTCTTGGTGTCTTGAACGTAGGGGACGACACGCTTGATCCGGTCGCTCGCAGGATTGTCATCATCCTCTTCGTCATCACGCTTCGACCAGTAGCCGCGTTCAACATCCAGGTTGAAGCCGGCTTGGCTCGTTTCACCCCGCCTGCGCCAACCTAGGTTGACGCGCCAGAGATCTGCCGACTGGCCGTACTCGATGGATGCGATCGCCTTGCTCGAATGCTTGATATTGCCCGTTCGATAGGAGGGTTGGCCATACCGCTCGGCAAAGCGGACGACCGTATGCACGTCGTAGCCCATTCGCAGGCGCTCTTCTTCATCACAGGTAATGCGATCCCGCCGCTTGGCGACGACATTCTGCAGTCGAAAGAGCCTGCGCCAAGGTGCGGGAAGATCCTCTCCGCAGAGTTCGCACTTCTCAGGGCCTTCTCCGGATTTGCTCGGATGCAGGTAGCCGCAGTTCTCACAGACCTTGGCTTCAATGGTATCGATATCCTCGGTTGCCTGAGCAGGGAGCATCACTTGGTTGATGACGTACTGAGAGCCTTCGTGGTAGATGACGGCACGCGGGCCAAACTCGGTGATTGCCAGGAAGCGTGGCCGCGAGAGGTACTCCTCTTCGCCGGACTTCATGATGCGCCCAGGCACAAAGGCAGAAAGCGGCAATCGTGGGAAGTTGTAGCCAGGGAGGAAGCCCTCGCTAGCGAAGTATCGGTAGCTGTAGAAGTCCGATTGAGCAATGCTTTCTGCTTCTGTTAGCAAGGCGATCTGGCGCTCAGCCTCTTGTCGCAGACGCTGTGCGCGCTTCTTGTCCTGAGGGCTTCGAGAGGCGTCCCGCACAATCTCGCCTTGTTTACGGGATTGCTCATGCGCCGAGCGGTAGAGATCGCGCCATCGATTGCATGCTTGGTCGAAGCTGACAGCAATTCCGTCGAGGACACTGTCCAGCCACTCGTCGCGATACCAGTCGGTCTCTTCTAGGTCCTCGCGCAGCGTTTGTAGAATACGTACGGCCCGCTCTCGAGCACGCTGCTTCGCTTTGCCATCTGCCAGCGCGTCGACCACCTGTGGCTGGAATTTAGCAGCCGGAGGCGCCGTCTGGAGATCGAGCAGCTCTGCGAGGGTCTTTCCAAGCTTGAGCCCGGATTCAGCCAACCATAATGCGTGAATATGGGCTTTTAAAAGGTCTTCGTTGGAGAGATCGATGGGCGGAGGGCTGACAATGCCTGCGACCATCTGATCGGGGTGTCGAAAGTAGTACTGATCGTGTGGACTGCCTCCCGAGCAATAGGTGAACACCATCGCTGCTTGCCCGCTTCGACCTGCGCGCCCGCTACGCTGTGCGTAGTTGGCGGGCGTCGGCGGAACATTGCGTAGGTTGACGGCATTGAGTTCGGCGATATCGATACCCAGCTCCATCGTCGGTGAGCAGAAGAGAATGGGGAGTTCGCCGCTGCGAAACTGCTCCTCTCGCTTCTCTCTGACTTCACCGGGGACTTGGGCCGTGTGCTCGTGCGCTCGGATGTCCCGGGTGTCGGGTGCGATGTCGCGGTAGTAGCTGATGAAGAAATCGTTTGGGGCAGCCGCTTCCGAGGATTCCGTTGGCTGGCGGATCGGATCTCGAAATCCTGAAGTCCCGTCGCCCGCGTACCAACGCATCGCTGTAGCTTCCAGCTGGTAGGATGGATCCTCGTCCGGGTTGCTTTCTCCTCTGGAGAGCAGGCCGTATGTGCGCAGAACCTCCATGAGGGTGCGAATGATCTGCTCAGTCTCCTCAAGGGAAAGTTTGGACGGGTAGTTCGGGAACGTTGTCGTGCGACGGAGATAACGCCCAAATCCTCCTCGCGAGGAGATGTAAACGTTTTCTTGTGTGTCATAGCGGCCCTGAGATCTGGGGAACGCAAGTGCGCTGTGAGAAAGACTGCGAAGGGTTTCGTTCTCATCAAATCCCCAGGGAGGGGCTAGATGATGGTGACTTCTTTGGAGCATCCCCTCCTGATATCGGGTACTCAAGTAGTCGGTTCGTATGGCGAGTCGACGGCGCAGCTCATCCAGGAGCACTCTAGCAATCTTGGCGCGGGTTTCGGGAGCAGCACCGGCAAGCGCAGGATGCGCGTTCGCCCACTCTTCTTCATCCGTACTCGCATCGTCAACGTACGGGTAGTCGATGCGAAGCAGACCCGTCTGCTCAAGATTGGGCGCAAGGATTCTCCAGCCTCTGCGAAGATCCCGGTAGAGCCGATACGTGATGACCTCTCTCATCGCAGCATTTGTCTGGTCGCGCGCGTTGCCCTTGATCCCTGGATCAAAAGCATACGTGGCAAGAGGGAATCCTAGCTGCTCGAACACCCTGAGAGGAAGCTGATCATGGCTGATCCCTTCTTCACCCGCAGTTGCTGCCGCTCGCTGCAGTGCAGAGCGCAGGAGCCCGACCTCGATGAAGTCATTGAAATGTCCTGCTTGGAGAGACGCATCCTGTCGATTATCGGTGAAGCTCAGCAGCTTTCGAGATGCGGAGTCATACGTTCCTTGCCCCATGTTGCGTATCAAGGAGAGGGATAGGATCGTCGTCGCCGTGCTTCGCCCTTCAGTGCCTACAGGCGAGAGCTTTGGAAAGTCCGAGCGCTGAGTGAAGTCGTAGGATGCTCCACAGCACAAGCAGAACCGAAATGGGGCAGTGACGAAAGTAGAGGCAAGGCCTCCTTCGCTTTCAGTACCATCGGCTCGAACCAGAACATTGGTTGGAAGATCCTTTCGGCGATCACGCCGTAGCTTCCCGTCATCCTGGAGCCAGTCCTCAGGCAGTCGTTCAAGGATGGCCTCCATCTCGTCAGGCCATGGCTGTTCTGAGGATACATAGAGGTAGCCAGAATCTACTTCACCTTCTCCGGCGGTTTCGAGCAGATCGCGTGGCTTGTAGAACTCGTTCCCAGGATTCTCGATGTCCCGCCAGACGGAGTAGTAGTGCTGACCGCAGTGTCGGCAGAAGACCAATGGCAAGAGAATGCGATTCCTGTCTCCGGGAACGTATTTCTGTCCACGTAGAGTTAGGTGTCGTTCAGTGGACGTCTCTAGATCAATGGACGCGTAGACCGTGTCTCCTCGGCTGATGAATTGGTGAAGCCGATAGGCAAAGGCGGGTTCGCCTGTTTCGGGAACCTTGGCCTCGTTTCCTGCCAACAGGATGCTGAGAATGGCCTGTTCGCACTCAGGTTTTGGGCAACCCGTGATCAGGCTCAGTTCATGTCCCAACCCTTCACCATCACTAACGCTTCTGGGGGCTTGCCGTTTGAGAATCCCCGTGGATGCATCTTGCTTCACTCCGATTGTCGATTCAATCCACGAAGCAAGCGGATTCTCTTTCAGTTGATCGAGCGTCTCGAAAGAAGTTCTAGGAGCTTCAACGCACGCTTTGAGTTGTATGGCTTTCTGATCCACGTTCTGAGGTAGCTCGTTCGTCAAGCGCTTCAGGGCTTCGCCAATGACATGCCGCTCCTCTAATTGAGTGCCAAAGATGCGTGATGCGACTTCTGCAACCGTCGTCGATGAAGGGCGGGTTGATTGATCACTCGCCATCGTTGCTGATGTACCTACACACTGGAGATTCTCTGCACGAAAGGCCTCGCGTGCGCGCCGAACAAGCATGGCTACATCTGCTCCTTGTCGGCCTCGGTAGGTATGGAGCTCGTCGAGAACGAGGAATTGGAGATCTTTTGCGGCTCGAACGAGAGGGGAATCATCCGGCCGTGTAAGAATCAGCTCCAGCATGACATAATTCGTCAGGATGATGTCGGGAGGGTTCTGCTGGATCTGGAGTCTTCTCTCGTCCTTCTCCTGTCCCGTATAGCGTGCGAATGTCACAGGACCTCTGCCCTCACGAAAGCCGAAATTCAAGAACTTCTCCAACTCAAGACATTGGCTATTTGCCAGCGCATTCATTGGATAGACAATGACCGCTTGCACACCCTTGCCAGACCCTCGTCGGAGAACACGATTGACGATCGGAACAATGTAGGCGAGGCTCTTCCCGGATCCTGTCCCTGTGGTTAATACATAACTATCGCCCTTTTCCGCCATCCGGATTGCATCGGACTGATGTCTGTACAGACGCATTTCTTTTCCACTGTCAATTGGAGAGGTCTTGCGTCGAAAAATCCGTGAGCATCCCTCGTGCAGAATGCCCTCGGCAATCAGTTCATCGACGGTCTCAGCACGTTCGAATGAAGGGTTGAGCTGAATGAGCGGCTCTGGCCAAAGAGTTCCAGCGGCGAATTCGGACTCAACGTACTCGCGCACCTTCGCATCCCGGATGTTCACGAAGCTTGAAACGAATGATGCATAGTCATGAATCAGTTGGTCTCTGAGATGGAATACGTTCACTGATCGCCCCTTCATCCTACCGCCTAGCCCCCACAAACCAAAACGCCCCTGGGATGGTGCCCACGGGCGCGTTCATCTCTTGACTCGCAGCTTGTCTGTGACACTCTCACAACCTTGTGTCCTTTCTGCTGCCTGTTTGTCCTATCGTCGATGGATTGTAGGGGGACGACCTACTCGATTCAATGAGGGAGATCGTTCTAGTTCATGGAGTTCATGGAGTTCGTAGAGTTTGTAGAGTTTGTAGAGTTCTGAAAGACGAGGTCCACAGTCCATAGTCCGCAGTCCACAAAACCGAAATCGAACGCAGTTCGTAGAGTTCGTGGAGTTCATGGGGTTCGTAGAGATCGGGGGACACAATACTCAACTCGGCTGGTGTGATCGCTCGTGGCGTGTGAGGCAATCGGTTCGTGGCGTTCATTGCGTCTGTTGAGTTCCTAGGGTTCTGAAGAGACGGGAGACGAGGTCCGCAGTCCGGCGGTTCACTGGCCAAGCAGGCGAGCGAGCCAAGCAGCGAAAACACTGTCGGTGATGCGATAGCGGTTGCTCTCCTTGCGCAGGATCATGGTTCCGACGAGTTGCTTCAGGTTGTAGGTGAGGTT
>Ga0272441_10009553_pt1 | contig 14956 bp, 11 predicted proteins | sample SSMProp6N_FD_193582 | JGI IMG/M metagenome (GOLD analysis project Ga0272441, IMG submission 193582) | Marine sediment archaeal communities from Little Sippewissett salt marsh, Falmouth, MA, United States - SSM-Prop-6N | ecosystem: Environmental > Aquatic > Marine > Wetlands > Sediment ... | reverse complement strand
CGGGCGGCCTTTGTCGATGCCTTCCGGAGATACGCAGAGGCACGCCTCAGTGCCGTGCAGTTCCGGTCAGCCAACCCCGGCATCGTGACGAAGAAAGAGCTGGCAAGTCGCATGCGCGGTCCCGCCGGCGGCAGTGACAAACCGATCCAGCCACTGGGAACGAACGAGGTCATGGCCACCCCCGCCCAGGAGGCCCAACTGGTGCAGATCGGGGAGTCCATCGGGAAGGCGGTGAAGGACAGGACCACTGCCGACAGGGCACTGCGGAAGCACCCCCTCATTACGGCGCCCATCATGCGGTACGCCATGGGGCGCGTCGATGAAGCGGTGAGAGAGACGGATCAGGGGTTCAGGGCCGCCGCCAATCCCCGGCTCCTGAAACCGGGTGAGGCGACGGCGCGCATCCGCTTTCTCCTGAAGGGGGACAACAGCATCACCGCCAGTGAACTGGCCGAACTGGTGAAGCAGAACACGAAGACCGTGCGTGATGCCCTCCTGAAACCGGAGACACCCCCGCTGGTCAACTACCCGCCCGGGAAGGAGGGGACAAAGGAGGTCGTCCTCGACAATCCCGCCTTCAAGCTCCACTACGATGTGGAGTACCGTGACGGCACGGTCCGTCTCACGGGCTACTACCATACCTGGCAGGGCAAAAAGGTGGAATACCGGAGCGAGCCGATGCACCGCGACGAACCGAAGAGCAAGGGATTTCATCTCTTTGTGACGAAAGCGGGCACGGGCTACCATGTCTACCGCGCCGACAGCGGTGATGTATGGCAGCCGGAAGACCGGGCCACTGTCATCGTGACACGGATGCGGGGGGAGGAGATAGAGATAATCCACCGCCTCGATGCCGACGCGGGGAAACCCTATACACAGGGGTTCAGTCTCCGGTCGCCGGGGACATACCAGGACGGCCCCCGCGACTACTGGTCAGTGGAATATAAGGCATACCGATCCGACGGCTCGGGGGGGATGGAGCGGCTGCGGCTCGATTGACCGGGCGGGGGTGAACCGGCGTCCACCGCTGCACCCCTATCTGATATTCCCTTTCAACTCCGAGATGCTGAGTGCGTTTGAGGGCAGGAAGATGAATCCCAGGACGGCCGTCAGGGTGATGCACACGGCATGGTGCACGATGGCGAAGGTCATGGCGTCCGCCTTGGGGATGCCGAAGATGACGAGACCGAGCATGATGAAATAGTGCCAGTTTCCCACGAATCCCGGCGCCGTGGGCACGGTGAGTCCGAAGATGAGGATGATCATCACCGTCAGTGCCGCCACGAAGGAGAGATCGAATCCCAGGGCGAAAAACATGGCATAGATGGAGAGGACATCGGCGAGCCAGACCACCAGGGAGAGAAAGAAGACATAGAGAAACAACCGGGGGCTTTCGATGATGCCGAACCCCTCGATGAAGTGGACGACCATCCCCTCCAGTCTCCGGGCAAACCGGTCGGGGAGCCGCCTCAGGAGGGCATGCATGAGGGCGATGGAGGCATCCCGCTTTGTTACCATGAGGATCAGCAGGCCCAGCAGGACAATGACTACCGCCAGCAGCAGGATTCCCGATCGTGAAAGCCAGGGAGGGAGCGGTGCCAGCACCATGACGAGGGGAAAGAGCAGCATGATGGCCATGAAATCGAAGACCCGCTCCAGGACGATCGATCCCAGGGCGGAGGACATCTTGATGGAGCTCTTTTTGGTAATCAGGTAGGGCCGCGCAAACTCTCCGAGCCGGGCGGGGATCGCCACGACGAGCATGAAACCGACACTGGTCACTGAAAAGAGGGAGACCTGGTCTACCTGTTCGATGGGGCTGAGGAGGACACCCCACCGGTAGGAGCGCAGCACCTGCATCACGAAAAGGGCAAGGAGGGCGCCGGCCACATAGGTGTATCGAATGTTCCGGAACCCCTCGACCACCGATGCCATATCCAGCCCCCTCACGGAGAGGTAGACGAAGAGCGCTCCCAGGATGATGCCCGCCGCAAACCGTATCTTCACTGATGATTCCCTGCTTCCCTGCTATTGTTAGCGATGATAGGGGATAGTGGCACATTTGTCCTCTTCTTTCAATGCCTCTTTGATCCTGCCGCCATTTCGAGGCAGCAGACAATCCTTCCCTGCATGGCCCCCGGGGCGTTTCCATCATTACAGATGACCGGGATCTTCTTTCTCCTTGACACAGGCGCGCCATACCTCTATATACGGCCTTTTTTGAAGGGAAGTGTCTATGTCGCGGGTACAGTGCAGTCAAGGGCCGGAAAGGCGTGATGGGTAGCAGGGACTATATTCTGATAGGAGTGCTCTGCGGGGCCCTTTTGCTCGGCGTCCTCTTTCCCGCGGCCTCGCAGCGAATGGCCCCTGCCATCAAGTATCTCATGATGGCGCTGCTGTTCCTTTCATTCATCGAGATTACTCCGGGGGATGTCTGGCATGCGGTCCGTTCAAGCACACCGGCCCTCGTCCGGGGAAGTCTTGTCCGCCTCGTCCTTGCCCCTGTCCTGGTCTATGGTGCAGTGCATGCCCTCTATCCGTGGCTCGCACTCCCCGTGCTGCTCCTGGCGGGGATGCCGACGGGCGTGGCGGCCCCCTTTTTCGTCTCCCTCTGCAGGGGGAACATCTCCTTCACCCTGGTCATGGCCGTCGTCACGAGCCTGCTCGTCCCCTTTTCTCTGCCCCTGATAGTCAAAATAGTGCACGGGACGGAGCTGCATTATGACCTGGTTTCCATGGGGCTGTTCCTTGCCGTGATCATATTTGTCCCCCTGATCAGTTCCTTTGCCCTTCGCAGCACGGCCCCCCGTCTGCTGGCCCGTGTCAACGGTATGTCCTACCCCCTGTCGCTCGTCATCATTGCCGCCATCAATTTCGGTGTCCTCGGTCGTCATGTCCCATACCTGATGGCCAATGTCGATCACCTTGTCATTACTGCCGTCACTGCCCTCCTGCTGGGCATGGTCATGACAGCCGTCGGGTGGTGGACGATCCTGGGGAAGGGGTGGGAGAACCGGATGGCCTCTGCCGGCAGTCAGCTCTGGATAAACAATGTCATGCTCATCGCACTGGCCGTGCATCTGGACAGCCCCTTGGCGGCGATTCTCGGAGTGGTCTACATCCTTCCATATTTCGGGCTGTTCTTCTTCTTCAGCACCTATGCCGGAAATCACCGGTCCATTGCATAGGCGGGGACCGGTTTGACTCACTGGGCTCTGCGTGGTAGTGGGAACATTTTGCGGAGAAACAACCCCTTATGAAGAGAGAACCCAGCGGCACACCGGTGCCGGGACAGAAGACGGAAGAGTGGAACGACTGGCGCTGGCAGCTCAAACAGAGTGTGCGTCATCCCCGCCATCTGGGCGAGTCACTGCGTCTTTGTACCGGTGATATGGATGACCTGGGCGCCGTCGTCGAGACCTATCACATGTCGGTGACCCCCTACTACCTCTCGCTCATAGAGCAGGGGAGGAGAGACGACCCCATCGCCCGCCAGTGTCTCCCCGACAGGCGGGAGATCGACGCCGCGGCAGGGGGATCGGAAGATCCCCTCGATGAGGAGAGGGACACCGTCGTCGACGGCCTGATCCATCGCTACTCCGACCGGTGTCTCGCCATGGTGACATCGCGATGTGCCATGTACTGTCGTCACTGCAACAGGAAGCGGAGATGGAAGACGGGCGAGGATGTCTCTCCGGCGTCTCTCCATGCCATGGTGGCCTATGTGGCACGGACACCCCGCCTGCGGGAGGTCATACTCTCGGGGGGTGATCCCCTCATGCTCGGTGATGACTGCCTCGAAGGGTTGCTCGCATCGCTCAGGGCCATCCCCCATGTGGAGGTCATCAGGATCGGGAGCAGGATCCCCGTGGTGCTCCCCATGCGCATCACCCCCGAACTGTGCCGCATGCTCCGGCGGTACCGGCCCCTCTGGTTCAACACCCAGTTCAATCATCCCCGCGAGGTCACCGGTGAGTCGGCACGGGCCTGCGAGCTGCTCGTCGAGGCGGGTATCCCCGTCTCCAACCAGTCGGTACTCCTCAGGGGGGTCAACGACGGGCTGGAGACGATGCGCGATCTCCTCTACGAACTGCAGCGGATCGCCGTCAGGCCCTACTACCTCTTCCACTGTGAACCCGTCAGGGGTGCCACCCATTTCCAGACAGATATCGCCACGGGGAGGGCCATCATGGAGAAGCTCTGGGGCGACGTGTCGGGCCTCTGCATCCCGCGGTACGTCATCGACCTCCCCGGCGGCGGGGGCAAGCGCTCCCTCGAACCCGCCTCCTGTCATGCAGACGATGAAGGGGAGAAGGTGAACTGACGGGTTGCTTTTCTCTTGACACAACGATCCCCCGTACCCTAAGTATATGCGGCACGATACCGGGGGTTCCCCGGGAGATTCAAATACTGCACTGATATTTCTGCGAATATCAATCCACACAACGAGAGAGTGGACCCGTGCGTGGTGATCGGGACAGAATTATTTTGCATCGCAGGTGGCGTTGAGCGAAATGGGAAAGTCGAACATATACTACGGCTGGTATGTCGTTGTTGCGGGATTTTTTATCACCTTCACACTGGGCGAGGCGATGTGGTCCTTCGGTGTGTTTTTCAAGCCCCTGGCGAGTGACTTCGGGTGGAGCCGGGCCGTCGTATCGTCGGGCTATACGGCATTTCTGATCGGCTTCGGCATTTCGTCCATCGTCTTCGGCAGGCTGGCCGACATCTACAGTCCCCGCCCCATTCTTCTGGTGAGCGCACTGCTGGCAGGCACCGGCATCGCTCTCTGCAGCCGTGTCGAGACGATCAATGAGCTTCGTTTTTTTCTCTTTGTGGGGGGGCTCGGCGGCGGGGCTACCTGGTCGGTGCCGACATCGGCGGTGCAAAAATGGTTTTACCAGAGAGAGCGGGCGGGTCTGGCGCTGGGCATCGTTATCTCGGGAATCGGCATCGGGGCGATGGTCTTCACGCCCCTGATCAACTGGTTTATCGCCACCTGGGGGTGGCGGCACTCCTATCTGATCGTGGGCGCCTTCTACTTTCTCATCATTGCCGCCGCCGCTCTCGTCATGAAGAAGAGCCCGGAGGCATCGAAGGAAGAGACGGATGATCCGATATCGACACAACAGTACGAATGGACGGCAGGCACGGTGCTGTTGAACCCCTCCTTTATCGCCATCATGAGTGTTAATTGCCTTGTCGTTATCGCCTTTCAGACGGTAACGGTTCATATCGTACCCTACGCCACCGACCGGGGTGTCTCAATGACAGTTGCGGCCGCAGCGCTCGGTCTGATGGGCGGGTTCTCATTTTTCGGGCGTATCCTTTCCGGTTTCATAGCCGACATAATGCGCTGGCAATGGACACTGGTGGTTGCCTGTACCGGTCTGGGCATTTTTATCCTGTTTCTCATGTTTGTAGAGACCCCATGGATGCTCTACTGCTTTGTCGCCTTCTTTGGCCTGTTCCTGGGGATACGATCACCTGCCCATGTGGGCGTTATCGGAGAATTCTTCGGTATGCGATCCCTGGGAGAATTGATCGGTATCACCTCCGCCGCTGCCATGCTCGCGAGCGCACTGGCCCCCGCCCTTGCCGGTTTTATCTTCGATACCACGGGGAGCTATCTGTGGGCCTTCATCATTGTCATGGTGCTGCTGCTGGTCGGGGGACTCATTGCGGCCCGCATGGAGAAGCCCACAATCCCGCACCGGCCCTGCCAGGGCGGCCTTTCTTCTTGACAGGGTCATCCCCGTCCCTATATGGGTAATGAAACGGTGCGGTGATGTCCCCTGCGGGGCCTCTTGCGGGCATGCATCGTCTTCTGCTTATATCATTGAACTGATTCCTGTGCGGTGATCGAAAGGGGGGTACCAGTCAGTGCGAATGGCCGGTAGCGAATGAGAGAATCGAAGATATTCTACGGCTGGTTTATCGTCGGTGCGGGTTTTTTTATCACCTTCACCCTGGGCGAGGCGATCTGGTCCTTCGGCGTATTCTTCAAGCCGCTGGCGGCACAATTCGGCTGGAGCCGGGCGCTCGTTTCATCAGGCTATACGTCTTTCATGGTCGGTTTTTCCCTTTCCCTTATACTGAGCGGCCGTCTGGCCGACACCTGCAGCCCCCGTCCCATTCTCATGGTAAGCGCCGTGCTGGCAGGCCTCGGCATCGGGCTCTGCAGCCGCGTCGAGACGATCAACGAACTCCGTGCCTTTCTCTTCCTCGCCGGGCTCGGCGGCGGCGCCACCTGGTCCGTGCCGACGGTGACGGTTCAACGGTGGTTTCACCGGAGAGAGCGGCGGGGGATCGCCCTGGGTATTGTCACCTCCGGTGTGGGCCTGGGGGCATTGATCCTGACGCCCCTGATCAATTACCTCATTACGCTTTTCGGATGGCGAGCCACCTATGTGATCCTGGGGGTGCTCTTCTTTATGACCATCGGCCTTTCGGCACTGGTCATGAAGGGAGCGCCCTTGTCCGAAGGGGGGAGGGAAGGGGCCTCCGGGGTGACACCATCTCCTGAAGGCGGGGGACTGACGACGAGGCAGGCCCTCCTGACCCGCGCCTTTGTCTCCGTCATGTTCATCAACAGTGTCATCGTCGTGGCGGGACATACCGTCACGGTCCACATGGTCCCCCATGCCACCGACATGGGAATCTCACCCACCATCGCCGCTGCGGCGCTGGGGCTGATTGGGGGGTTTTCATTTGCCGGGCGTATCCTTGCGGGGATCATTTCGGACCGGATGAACTGGCGGATGACCCTTGCCCTTGCCTGTCTCGGCATGGCGCTCTTTCTCAGCTTCCTCCTCTTCCTCTGTAACACGTGGATACTCTACGGGTTCGTCATCTGTTACGGCATATTTCACGGCATGCGGTCCCCCGCCTATATCGGCGTCCTCGGTGACCTCTTCGGCATGCGGTCCCAGGGGGAACTGATCGGCATCACCTTTGCCATCGCCATGATGCTGGGCGCCTTTGCACCCTCTGTGGCGGGTTTTATCTTCGATGTCACGGGGAGCTATTTCTGGGCCTACATCCTCATCATGGCCCTGCTGACGGCCAGCGGTATACTGGCGTCCCGGCTGAAGCGGCCGGTGCCATGAACTGAAACTCCGCCCTTTCTTCTTGACAGGGTCATCCCTGTCCCTATATGTGTAATGACACGGTGCGGTGACGTCTCCTGCGGGGCCTTACACTGTCGCACCGTGTCCTGCCCATATCATTGTACTGACCCCTGCGCGGTAATCGGGACGGGAGTATCTGTCATTGCGGATGGCCGGAAGCGAATGAGACAATCGAATATTTTTTATGGCTGGTTTGTCGTTGCCGCCGGCTTTTGTATTACCTTCGCGCTGGGTGAGGCGATCTGGTCCTACGGCGTGTTTTTCAAGCCGCTGGCGGCCGAGTTCGGCTGGAGCCGTGCACTCGTTTCGTCGGCCTTCACTGCATTCATGATCGGCTTTTCCCTGTCCGTCATCGTCAGCGGCCGTCTGGCCGACACCTGCAGTCCCCGCCCCATCCTTCTCGTAAGCGCCCTGCTGGCAGGCCTCGGTGTGGCACTCTGCAGCCGTGTCGAGACGATCAACGAACTCCGTGCCTTTCTCTTCCTCGCCGGGCTCGGCGGCGGTGCCACCTGGTCGGTGCCGACGGTGACGGCACAACGGTGGTTTCACCGGAGAGAACGGCGGGGGGTTGCCCTGGGCATCGTCACCTCCGGCGTCGGCCTGGGGGCGATGGTGCTGACGCCCCTGATCAGCCATTGTATTATTGCCTTCGGCTGGCGGGTTACCTATCTGATCCTGGGGGCGCTCTATCTGGTGATGATCGGCGCCCCGGCGCTGGTGATGAGGCAGTGCCCCGCCGATTCGGTGGAACAGGGGGAGGACGACGCCGGTGCCGACGATCAGGGACTGACGATGAGACAGGCCCTCATGACCCGCGCCTTTGCCTCCGTCATGATCATCAACTGCATCATCGTCGTGGCCTGTCAGACGGTCAATGTCCACATGGTGCCCCATGCCACCGATGTGGGGATGTCGCCCACCGTGGCCGCCGCGGCGCTGGGACTGGTGGGGGGATTTTCCTTCGTCGGGCGCATCCTGGCGGGGGTCGTCGCGGACCGGACCAACTGGCAGATGACACTGGCCCTCGCCTGTCTGGGAATGGCGCTCTTTCTCGGCTGTCTCCTCTTTCTCCGGTATACCTGGGTACTCTACGGCTTCGTCGTCTGTTACGGCACATTTCACGGCATGCGATCACCGGCCTATATCGGTGTCCTCGGTGACCTCTTCGGCATGCGGTTCCAGGGAGAACTGATCGGCATCACCTCGGCCGTCGCCATGCTGCTGGGGGCCTTCTCTCCCTATGTGGCGGGCTTTATCTTCGATGTCACGGGGAGCTATGCCCTGGCCTTCATCCTCATCATGGCACTGCTTGTAATGAACAGCATCATGACGGGCATGCTCAAGAGGCCCTTGCCCTGATCTCCTCAATTGCCGCGTCTTCCGGTGGAAATCCTCATCCGCGCAGGGGCCACCCAAAAAAATCTTTACAGAACCGGTAGGGCATAGTAAGCGAATCCGATAGGAAGGGAAGATTGGTGAAATCATTCCATGTCATCAAACCATACCTGAAGCGGCGACGCGCCCTCATCGTCACGGGAATCCTGTGCCTCATGGGCGTCGACACGCTCCAGCTCTTCATCCCCCGGGTCATCAAACGGGCCGTCGATGACCTGACCATGCTTCGCGCCGACGGGATGCAACTCGCCGTCTATGCCGGGGAGATCCTCGCCATAGCCGTCATGATGGCACTCCTGCGCTTTGTGTGGCGGCGCTTTCTCATCGGGACGTCGAGGGAGATCGAGCGGGATATCCGCAACCGGCTCTTTTCCCACATCCAGACACTGTCGGCGGATTACTTCGGTACAACAAAGACGGGCGACCTGATGGCCCATGCCACCAATGACATCAACAACATTCGCATGGCCGTGGGTATGGGGATGGTTGCCATGACTGACGCCGTCTTTCTGGGGAGCGCCGCCATCTGCTTCATGGCCTACATCAATGTCAAACTGACGCTCTTTGCCCTCATACCCATGCCCGCCATCGTCCTGGTGACGCGGACACTGGCGCGAAAGATGCACTCCCGCTACACGAAGGTGCAGGCCACCTTTTCGGATCTGACGGAGACAGTGCGGGAGAGCTTTGCCGGCATCCGCATCATCAAGGCCTTCAATCGCGAAGGGAATGCCACCAGGCGCATGCGGGACGTGTCGAACCGGTATATCAGGGAAAATATCAGGCTGGTGAAGGTCACGGGGATGTTCTTCCCCATGATGGTCCTCTTTACCAATCTGAGCCTGGCCGTGGTCCTTTTCCTGGGGGGGCGTCAGACGATAACGACGGAGATCACCGCCGGTGATTTCGTCGCCTTCATCTCCTATCTCAACCTCCTGACGTGGCCCATGATGGCCATGGGCTGGGTCACCAACCTGATCCAGCGCGGTTCCGCCTCACTGGACCGGATCGACCGCATACTGCAGACAAAGCCGGCTATCGTCGAGACAGAGGACGTCGTACCGGCACCGCCCCTGAAGGGTACCATCTCTTTTCAGGGAGTGACCTTTTCCTATGAGCGTGAGGGACTAGCCCTCCTGTCGGATATCGGTTTCACCGTCGAAGGGGGTGCCGTCCTCGGCATCGCCGGCCCCCAGGGGAGCGGCAAGACGACGCTCCTGCGGCTCATTCCCCGCATCTACGATGTCACCGGCGGCGCCATAGTCATCGACGGCAGGGACATACGCGACATGAAACTCGATGACCTGCGCGAGGCCATCGGCTTCGTGTCGCAGGAACCCTTCCTCTTTTCCGGCACCATCAGGGACAACATCACCTTCGGCGCCGCCATCGATGAGGCAGCCCTCATCGGTGCCGCCAGGGCCGCCGCCCTCTACGACACGGTCATGTCCTTTCCCGACGGCTTCGACACCGTCGTCGGCGAAAAGGGGATCGTCCTCTCGGGGGGGCAGAAGCAGCGGATCGTCATCGCCCGGGCACTGATCAAGGACCCCCCCATCCTGCTGCTCGACGATCCCATCGGCCAGGTGGACACGCAGACGGCGGCGGCGATCATCGAGACGATCCGTTCCATGGCCCGTGAAAAGACGATCATCATCAGTTCACACCGTCTGCCGGCGATCCAGTTTGCCGATCAGATCATCATACTGGAAGGGGGACAGGTGGCGGAATCGGGGACCCACGACTCGCTCATCGCCCTCGACGGATACTACGCAAAGACCCATTTCATCCAGAGTGCCGAGGCACCGGCACAGCAGGGGATGTGACGACCATGGCCGACGGGACCAGCATATTCGACGAAGGGAAACTGGGCAGGGCCCGTGACGCGGGCCTCCTGCGGCGGCTCTTTCCCTATGTGCGGCCCTACCGGCGCGTCCTTTCACTGGCCCTTGTCCTGATCGTGCTCATCACGGTGGTGGAACTCGCCATTCCCTTCGTGACGAAGGTCGTCATCGATCGCTATATCGTCCCCGGGGAGACCACCGTCGGTATCGACGGGAGTGATAAGACCAGATATCTGACCGTCGATCCATCGGACCCGGCGGTCAGGGAGATCATCGATGACTATCCCGATATCATGAAGAGCCGCGGCGATGCTGTCATCATCCCCTACGAAGACCTCGATTTACTCCCTCCCGATGTCATCGCGCAGCTTCGCGCCGGTGATCTGGCGGGCATCTCTTATGCCGTCGCCGGTCTCCTCATCCTGATCGTCATCGCCTTTTTACTGACATCGGGGCAGATCCTTATCATGGAATTCGCGGGTCAGCGGATCATGCACGACATGCGCATGCAGCTCTTTACGCACATCCAGGGACTCGCCGTCCGCTTCTTCAACCGGAATCCCGTGGGGCGGCTCGTGACGCGAGTCGCCAACGACACGCAGAACATGCACGAGATGTTTACCTCCGTCATCGTCTTCGTCATCAAGGACATCTTCCTCGTCGCGGGAATCACCGTGGTCCTCTTCTCCATCGACTGGCGCCTGTCACTCCTGGTCTACTGCCTCTTCCCCCTCGTCTTCTTCACGGCATACCGCTTTTCACGGGTGGCACGGGGTGCCTTCCGGACGCTCCGCGTCAAGATAGCAGAGATCAACTCCACCTTCTCCGAGACCATCGGCGGCATGCAGGTGATACAGCTCTTCAACCAGGCACGGGCAAACTACGGGGCCTTCAGGGGGATCAACGGCGATTACTACCGGGCGGCCATGGAGCAGATCACCGTCTTCGCCATCTTCATGCCCCTCATCGAACTGATCAGTTCCGTAGCCCTGGCCATCGTCATCTTCTACGGCGGCGGGAGCATGCTTGCCGAACGCATCACACTGGGGACGCTGGTGGTCTTCATATCCTACATCAGGATGTTCTTCAGACCCATACGGGACATCGCCGAAAAATACAATATCGCCCTCAACGCCTTCTCATCGGCGGAACGGATATTCCTCATTCTCGACGAAGACGACGTCATTCCCGAGGCGGAGCCGGGGGAAGGAAAAGAGGTTCCCCCACAGATGGAATCGCTGACCTTCGAAAAGGTCTCCTTCTCCTACGTGGCCGGTGAGACCATTCTCGATGACATCTCCTTTCGCATCGGCGCCAACGAGACAGTGGCCGTCGTGGGCCCCACGGGAGCGGGGAAGACCACGCTGGTCAATCTCATCACGCGCTTCTACGACCCCGACAGCGGTACCATAGCAATGAACGGGACGGACATCGGGAGATTTCATGCCGCCCGCCTGCGTGACAGGATCGCCATCGTCATGCAGGACCCCTTCATATTCTCCGGTACCATCAGGGACAATATCTTTGCCGGGAAAGCAGACAAGACAGAGGAAGAGATCGACGCCGTCCTGGAGGCATCCTACTGCCGATCCTTCATCGAAGGCCTTCCCGGGGGGATCGACACCGAGATGCGAGAGGGGGGGTCGTCGCTCTCCAGTGGCGAACGGCAGCTTCTCTCCATCGCCCGGGCACTGGCCCACGATCCCCAGTTGATCATATTCGACGAGGCCACGTCATACATCGATTCGGAGACGGAGGACAGGATACAGGACGCCCTCTTCAACCTGGCGAAAGACCGCATGGCCATCATCATCGCCCACCGCCTCAGCACGGCCCGCATCGCCGACCGTATCATGGTCCTGCGCGACGGCAGGATCGTCGAGACGGGCACCCACGACGAACTGATCGCCCGACAGGGATTCTACTATCGGCTCTATGAACTGCAGGGCTAATGGGGTCAGGCTTGACTCATTGACACATTGATGTTTCGCAGGCTGGAAATGTCCATTAGTCAAGCCTGACCCCGCTGACTGTAAAAAAGTCCTTGATTTTTTATGTGACAGGCGTATGATTTCTCTGAAGTACTTTTCTTGACATCCTATAATCGCAATCATAATTCTTTACTGTCAAAAGAGGGAATGATGATCTGACGAACAACAGGCCCCTTGACACATCCAGTGACGGGGTTTTTTATGTGCATGAGAAAGATGTGGCCTCTTATACAGTTTCTGTACAAGACGCCGTGATAGTACTATGTGTGGCCAGGATCGACAAACGGATGTTCTTACCGGTTGAAAATGTCAATTAGTCAAGCCTGACCCCGGGAGCGAAGAAGATGAAGGCCAAAAAAATCGTCACGGAACTGCTGTCTGGAGCAGGTATCTCCATTAATGGCACCATGCCGTGGGACATCCAGGTCCATGACGATGGGATCTACCGACGAGTCCTCAGTGAAGGAAATCTGGGTCTGGGAGAATCCTATATGGACGAGTGGTGGGACTGTGAGGCCCTGGACGAATGTATCAATAGACTTTTGAGAGCCAGGCTCGACCAGGAGGTACTGAGAAACTGGAAAACGTCATTGTATGTATTACAGACAAAACTTTTTAATCGACAGAAAATATCTCGATCGTCGCATGTGGGAGAACAGCATTACGATCTGGGGAGCGATCTCTATCGGGCCATGCTCGATACCAGATTAAACTATACCTCTGCCTATTGGAAAGACGCTGAAGACCTTGAGCAGGCGCAAGAGGCCAAATTGGACCTTATTTGTAGAAAGATAGACCTCAAACCGGGGATGACTGTCCTCGATCTGGGCTGCGGCTGGGGTGGCTTTGCCAGATATGCGGCCGAAAGATATGGCGTGAACGTCGTGGCAGTCAACATATCCAAAGAACAGGTGAAACTTGCCAGAGAACTGTGCGCGGGTTTACCCGTTGAGATACGGCTCCAGGATTACCGTAAAGTCGAGGGAACATTTGATGCCGTGATTTCCATTGGAATCATGGAGCACGTGGGATACAAGAATTACCGAACCTACATGGAGGTTGTCAATCGTTGCCTGAAAGATGATGGCGTCGCCTTTATCCATACCATCGGCGGTAACAGGAGCGTGACCAATGCAAACAGGTGGACCGACAGATATATCTTCCCCAATGGCATGCTGCCCTCAATCAGCCAGTTATCGAAGGCCATGGAAAGGGTGTTCGTCATCGAAGACTGGCACAATTTCGGGCCGGATTACGACAAGACACTCATGTCCTGGTATGAAAACTTCCATCATGCCTGGCCCGAATTGAAACAAAGATATGGCGACCGATTTTACCGGATGTGGCGGTTTTATTTGCTGAGCAGTGCGGGAGCCTTTCGATCACGCAATCTGCAGGTATGGCACATTGTCATGACAAAGACAGGCAGGGCGCAACCGGACTGCAGAATCGGCTGATACAAGTGAAAACCTTCAGGAATGCCTGCTCTATCGGGTAGCTCAACTCTGGTGGTATATGAGATATGCCAAAGTCATTATTGTCGGTGGTGGGCCTGCAGGCTCTACCTGTGGATGGAGATTAAGGCAACAGGGCATCGACAGTCTCATCCTGGATAAACAGGAATTTCCCCGAACAAAGCTATGCGCAGGGTGGATAACGCCCCAGGTCATCGACGATTTGATGATCGATATACAGGGTTATCGGCAGAGCCTTACGAGATTCAATGAATTTCATGTCCATATCTACGGCAGAGAATTAACATTACCAGTCAATCAGTATGCCCTTCGACGCTATGAGTTCGATCACTGGCTTCTGAAGCGATGCGGCGTCCCCGTAGAGGCGCACAAGGTTACCGATATACAGAGAGACGGCGAGTATTACGTCATTGACGATACCTACTATTGCCGATATCTGGTGGGAGCCGGCGGCACGCACTGTCCCGTCTATCGGACATTTTTCAGGCACAGTAATCCCCGGGACAGGGATTTATTGATAGTCACCCTCGAGGAGGAATTCCCCTACGACTATCACGATGGGAACTGTCACCTCTGGTTTCTTCAGAACAGGCTCCCCGGATACTCCTGGTATGTCCCCAAAAGCACTGGATATGTAAATATCGGCATCGGCGGCTTCTCTGAAAAATTAAAGGCCAATGATGATACCATAAAAAGGCAATGGCACCTTTTTGTCAATGAACTGGAGAGACTCTCACTGGTTACAGACCGTCGTTGGAATGCCGGGGGATATGTGTACTATATAAGGAACAGTAGAGATGTGGTACAATATGACCGGGCATGTATCATTGGAGACGCCGCCGGTCTGGCGACACGGGATATGGGAGAGGGCATCGGTCCTGCCGTCAGGAGCGGCATACTGGCCGCCGATGCCATCGCCTCCGGTAAACCGCTTTCTCTGAGTCCGGTGAAAAGATACAGCTTTCCCCGGTATAAGACCGGGATCAAACTATTCGCTGCATACCTGGGGTCAGGCTTGACTTATTGACAAAAAGGTTGTTTCGCCAGTTGTAAATGTCAATAAGTCAAGCCTGACCCCGCTGGAGGAGGCAATCGATGAGCGATACAAGACATCTGTACAT
>Ga0272441_10009552_pt1 | contig 14957 bp, 13 predicted proteins | sample SSMProp6N_FD_193582 | JGI IMG/M metagenome (GOLD analysis project Ga0272441, IMG submission 193582) | Marine sediment archaeal communities from Little Sippewissett salt marsh, Falmouth, MA, United States - SSM-Prop-6N | ecosystem: Environmental > Aquatic > Marine > Wetlands > Sediment ... | reverse complement strand
ATGGGGTGCATTCGCATACAGACTTTTCAGATGCGGCCTGGTCAATACATGAATTTCAGTTTCAGGCCATACTTTTTTAAGCCCTTTTAAAAAAGGGGTCGTCATTACAACATCACCAACCCAGTTAACACCCCGAATTAAAATCTTTTCCATCCAGTTGGCCTTATAGACATACCTGTTGCTTTTTGCAATAGCACGTATTTTCGCATACGACAACCAATCGGCACTACGATAACTATATCTATCCTCATATAATTCCCATTCAATTAAATCTATTCAGATAAATTCTGCTACAATATCAGGCAATTTCATGTTTATCCAGCAATTAACCACATCAGCTTTCTTTTCTGAAAGGAAAAAAAGGGGATTTCTAAATTTCTGTCTTTTAAATCCACATCGTATCAAATGAGGAACAATGTTTATTTTGGTTCTTGACTTCCCATATCTAAAACTTTTAAATTACGCCCCATGGCACTCAATTGGAAAGACATCTATAAGAGCAGACTAATGGATTCGAAGACGGCGCTCCTGCAAATCAGACGAGGTGCCAGGGTGTTTGTGGGTTCTGCCTGCGGGGAGCCACAGCTTCTGGTAAAAACGCTGATTGAAATTGCCCCTAATCTTGCAGACACAGAGGTCTTGCACTTTCTTGATGTTGGAGACACATCATACGCCGATGAACGATTTGACGAGAATCTGCGTCACAACGCATTTTTCATTGGAGCCCATGCAAGAAAGGCCATTTATGAAGGCCGGGCAGACTATACTCCTATTTTCTTATCAGAGATTCCCTTGCTTATGTTCAGGGGAAGAATTCACCTTGATGTTGCTTTGATAACCGTATCGCCCCCTGATAAAAACGGATATGTGAGCCTTGGAATATCGGTAGATATCACTAAAACCGCTGCTGAAGTAGCCGATTATGTGGTGGCCGAGGTCAATCCGAACATGCCCAGAACCCTTGGGGACAGTTTTATGCATGTCAGCGAAATCGATGCCTTTGTGGAAAGCGACATACCTCTTTTGGATTTCCAAGTCAAAGATTCCTCATCAATTGCCGAAAAAATCGGCGAGATAATCGCTGAACTCATTGAGAACGAATCCACTATACAGACCGGAGTGGGCAGAATTCCTAATTCGGTTTTACCCTACTTGATGAACAAGCGCGATTTGGGGGTTCATACCGAGACATTCTCCGATGGCATCATTGATCTTGTAGAAGCAGGGGTAATTACCTGTAAGAAAAAAACCCTCCATCCCGGCAAGATTCTGGCAAGCTTTGCCATGGGAAACAAACGTCTGTACGATTATGTAAACGACAATCCTCTCTTTGAATTTCATCCTTGCAAGTATATAAACAACCCTTACATCATTGCCCAGAACGACAAAATGGTTTCCATCAATTCGGCACTGACCGTAGACCTGACCGGACAGGTTAACTCCGACTCTCTGGGATTTCAGTTCTACAGCGGTATCGGGGGACAGGTCGACTTTGTGCGTGGGTCCTCTTTATCCAGACGTGGAAAATCCATCATGACCCTGCCCTCAACCACGGATAGCGGGAAAAAATCGCGTATCGTGCCTTATTTAGACAGAGGAAGCGGGGTGGTGGTCACCCGGGGCGACATACATTATGTGGTTACAGAATACGGTGCAGCCTACATCCATGGCAAATCGATCAGGGACAGAGCTATGGCGCTGATCAACATCGCCCACCCGGATTTCCGCGATGAATTGCTGGAATCCGCTAAAAAACAAGGATATGTCTACAAAGACCAGATTTTGCCGTCTGTCATATATCCCAAACAATACGAATCATACTGGACAGATAAGTATAAGATGGAGATAATGTTTCGGCCGGTAAAATCCACTGATGAAAGAAATATTCAGGATCTTATCTATTCTCTGCCTGAACAGGACAGGTACACCCGATTCTTCCAGAATCTCAAAAATTTCTCACACAAAATTGCCATGCCCCTGGCTGCCATTGACTATTCCGATAAAATGGCAATCGCAGCGGTAATAGGAAAGGAAGAACCCGAAAGCAAAGAATACCTCATTGCCGTAGGCCGCTATATCAGAGACCCTGTCACAAATTTTGCTGAAGTAGCCTTTACTGTCAGCAATGACTATCAGAATCGCGGTATCGGAACATTTCTTCTGCAATACCTTATCCGGATCGCCAAGGAAGCCAACATCAAAGGTTTTACCGCCGATGTCCTGAGCAGAAATACCCCGATGGTAAAGGTTTTTGGTAAATCAGGTTACACCGTGAAGACCAACCTTGAATATGGGGTGTATGAAATCGAGATTCCATTCTCTGAACAGAAAAAATAAACCGGTTTTAAGAACCCGACCTCTTGTTTCGCAAAAGGGTTTTAGTACTCATTCCTTCTATGAAACTTCTCACCGTAGGAGTTAGTGAAATAGAAGCGTGATCAAATTCCTGCAGTACTTATGAAACACCCACCGCCGCCACCGCCGGCATCGCTTGCTTGAGTGTCATCATTGTCTGGATTGTCAGTCACCTTGAAATGACCCAGCACCTGGGTAGTAAAGGTGATCGATCCATCGTCAGCACTTACGTCGTCTGCTTCAACCCAAGCATCAAGCGCAGAATCATATCTTCGAACGCAGGGGGTTTGGGCTACCAAACCCGGGATAGAAATCACGGCCGGTTTTGAAAGGACCAGACCGTAAGGTACAATATCAAACTCCATCAGGGTCTGTTCATCACCAATGGCGGAATATCCACCGGAAGGATCACCATCGCTGTTGCCGATTCCAATGGGAACTTCCCTTGTCATGGCATCTGCTTCGATCTCGATTCTGATACCAAAGGTTTGGTCCTCAAGAGACATGCTGTATCCTGGCTCGAATTCGTCCATTGCCAACATTTGAGAAGTTACCGAAACCCTCAGTCGATATAACAGATCTTCGTCATAGACATTATAGAGATAAGCTCCCGCATTGCTGATTTGCAGGATATTATCTTGTGGAAATGGATACTCGTCAAGCAGTGGCTCGATAAAATACGTGCCCTGCGGGTTGATGCCGGACAACTCAATCGTTTCATCCTCTTCAGCAATAAGGTCCTTCAACACCTGATCATCTTCAGGGCAGTCATGGGGATCTGAAGGATTTGTTCCGGCCATGTACTCCACAAGATTAACAACCCCGTCGCCATCGGAATCAAGCAACGAGTCTTGTGGATCGAAGGGATTGAGGCCCCACGATTCTTCAACATTGTCAGGAATGCCGTCATTATCGGAATCTTTTACAGGCTGGCCCTGTTCCGGAATATTGATACTTACCTCGCTCGAATAGGAACTCTCATTGTTGGACAAATCATACGCAGTAATGGCGAAATAATAGGTTGTTCCGTCATCGAGACTTATTTCAACACTGTTTGCAGGGCCGACATCCAGCCCTTGTCCATAGGGTTGTACGTATGAGCCGGATGTTGTGCCATAGTAAACTTTATAGCCGGCTAGATCAGATTCGCTGTTTTCTATCCAACCTACCCGTACCACAGATCCATGAGCTAATGATGCTGCCAAAAGTAGTATCGAAAAAAGGAGAATGGTAATAATTGCTTTCGCCATATTTATGATACTCATGCGGAACAAGTAATCAATTCTTGTGCCAGCTTGATTAATTCATGATTCTATATAGTTATCAAAGAGAGGTAGTAAATGATCTTTCGAAAAGGTAATCTCGATTACATTTTCGTAAGCAAGGCTGCGAAACTAATCTTATATCAAAAGAATTTATCTGGGAGGTTCGGGACGTACGATCCGCTGTTTTGATAGCCCATTAAACAATTGTATAAAACACATAGGATATCAAAAAGATGGAGATAGACTACGGACTATTGCATTCATTAAATAAGCTTTATCATTAAAAACGCTAAACTTTATAATGGTATGTCAACATGGATGATTATCAGGATATTATTTAAACCATACACCTTTAAGATCAACATTTATAAAGTGCTAAACATTTCTCTTGCTAGTATGTTCATGCTTTCCAATGGATATGCCCGACAGGCAAAGAATAATCGATTCAAGCTGAATGGGGGGCAAAAATTGCCCCCCAGGTCGATCTAGTTTTTTTCCCGATTCAGAACCAGAAGAACAGGGCTGGCGATAAAAACTGATGAATAGGTTCCGACAATAACACCTACCATCATGGCAAAGGCAAAATTATGGATAACACTTCCGCCGAGCATATACAGAAAAAATACCACTAAAAAGGTCGTTAACGAAGTGAGCAGGGTACGGCTCAGGGTCTGACTGATGCTGGTATTCAACAGGCCGGCAATTTCCTGAGAACTTTTCTTCTTCATGTTTTCTCTGATACGGTCGAATACTACGATCGTATCGTTTAGGGAATACCCGATAATAGTGAGTAGCGCGGCAACTACCGGCAGACTGATTTCTTTTCCGGTCAGGGAAAAAACCCCTACCGTAATAATTACATCATGAATCAGTGCCAGTATTGCTCCAAAAGAGAATTTTAGTTCGAAACGCCACCAGATATAGATCAAGATTCCGATTCCGGCGTAAAACAGCGATAAAAATCCCTTCTGTTTCAAATCCTGGCTCACTTCAGAACCAACCATCTCTACACGCCTGATATCCACCGAATCCTTTCCGAATTCCTGCTGCAGGGCTTCTTCAAATTTGGCGGATAAATCCTTCGAAGAGTCCTCACTCGCGGTGGTTCTGATTAAAAACTCGTTTTCTAGCGCCGGGCCGATACTCTGAATCAGGGATTCCTCCTGTCCCAATGGCTGCAATGCCATGCGCACTTGTTCGGTCTGAGTCTCACTGGAAAATTTGACCTGAATTACCGTGCCTCCTGCAAAATCGATCCCGTAGTTCAGTCCCTTAATAAAAAATATGGAGATCAGGCTGACCACTATCAAGATAATAGATATGGTAAATCCCTGATTTCTGAACTTCATAAAACTTATCTGTGTTCCTGGTCGAATGAGATCCATATCTACCCCCTATATACTGATCTGTTCAATCTTTTTGGTTTTGACAAACCATTCCATGATCCATCTGCACAAGACCAGCACGGTAAACAGCGATGCTATTATTCCGATTGACAGTGTCACAGCAAAACCACGGATTGGGCCGGTACCGAACTGAAACAAAACAAGCGCTGCGATCAACGTGGTGATATTGGCATCCAAAATCGTGGAAAGTGCATTCTTATAACCAGCTTCTACAGCCATTTTTGGAGTTCTGCCCAGTCTGATTTCCTCTTTCAATCGTTCATAAACAATCACATTAGCATCGACCGCCATACCGATGGTAAGCACGATCCCGGCTATTCCAGGCAATGTCAAAACCGCGTTGAAAAGCGCCAGGATGCCCATGATAAGGACGATATTGCACACAAGCGCCAGATCAGCCAGCAGCCCGGAAAATTTATAGTAGAATATCATGAAAATGATAACAACAATTCCTCCTACGACGATCGAAATAAAACCCTTGCTTATCGAATCTTTCCCAAGCGATGGGCCAACCGTACGTTCTTCCAATATTTCAACCGGAGCAGGCAATGATCCGGCCCGCAGTACCGTTGCCAGATCACTGGCTTCGGTATCCGTGAAGCGACCTTCTATTATCGCCTTACCACCCGCGATAGCGTCTCTGATAACCGGCGCTGAGTATACCTTGCCATCGAGCAGTATTGCCAATCGTTTACCGACATTTTCGCTGGTTATACGCTCGAACAACCGGGCACCCTCCTTATCAAACGATATGGCAATATATGGCTGATTCATTCTTGAGGATATCCTGACCCTGGCATCGTCCAGACGGTCTCCGGTTAACCCGGTCTTTTCCTTGAGTAGAATCGGCTTATAGCCTTCTCGCATATAGGCGATATAACTGCCCCCGGGCACATCGCCCTTAAGAGCATCCGGCAATGAATGTTCTTCATCCACCAGTTTGAACTCAAGAATGGCAGTCTTTCCGATAAGCTTTTTTGCCCGCTCCGGGTCGGTGATTCCGGGAAGTTGGATAATTATACGTTCCTTGCCCTGTGGCAGAATGGAAGGCTCGCTTACCCCGAATTGGTCGATTCGATTCCGAATGGTCTCAAGGGCTTGGGCAACCGCATTATCTCTGATTTTGATCACTTCCTCGGCTGACATTTCATACACAGCGGAAAAATTACCATCAACTGTCGAAGTTTTACCTTCTTTGAGAAATGGATAGTCCCCCAAAACGAGATCACTGAGTTTTTCCTGATCCTCCATTCCCCGCAGGACAACCCGTATCCCATTCGGTGGTGCCGGTTCAATCTTGTTATAGTGAGTCCGCTTTCGAATCATCTCACCCTTGAGATCCGATGCAATACTGTTCAATCTGCTTTCAACGGCCTTTATGGTATCAACCTTCAATACCAGATGCATGCCCCCCTGCAGATCCAAGCCTAATTTGACTTTCGACTTGGGTCCCAACCAACCTTCGGGCATTTCATCAACTATTGTGGGTAAGGCAAATAGAACCGCAATAATCATAACGAGTAAAATGAGTAAACCACTCAATTTAAATCTATCCATACCAACCCCCAAAGCTACTTTCTGATTTCTTCTGGACCCTTTTTATAGGCGATAAATTCTCTGGAGATTTTTATTTTCACTTTTTCACCCACATCAAGGGTAAGGACTTGATCGGTAACACCGACCACCTTCCCGTGAATACCTCCGTTGGTGACCACATCATCTCCCTTTTGAACACTACTGAGCATTTGTTTATGTTGTTTGGCCTTTTTTTGTTGAGGCATGATCAAAAGAAAGTAAAATACCACGAAAATCAGAACCAAAGGCATGATGCTCATCATAAAACTCATGGAATCTCCCCCACCAATACCCGCAGCATGTGCTATACTAATCATTATAGTTCTCCTTCAATTGTTTTCTGTACTCTTCAAAATAATGTCCCTCTATGGAATGCCGTATATCAGACATTAATTCAAGATAGAAATGCAGATTGTGCAGAGTATTCAGAATCGAGCCAAGTATTTCTTTTGAAATAAACAGATGTCTGAGATAGCTCAGACTAAAATTCCGACAGGTGTAACAACTACAATTCTCATCCGGCGATCGCGAATCTTCTTTATACCGAGCCTGTTTCAATGAAACCTTTCCCCTGCTTGTGAAAAGCATACCGTTTCGGGCATTGCGGGTAGGCAAAACGCAATCAAACATATCAATACCCCTTGCTACCGCTTCTATAATATCGACCGGTGTTCCCACCCCCATAAGGTAGCGTGGCCTGTCCTGAGAAACATACGGCAAGGTTGCATCCAGGGTATCCATCATCATAGCATGTCCCTCTCCTACCGAAAGGCCGCCGATGGCAATTCCGTCAAAGGGCATTGCCGCAATTTCCAGGGCGCTTTTTTTGCGTAAATCAGGATATACGCCGCCCTGTACGATTCCAAAGAGAGCATTGGTATTACGCCTAGCTTCCAGGCAGCGCCTGGCCCATAAGCTGGTTCTTTTTGCAGCTATTTCCACGTAATCCCGCGGACTGGGATAAGCAACACATTCGTCAAGGCACATCATAATGTCGGAATTTAAATTCTCTTGAATGCCAACAGCACTCTCAGGGGTCAGCATATGCCTTGCACCATCAAGGTGGGAAGCAAACCGCAAGCCCTCGTCCGTTATGTTTGCCAGTTTTGCCAGGCTAAATGCCTGGTATCCCCCGCTGTCGGTGAGTATCGGGCCATCCCAGGCCATAAATTTGTGCAGTCCTCCCATCTGGGAAATAATACTATCTCCGGGCCGCAGATGAAGATGATATGTGTTGGCAAGTATTATTTTGGCCCCCACACGTTCCAGATCATCCGGTTTCATTGCCTTGACACTGCCCTGTGTGCCAACGGGCATGAAAACCGGGGTCTCGATCGTTCCTCGAGGCATGCTGATCCGCCCCCTTCTGGCATCCGCATCGGTTTCTAATAATTGAAAACTAAAAGATGAACATTGCGTCACCATAACTGAAAAATCTGTATCCCCTTTCGATTGCCTCTTGATAGGCTCTCATAATCAGATCATAACCACCGAATGCACAAACCAGCATAAGCAGAGTGGAACATGGCAGGTGAAAATTTGTAAGCAAACCAGAAATACATCTGAATTCGCTTCCCGGCCTAAGAAACAAATCAGTGGTTCCATCGCCGGGGAGTATTTTGCCTGCCTTCAGCATCAGATGTTCCAGGACACGTGTCGTGGTAGTTCCTACTGCAATAATCCTTTTACCCAAATCAATTGCTCTGTTGATATCCCTGGCGGCCTTTTGTGTAACCCGAAACTCCTCTGTGTGCATATGATGATCTTCGATGTTATCGGTTCTCACCGGCAAAAAGGTGCCCGGACCCACATGCATGGTAATATACACCAGTCCGACTCCTTTGTCCTGCAGACATCCAAGGTATTCATCGGTAAAGTGCAAACCCGCTGTAGGAGCGGCAACAGAACCATTATACTTAGCATAAACAGTCTGATACGTCTGGCAGTCCTCAGGTTGTGGATCTCGATTTATATACGGCGGCAGAGGAACTCGGCCAACGTCCTGCAATATTTTTGGATCGGAAAATTCCACCTCATATGTATTGTCATGCCTCGACCCGACCTTTGCCTTGAGATCATCATCAAAAAATATATTTGCTCCCGGACGAGACGGTTTTGAGGCCTTCATCATGCATTCCCACTTGTTTGGGGAGAGTTTCTTCAAAAGCAAAACCTCGACTGCTCCACCGGTTTCCTTCCGTCCAAGCAAACGGGCGGGAATTACCCTGGTATTGTTTAATACCACGCAGTCTTTTTCGCTGAGATAGGTATGCATATCATCAAACGTACAATGAAATATTAAACCTTGAGCCTTATCCACAACACACAGGCGCTCACTGCCCCTGGGATTTGGATACTGGGCAATCAGTCCTCTGGGCAGTTTATAGGAGAAGGCTTTGAGGTCCACGTCTACCCTATCCTGCCAAGGAATCTACCCAGATATATTATCCCGATACCTGCAAACGCCGCCACGATTCCAATTAGCTTAAGTGTCTTATCGGGGACAGTATCAATGTGTTTGGCAAACTCCTTGACCTTGCCGGGAAATGTAATATACGGCAGGGCTTCGATCACAAACACCATTCCGACTACACACAAAAAATATTCCATAGTGGAGGTCTTATACTGAAACTTTCACATGCAAGTCAATCTGGAAGCTCCTGCAATATTCTTCAGAAAAGACAGGAGCCTCCAGGCAAGTGCCCATTCGTTGAAAGTTATTCCCGTAAAGTGCCAAGCACCCTGATTTGCCCTTGCCTTTTGTATAGCGCAGACAGATCCCGGCTGCCTTATGGAGATTTTCCATATTCGCATTTCCCCTGACCACACATAAGGGGCCTGCGATATCATTAATCCTTAAAAAAACATTCAATGGGTCTTTCATTGTGGATAACATCTTATTTTCCTGATCGTTTCTGGAAACAACCAAAACAGTATTACGGTCAAGGATGAATTTCCTTCCAACAACGTCCAGCAAAACATCATGTTTGCTTATCATGTTTGGCGCCACTCTCTTGATGGTATCCTTAACCTTCAATGCAATCTGTTCATTGGTCAGAAGACAGCCACCGGCAGGAGTAGGAATATCTTTTTTATCAATCCCGAAATTCTGGGCGAGCGTAACCTGTGTTTTTCTGCCTCTGCCCGATAATCCCATCAATGCTTTCCTGTCTACCACACCCATTTTTTCAGGCAAAGTCTCCTGCATGCTGTGTGCACAAAGGGGCCTGAGCAAAATATTTTGCAAACCAGATTGTTTCTCGATTACATTCATTGAGTCTCTACGCTGCGACATCGGTCTCTGTCCTATCACTTCTCCGGTTATGACGAATGATGCATCAACTGTATCCAGAAGTGTCATGGTTTTTCTTAGCATAGCAATCTTGCAATCAATACAAGGATTCAGGTGTTTTCCAAAGCCATGTGCCGGTTCAATCAGAATCGGCAAGAAGTCTTCCGTAAAGTCGATAACCTGAACTGAAATCCCATATTTTTGTTCATGATCCAATTGGAAATACTCGGGATTTCGCAACGCATCGAATCCGAAAAATGGTGTTGTAAAGTAGATCGGCACAACCTCAATAGACTGGGCCATGAGAATTTTAACGGCCAATATGCTGTCCAGGCCGCCTGAATAAAGGGCAATGCATCTTTTTTTCATATTTTTTAAAATAAGCGTAGGATTATTCAACTAATTGATAATTTATATTTTTATTCAAGATTGATCAAGCTTGATCATATATTTACGAAAAGATTATCAAAAAAACCCATACCCCATAGTAAATGAGGTATGGGTCACTTCTGGCGGGAGCGACGAGATTTGAACTCGCGACCTCCGGCGTGACAGGCCGGCGTTATAACCAAGCTTAACTACGCCCCCTTAGTCTATTACTTTTGTGGTAGGCGGAACAGGGCTTGAACCTGTGACCTTCGGCTTGTAAGGCCGACGCTCTCCCAACTGAGCTACCCGCCCTGACCTGCTTTACGTGAAAAGCTTACTTGTTAACCACATCCTTGAGGGCTTTTCCCGCTCTAAACCGAGGAGTCTTGGATGCCTTGATTTTGATTGGCTCCCGCGTTCTCGGATTTACACCCTGCCGTGCTGCTCTCTTTGCCACATCAAATGTACCAAAACCTACCAGTGTTACCTTGTCACCTTTGGCAAGCGCCTTTGAAATAGCTTCTGTTGTGGCATTTATTGCCTTCTCTGCTGCAGCCTTGGGTATCCCTGCCTTGTTCGCAACTACCGATATTAATTCCGTCTTAGTCAAAGCATACCTCCTCTAAAATTTGTTTTAAGAGACCTAAAATCGCCTAAACGGTAACAGCATTTATTTTACCTGTCAATACCTCAATTGAGGATATATGCGATTTTCTCGTCGATTCTGGCACATTTCCCAACACAATTTCTCCTTGGTTTAGACCTGCATCACTACAGATTTAAAAAATAAGGCAATCACCGGTTATTTATTCTTTTGTTCAGCCATATGATCATACAAAAAAATGTCCACCAGATAAATCAAGCATATCTGTGGCGTATCGACGATTAAGCAAAATACTCTTCAAGATCCCATCAGGCCTGGGAAGTCTTTCTTTCGTAGACTATCATAGGCCGCTTAGCATGAAGAACCACGTCCTGACCAATCAAACATTCTTTTGCGCCTTCCATGTCCGGAATATCATACATGATATCCAGCATAATATTTTCCATAATGGAACGTAGGCCACGCGCCCCGGATTTGCGCTTCATGGCCTCTTTTGCAATGGCCTTGAGGGCATCCTGACTGAAGGAAAGGTCAACTCCTTCAAGTTTTAAAAGGGCCTGGTACTGTTTAACCAAAGCATTCTTTGGCTCGGTCAGAATCATGATAAGGGCCTCTTCATCCAACTCACCAAGGGTTGAATTCAGAGGAATCCTGCCTACGAACTCAGGAATTAATCCAAATTTAATCAGATCCTCAGGCTGGACATTTCTGAGAATTTCGCCGATATCACGCTCCTGCTTACCGGTTATGTCTGCAACAAAACCAATGGTCTTCTTATCCATTCTCTGAGAAATAATCTTGTCCAGACCAACAAATGCACCGCCGCATATAAAAAGAATATTGGTTGTATCGATCTGAATAAATTCTTGCTGGGGGTGCTTCCTGCCACCCTTGGGAGGGATAGAGGCAACTGTTCCTTCTATCATCTTGAGCAGCGCCTGCTGGACACCTTCACCGGAAACGTCTCTGGTAATGGAAGGATTATCACCGCGCGAAGCAATCTTATCTATCTCATCGATATAAACGATACCTTTCTGAGTTCTTTCAACATCGTAATCCGCATTCTGCAACAGATTAACAATAATGTTTTCTACATCCTCACCCACATAGCCTGCTTCGGTAAGGGTGGTTGCATCGGCTATAGTGAATGGCACGTCCAGAATCTTGGCCAGGGTTTGTGCAAGCAATGTTTTCCCCGAACCGGTTGGACCGATAAGCAATATATTGCTCTTATTGATCTCAACTCCACCAATATTGGTATTTGACTCAATTCGCTTGTAATGATTATGGACAGCAACTGAAAGAATTCGCTTGGCATATTCCTGCCCAATCACATACTCATCAAGAACAGCCTTTATTTCAGAAGGCTTCGGAAGATGCGACATTGTTTGAAAATGTCTGAAATCACTCTCTTCTTCTGCCAGGATCTCATTACAAAGAGCGATGCATTCATCACAAATATAGACATCCGGACCGGCAATAAGCTTTCTGACCTCTTCCTGGGATTTTCCACAAAATGAACAGCGCAACCCAGGCCTGTAATGGTCATTAATCTTGGGCATCTGCCTTCTCCTCTTTACCCATCTCCTTGGTGGGCCTCTTTGTTATCACATGATCTAGTATACCATACTCCAAGGCGTCTTGGGCACTCATAAAAAAATCTCTTTCCGTATCCTTTCCAATCTTCTCTTCACTTTGGCCGGTATGCCTGGCCAGGATGCGATTAAGCTCTCCCTTGAGCCGTAACATTTCATTGGCTTGAATGCTTACATCCGTTACCTGCCCCTGAACTCCTCCCAATGGTTGATGTATCAAAATCCTTGAATGGGGTAATGCATAACGCATACCAGAAGCTCCGGTAGTCAATAAAACGGCGGCCATTGAAGCAGCCTGGCCGACACAGATGGTGCTCACCTTGGGCCTGATGTACTGCATGGTGTCATATACCGCCATACCTGCTGTCACAGAACCCCCCGGTGAATTTATATAGAAATAGATGTCTCTGTCTGGATCTTCAGATTCAAGGAAAAGAAATTGTGCCACCAGAAGATTTGCCTCATCATCATTAATTTCACTGCCGAGCAAAACGATTCTATCCTTGAGAAGTCTCGAATAAATATCGTAGGATCTCTCGCCCCTATTCGTCTGTTCCACCACCATCGGTATCAGCGTCATCCGGCTCTCCTTCCTGATCTTGTTCTTGTTCCTCTTCTATCTTATCGACTTCTTCAATGTTGGAATTCTCTATAATGTAGTCAAACACCTTTCTCTCAACAACGCCAAACTTCATCTCCTCGATCCGATTCTGCTCTTCCAGATTTTCTTTTACGGTTTCTGGTGATAAATTATAACGCTTGGCCATTTTTTCAATCTCTTGATCTATGTCCTGATCATTAGCCTCAATATTCTGTTTCTTTGCGATTGCTTCCATCAGAAGAGATTGCCTCACTATCCTCTCAGCTGAAGACAGTGTCTCTTCCTGCAATGCAGAAGGATCAGGATAGATATCCTGCATCTTCATACCTTGGGCCGACAATCTCTGAGAAAGGCCCTGAATCATCATGGCCGCCTGCATCTGGATCATGGTTTGTGCTATTTCGAACGGATTTTCTTCGATCAGCTTGTCAACTATTTGCTTTTCGAGTGATGCACGCGAATCAGCCTCGAGTCTTTCTGCCAGATCTTCCCGGATCGCATCGTTGAGATCATCCATGTTTTCGACATCCTGCCTGACTTTCTTTGCAAAATCGTCATTGAGCTCGGGAATCTCTCTGCATTTGATTAAATTCACCGTGATTTTTACCTGGGCGCTCTTACCTCGCATTTCCTCGATAAAGTGGTCTTCGGGAAAATCAATATCCACCACTTTTTCTTCACCTTTTTTCATGCCAACCACGGCGGTATCGAGCCCAGGAAAGGCACTTCTTTTGCCCGCCTCGACAGTCATATTCTGCCGGGAAAGTTTTTCATTTTCCTCGCAGGTAATGTCAACCACGACATAATCATCAGCAGCAGCCTGATATTCGGAATCTTCGACATCTTTTATAGTGGCATATGTTTCCTGAAGCCGGCCGAAAACATCCTGGATACTGTCTTCACTCACCTCGACTTTGAGCTTCTGGAAGTCATACCCACTACATTTGTCAACCTCTATTTCAGGTTTTATGTCAAACTTGGCTGTAAAAGTAAATTCCTGATCCTCCTGCGGTGGATCATTATCGAACTCCGGCATGGAAACCACAAACAGGTCGTTATCCTTGACTGCCTGTTCAAATTTTTCATTGACCAATTTCTTGGTAAATTCTTCTGTGAGATATTCGCCATAATACATTCTGATTATGTCCCGCGGGGCTTTGCCCTTACGAAATCCTTTCACATTGGCATTCTTGGCAATATCGTGATAAATCTCATCAGCAACCTTGTTTACATCCTCTTTGGGAACAACCACTTCCATTTCTTTGCGAGTAGCACTGATGTCCTTGATCTCAACTTTCATCATTTATCCTTTCTCTTAAGCTCCATAATCACTTGGATCGATAATTATTTGAACATGTATTGACCCAACAGGTCAATGGCTTTTTGGGATAGACAATTTCTGAAATACGCTCTGCATTTCTGGCGTATATGAATATCCATCAACATCATATATAAAAAACGGTTTTGTCATAAGAAGCTCTTTGCCTCCATCCTTGATACCGCATACCAGACATCGTTCCACCCGTGATTTCATTGAGGAGTATACGCTCATGATTTTCTTTGGTTCTATCCGATTTCTACGCATGGCACAGATCAAATCTACCATGCGCCATGCAGGATAAATAATGTAAAAATGTCCTCCACTGAATAACAGCTTATATCCACATCTTACCACTGTATCAAGATCCAAGAGGATTTCATGGCGGGAGAGAGCCTTTTCACTATCAGGATTGATTCTTCCTGTTACAGCCGGCCTGAAGGGAGGATTGGTAACAACAGCATTATATTGCTCTCCCGGGAATCTTTTTATATCTGTATGTTCGATCTGCACCTTTTCTTGAAGTTTATTCAAGACAACCGAACGCTGAGACATTCCGGCCAACTCTTTTTGCACC
>Ga0272441_10009551_pt1 | contig 14960 bp, 10 predicted proteins | sample SSMProp6N_FD_193582 | JGI IMG/M metagenome (GOLD analysis project Ga0272441, IMG submission 193582) | Marine sediment archaeal communities from Little Sippewissett salt marsh, Falmouth, MA, United States - SSM-Prop-6N | ecosystem: Environmental > Aquatic > Marine > Wetlands > Sediment ... | reverse complement strand
AAAGATCATTAGAATATTTTAATACGACAGATATGGTTGGTGTCCCATCTCACTCTTTGAAATATAGATCACTGCGATCAGTCCGAGATTTCTGAATCCGTAAAATGTTATGATCTTGCATCGATACCTATCTTGGTCATGGTCTACGTTCAGAATTGCAAGTATGGCACGTAATTTATACTTACAGATATTTTTATCCCAGATAATGCATTAGCAATAGTACGATTAGGAAAGCGGTTGCAATAAGATAAGGAAAGTGCTCCTTTTTTGAAGTTTCGAAGAACAAAGAAAGGAGCACTAAAAAGTGAAGCAAAAGAACCGTAAAAAAAAGCGATGTGAAAATCAAGTACGAATTGAATTTACCGACAAGCCGATAACCGCATGGGGCGGTGTAGCCGGCATATTATCGCGGTTTTTGGAGAAGATACAATTCCGGGAGTGGGTAGAGGGCAGTATACCGGTAACCCAGAAGTCGAATAACGCAGGCGGGATATACGAGAAGGTACTGGCATTGTTTCTGACGGTACTTGTGGGTGGAAAGCGATTCAGTCATGTATCCTGGTGGGGGCATGGGGAAGAAGCCTTATATGCTGCGTTTGAAGTAAAATGGTTACCTGGTGCGGCAAGCACCCTGACGAGATTTTGGGGTAAAATAAGTTCTCAGTCTATCAGTGAAGTCATGGGAGAACGATGTCGAGATTTTGCACGCCAGGTTGTGGGTTGGGAGGGGATTGTGGAAGATAACCTCAACCTGGATTCGAGCGTAATCACGCGGTATGGCGGGCAGGAATGTGCGAAGAAAGGGTATAACCCGAAGAAACGTGGCAGAAAGTCACATCATCCGTTGATAGCCTTCATCGGCAGGGGATATTTAGTTAATCTATGGAACCGCTCAGGCAATACGCATTCGGCACAGAGTTGTTGTGAGTTTTTTGCCCAGACGGTTCTGGCACTGGGAAAATCTTTCAGGACAAACCGGGTTTTATGTGATTCGGGATTCTATGACATCGAGTTTATCAAATACCTGGAATCCAGAAGCTTCAGTTATATCATAGCAGTCAGGATCATGGAGGTAATTCAGTACAAAGCGGTGCATGATATCGATTTAAAGAGAATCGATCACGGCATAGAGGTTGGGGAATTCTTTTTCCAGCATCAGGACAAGAAATGGGACAAACCCCGCAGATACATAGTCGTACGGCAGACTATATCGAAGAGACCGAAGGCAACCGGCAAACAGTTGAGGTTGTTTGAAGATCATAGAGGTTACCGCTACAGCATTATGATCACCAATGACGAGAAATCCCGTCCCGAGGATATCTGGCGAGAATACCGTCCGCGGTCCAATGACGAAAATGTCATCAAGGACCTGAAAGAGGGGTATGGTCTTGCCACCTTCAATATGAACGGGTTCTGGGCAACGGAATCCTTCATGCTCATCAATGCCTTGGTATTTCACAATCTTATCCATTACCTGAACCGGACGATTCTGAATAAACATACGCCCAGGGAACATCTCAAAACGCTGAGACCGAAGTGGTTCATTATCCCGGCCCAGCTCGGCAGTAGTGGCGGAATCAACACCCTGCGATTATCTGTGAAAAACAATAAATTTAAATTCAGGCTCTCTGGTTTCCTAGACCAGATCAGCCAAATCCCTCATTCCCTCAACTGCATTGCAGTTGAAACCCTTTATACTTCTAACTCTTAGAGTAAATGATAGCGTAACAAGGATTAATGCTTATGTGAAAGATACTATTTTCTTAAACGCAAAATGTGGGTTTAATTAAACAGTTTCTTGCTTGGGGGGATAGCGGTGAATACTTTCAGCATAGCACGGTGACGATCCGGCCTTAGGAAGCAAGCCAGTATTACCATCCGATCTCTTATAATTTTTTGATCCCTAATTTTTTTATACGAAAGCGAAGCGTTGATGGGTTTATTTTGAGAAGATTGGCTGCCCCGTTAGCGCCGCTGATTTGCCAATTCGTCTGTTCAAGTGCCCAAATTATATGGCAGCGCTCATTGTCCTGCAGAGCTATGGCTTCTTTATTTGGTTCGTTATAATAGGTGCGGCTTCCAGGTGCAGGCACTACAGGAAGATCGATAACCTTGAGGATTGGCGGTTGATTCAGAATCATGGCTCGTTCTATAGTGTTTTCCAGCTCGCGGATGTTACCCGGCCATTCGTAATTCATTAATTTATCCAGGGCGTCTTTGTCTATTTCGTTAAAGTCCTTACCCATCTTTTTGGTGTTGAGTGTCATGAAGTGACGGGCGAGCAGTGGAATGTCGTCCTTTCTTTCCCGGAGAGATGGGACATAAATAGGGAAAACATTGAGCCGGTAATAAAGATCGGCCCGAAACCTGCCTTCCCGAACAGCTCTCTCAAGGTCGCGGTTTGTCGCCGCGATAAGCCGGAAGTCCGATTGGAGCATCTCGTTGCTGCCTACACGCTCGAAGCGTTTTGTCTGAAGAACCCGCAACAGGCGGATCTGTACCTCAAAGGTGAGGTCTCCAATCTCATCCATGAAGAGGGTCCCTCCGTGGGCCAGTTCAAGCCTGCCTAGCTTTCTTTTTATAGCACCCGTAAACGCCCCTTTTTCGTGTCCGAATAATTCGCTTTCAATGAGACTTTCCGGTAGGGCGCTGCATTGGACAACGATTAATGGCTTGTCATGATGCAGACTGTTCCGGTGGATGGCGTTGGCGACGAGTTCCTTCCCGACGCCCGTTTCACCGAAGATAAGGACATTAGAATTCGTCTTTGCCACTTTGCGTATCCGGGTCATGACATCTTTGATGGCGGGGCTGTCGCCAAGGATATTTCCCCAGTACATGCGTTGAAGATATTGCTCTTCGAGGTATGCCTTTTCCTGGCTGAGTCGTTGATTGATTGACTCCATGTTTTCGTAAGAGGTGACATTTTCCAGGGAAATTGCGGCCTGTGCTGCAAAGAAAGCGAGTAGTTCCAAATCCGGCTTGTTAAAGGCGCTCTTCATGAAACGATTATCATGATAGAGAACGCCCGTCACCTGGTCCCTCAGAATCATGGGGACACAGATCATGGATCGGATGGTCGCAGCGGAATAAAAGGGATGGAAAAGGTTCTCGGCATCCATTTCCCGGATGCACGCACGCCCCGTTTGGGCAACTTCCTCAATCGTCTTCATGGACAGGGCAAAATCAGAATCGGCGATCTGTGCCTGTGTGAGATTCTGGGATGCCTTAAGCTGCAAGCGCCCCTCGTCCAAGAAAAAAATGGCGCCCCTCTCCGCACGTGTGAGGCGATTCACGGCGGATATTATCTTGAGAACGAGAGTGCGGCTTTCACGAATATTAGCTATGTCCTGTCCCAGCTGTAAAATTTCACCCAGAGCGATGTTTCCGGTAGTCGCCTCTTCACCGATCAGGCGCTGCAACTCTCTGGGGATCATGATTGCATTCTGATCTGACAAAATGCCGGAAGCCGCCATCATTGTACTGCGGGCTTTGGGAATGTCGTTAGCAATTAATAAACGTTGTGCCAGTTCTACCTGTGATTTCGCCATTTCAAAAAGGCCTCCGGATGTCTCCAGCCATTCCACGGAGTGCATGAGCAACTTTATTATCTCCTCAATGGGCGTTCCTACTCTCTCTTTCATAAAAGCCGCATAGCGATAGGCCAACCCTTTGACGAAAATGTTATTTCCGCCGAGGGCCGCCTCTATTTCTCCGGCAAGGGTGTAGTCGGCCTTGTGATGCAGTATTCCCTGATCCATGGCCCAGCACAATTCCAGAAAGTAGGCCGGTACAGGAGAGACATACACCTGCATTTGCGTGCGCAATTGGTCGAAGATACAAAGTGTGGAGTCGGCATCGTCATAATCACCTGTGATATAATAGAAGTATGCCCGTGACAGGATTGTGATGTAGGTCAGCCACTTGTTATGTACGTGCTTGTTCAGCTCCGAGCATTCCTTATGGTATCGGGCAGCGTCTTCAAACTTTCTCAGGTTGAGCATGATCATGCCAATGTTACCCAGCGCGTAGCATTGCGTATGATAGTCGCCGATTTCCTCAGTGTATTCTTGCAACGCATCGAGCATACCCAGTGCCTGTTGGAACTGTCCCGCCTGGGCATAGCTATGACCGGCAAGGCTCACCGCACGCAGGAGAAATCGACTCTTGGGAAACTGCGTGACCCCGGGGATGAAGCTTTCATATTCGTTAATGATATCTTTGAAACGTCCCTGCCAGAAGTAGAAATAAATGTTGAAGAGGGTTGTCTTGCGCAGGATACGCTTGTTTTGCGTTTTTTCGGCCAGGGCGCGACCCTCCTGAAAATATTTCATGGCACTTGAATAGTTCGACCGGAGCCATTCGTTTTTTGCCAATTCCATCTTCAGAAGAGCTTTCTGTCCTGTGGAAACGCCATTATCCCCGACTTTCTTCAGGGCCATATCCAAAACGGCAATGATCTGGGATGTCTCCTGGTTGGCCATGGATACTTTCGAATAATTGATGGCCGTTTCGATGTAAAGGAAATCAGCATTTTCTCCCTTAATATTTGAAAGGTCTTCAATGACTTTTCTGTAACAATTCCAAGCCTGTTCAGTCTTGAAAGACTTTCGGAAAAGGTCGCCGGCCTTTTTAAGCCAATCGCACCCGATCAAATCGTTGTGTGTTTTCAGCAGATGGGGATAGAGATAATGTGCTTTTTCGTCTTCTTCTAACGGCTCTGACAATAAAAGAGTTATAATGCGTCTATGGTACTCGATTCTTTCATCATGCGTTAAATGGTGGTCAATCGACTCCCGGCTTTTATGATCCTTTACAAACGCATAAATGCCTGGTTGCTTGCGTGTGAGCCATCCTGTATTGACGAGCTCATCCAATATGCCCAGGACAAATGATGCTCTGCTTGTTGTCAGGTTTGCCATCCAGTCGAGAGAAAAGTCCTTTTCAAACATGGCCGATAGAGCCAAAATTCGTGGTAGATCACTTGTTGTCTCTAAATGCGGATAGTCGTTTTTCTTCATGATAAGTTTCTTAATAGAAAAAAAAAGGTTTGACAAGGTCTGGTCGCAACATATGACGAATTAAGTCGCAACATTTTGCGTCGCAAGTTGTTGCTTATAGTCTTAAAATATCTAACTTGTTGATTTTATATATACTGTTGATATGGCACGATGAATGCTAGATATTTAATGAAAAGAAAGAAGTCGAGTGAATCCGTCGTGTATAAATTAACATTGTACGTGGCAGTTTTCACCAATCTGATTACATATGATAATATGAGGAGACAATGGAATGGAAGTAAAACATTTGCTTTACAAGGTTGAAAATGGAGTTGGTTACATCACAATTAATCGTGAAAAGCAGAGAAACGCTATAACAGGGCAGGCAATCCAGCTTTTTCATGAATACTTGGACGAGGCGGAAAAAGATGAAAATGTGAAGGCTATCCAAGTTGCGGGTGCGGGCGACAGAGCCTTTTGTACAGGAGCACAGCTTAGCGGTGTCGCAGTGTCGGACGAAAAGGATCTGTTTGCGGATTATGCGAACCTCTTAGACAAGATTGTGCGCTTTCCCAAACCGACAGTGGCACGAGTCAAAGGTTACTGCCTTGCCGGAGGGATGGGTTTTATGCTGGCCTGCGATATTGTAATTGCCAGCGATGATTCGAGTTTCGGCACGCCGGAAGTCAATGTCGGTTTATGGCCGATGATGATCGGCGCTCTGATCTTCCGTAACATCCTCCAGAAAAGGGCTATGGAAATGATTCTTCTGGGTGAACAGATGACAGCGCAAGAGGCATTGGCTTCGGGACTGATTACCCGTGTCGTGCCAGCAGCAACCTTGGAAGAAGAACTCGGCAAAGTTTTTAAAACGTTGACAACCAAGAGCCCCATCGGGATGAAAATGGGGAAGAAGGCATTTTACGCCACGGCAAACATGCCGTTAAAAGAGTCTCTGCTTTTTCTTTCAGAAAGGATCAAAGAGATAGTCGTTACGGAAGACGCCATGGAAGGCATTGTGGCTTTTATGGAGAAGCGGGCACCTAATTTCAAGGGCCGCTAATTAATTCAATTATTTGCACAGATAAGGAGGATATAAATATCATTATGAACGCAAAAGGTCCGAGAGACAGTAACAAAGTAATCATTGCCAACTGTAGTGGCTTCTTCGGTGACCGCCTGTCGGCGGCAAAAGAAATGGTACAGGGTGGCCCGATTGATATCCTGACAGGAGACTATTTGGCTGAGTTAACTATGGCGATTCTCTTCAGGCAGAAGATGAAGAAGCCGGAGACTGGTTATGTGCCGACATTCTTGAAGCAGATGGAACAGGTGATGGGGGAATGTCTTGATAAGGGAATCAAGGTTGTTTCCAATGCCGGCGGGCTGAATCCCTCGGGGTTGGCCAAAGAGCTGCAAAAGATAGCAGAGACGTTGGGTCTTCATCCGAAGATTGCGTATATTGAAGGTGACGATCTCCTGCCGCGGTTGACAGATTTGCAGGGAAAGGGTGAAGCCTTTACCCATTTGGATAAAAGCATTGCCCTGAAAGAAGCAAAGGGTTTTCCCATTTCAGCGAATGCCTATATGGGAGGATGGGGTGTTGTGGACGCTTTGTCTCAGGGGGCCAATATTGTTGTGGGCGGACGCCTGGCTGATGCCGCTGTTGTAATGGGACCGGCTGCCTGGTGGTTTGGATGGCAACGTAATGATTGGGACAAACTGGCGGGCGCCGCGATTGCCGGTCATATTATCGAATGCAGTTGTCAGGCGACAGGAGGTAATTTTTCGTTTATCGACGAAGTTCCCTCGTACATCAATGTAGGATTCCCTATTGCTGAAATATTTGCCGATGGTTCCAGTGTGATTACCAAACATCCCGGCACGGGCGGCTTGGTGTCCGTCGATACTGTCAAAGCACAGCTTGTTTACGAGGTGCAGAGCCCAAGATATCTGACGCCGGATGTTACGGCGCGGTTTGACACGATTGAAATTTCGCAGGAAGGCCCCGACCGTACCAAACTTACAGGTATTAAGGGTGAACCGCCTCCGGAAACAACAAAGGTCTGCATCAACGTTACGGGCAACAATCGAAACTCGATGACGATAATCCTGACCGGTCTCGATATCGAAAAAAAGTCGAAAATCTTTGAAGAATCTCTGTTTGCTAGCTTGGGTGGCCGCGGACAATTTGCCGTGGAGGATATACAGCTTATCCGGTCCGACAAGGATGATCCCCAAACCTATGAAGAGGCCTTTGCTTATTTGCGTATTTCGGTGATGGATCCCGATGCAAAAAAAGTCGCCAAATTCTCCACGAAGATCGTGGAACTTGGCCTGGCCACTATACCCGGCGTCACGGCTACAACGGTGCCGAGCAAAGGCGGTCCGGCCATTATGCATTGGCCGGCCCTTATTTCAAACAAACATATCCAACAGAAAGTTGTTTTTGGTGAAAAGGAAGTCCTCATTGATTCCGTTTCTCCGGATCCTCTTGCACCCATTCCTTCGGGAAAGGCCGTAAATATTCCCACCGTGCCTCAAGGGAAGATGGTTAAAATACCGTTGGGCCGTGTTTTTGCGACGCGTTCCGGTGATAAGGGCGGCAATGCCAATCTTGGCGTATGGGGAAAGACGCCCGAGGCCTATGCGTTTCTACAGGAATATCTAACCGCTGCAAAATTGAAAGAACTCCTCAAGGATTTAAGCACATACGAAATTGAACGATATGAGTTTCCGAACCTGCTGGCGGTCAATTTCTATATCAAAGGCGTACTTGGTGAAGGAGTTGCGGCATCAACAAGAATGGATCCCCAGGCGAAGGCGCTGGGTGAGTATCTGCGTTCCAGAGTTGTCGAACTGCCCAAAGCCATCGTGCCCCGGATGTAACGAGAAAGATGTTTGTCAAAACCTGATTTTTTGATGTGAGCGGGACACATCTAAGAAAGGAGTCCCGATCATTTTTTGAGCGGCGGGTGCTATAATAATAAGGAGGACGAATATAAAATGAGACTATTACATGATGCATTACGGAAAACGGTTTTGCATTACCCGAAAAGGATAGCCTTTGAAAATTTAGAACAGGACATATCATTTTTCGAACTATTGCAAAGGATGGAATGCTTGGCGGGAGCGCTGGCGGGTTTCGGCATCAAGAAGGGCGACCGGGTGTCCATCCTTGCTGAAAATTCAGTGGATTATATCTGCTATCACTATGCAACGGCGATGCTTGGCGCCATCCTGCACGTGATCAACACACGGCTTTCTGAAAAAGAGATGACTTGGATGATCAATAATACCGAGTCTTCAATTATGGTTATCGACGAGAGCCATGCTGCCAAATGGCCTGTATTTTCTGAAAATTGTCCTTCACTGAAATTTTTGATCGGGATTGGCGAGGTGGCGGGGGCAAAATACGGGACTGAAGAACTTGTCAGTTCCGGTGCTCCTCTGAAAGGTTACCCTTCTGTATCACCTTCAGATCCGGTTTTATTGATTTACACGAGCGGGACGACAGGCATGCCGAAGGGCGCGCTCCAGACACACGAGGGTTCGACAATACAAGATGAGTTAACGACGGAGGCGCTTTCGTCATGTCCGGATGATATTTACCTTGCTTTCATGCCCTATTTCCACCAGGCAGGCCTCATCAGGACAAGAGCGACCATGACTAAGGGCGGGAAAAATGTGACCATGGGTAAAAAATTAGACATAATGAAGGTGGCAAATGTCATCGCCGAAAAGAGGATTACCATAACCTTGATGGCCCCGCCGATCGATGGAATCGTTTTAGGCACTATGGAACGTGAAAATCTTGATCTTTCCTGCCTGCGCATGATTATTGGCGGTGGCGGGCTGGGGTCTGTTCATACGGAAAAAATGAAAAAATTCTGTGAGAAGCTGAATTGCCGTTTCATGGGTATTTACGGAACGACGGAGTGCACGGGACCCATTACGTTCGTGATGGGAGAGGATGCTTTCGATAACCCTTCCACCTGCGGTAAGCCCATTAAAGCTGCCAAAGTAGAGATCTGGGACGATAATAATCGGCCCCTTCCCATAGGCAAAGTTGGTGAAGTCATGGTTTCCGGCAAGATCACAGTGCCCGAGTATTGGAGAAACGATCAGGCCACGAAAGATCTGTATACAGGGAAGTGGGTGCACACAGGAGATCTCGGCAGGCAAGATGAGAAGGGTTTCCTTTATATAGTAGATCGCAAGAAGGACATGATCAAGACAGGTGCGGAAAATGTCTACTCCAAGGAAGTGGAAGATGTGCTGGTCAACCATCCCTCGATTGCCGATCTTGCCATCATCGGCCTCAAAGACCCAAACCCGGAAGGATGGGGCGAAATCGTTACGGCGATCATAGTGCTTAAGCCCGGAGCTGCCAAAGTGACGGTGGATGACCTTAAGGCCTTCTGTAAGGGCAAGATTGGCGGATATAAGGTTCCTAAAATTGTTCACAACGTAAGTGCCATACCCAGGAATGCTACGGGGAAGATACCGAAAAGGGAGCTGCGTGCGCAATTTTCTTTGGAGAAACATTAACCAGTCCTAATCAGTATTTGTTCAAGCCGCCCGGGATGGAGGGACAGGCCTGGGCGGTGAAAGGAAAGAAAGAAGTGTAAACCATTTGCCCGGTCTAAAGTGTAAATGATGTTTTAGTTGTACAAGATAGCAAAGGATTACAAAGGGCACGCAATAAGGGAAACATAAGGAGGCCGAAGTGGATACCACGAAAAAGCTGATTGAAAACACGCAAACGTGCTACGAAGATCTATCCTTTGAGAACAGAGAATTAACCAAGAGAAATATCCTAGATACTCTTGGCGTCATGTTCCCGGCGGCGACATTAGATAAGTCTTGTTGTTCCATATACGAGATAGTCCGGGAACACGGAGGAATAGAAGATAGCACAATCATCGGATTCGGGGGGAAGGGCCCTTGCTCCTTGGCGGCCTTTGTAAATGGATCCCTCGCTCATGCCCTGGATTATGATGATGTTGCGGATGTATGGCCGCATCACCCTTCCGCAAACGTTTTTCCCGCGGCGCTCGCCGTTGCAGAGAAGGCAGGCCCTGTCAGCGGTAAAGATTTCATAACGGCTATCGCTTTGGGTAACGATCTTTCTATCAGGCTGTCCGCTTCCGTCGGAAAAGCTATGGCCAATCATCCCTGGTTTCCCGTTACGATATTTGGTGTTTTCTCCGCAACGCTTGGCGCCGGGAAAGTGATGCGGCTCTCCGAAGACCAGATGGTGAATGCCTTTGGAATTGCGTCCAATCGTGTTTTTGGCACCATTGATGGCATACTGGACAAAAGCTCGGACATTAGGGGAATCCGGGACGGGTTCACGAACAGGGACGGGGTGTTTTGCGCCCTGATGGCCGGCAGAGGTATTGTCGGGAGCAAGGACGGTATCGAAAAGATGCTGAGGGACTATTACAAGAATGAATTCGATTCCGCCATCCTCCTTAAAGATTTGGGGAAGGATTTTCGAGGCGCTGAAGTGAGTATCAAACCTTGGCCTGTCGCCAGAGAAACACACGGCTATATCCAGGCAGCTTTGGAAATCATAAAAGAGTATGATTTAAATCCGGATCAGATTGAAAAAATCATCGTCACCGTAGGCGAATTCGTAGCCGGTTATCTTTGTGAACCGAGAGACGAAAAAGCAAAACCAAAATCAAGCATGGCTGCGAAATTTTCTATTCCTTTCGCTCTTGGGGTGGCCTTCACCAAGAAAGGGGTGCAGATCGATGCATTTCTTTCTGATCGTCTGGGCGATCCTAATGTTTTGGCAATAGCCGGAAAGGTTTATTATAAAGTCGATAAGGAATTTGGGGTCTTTACACCTGCCGTTGTGGAGGTTCGTACAAAAGGTGGCGAGACCTTTGTCAAGAGAGTCGATACGCTCTATGGTCATCCCCAGAACCCTATCGGAGACGCTGATTTGATAGCCAAGTTCAAGGATTGCGTCCGGTACGGCAAGAAGCCTCTTTCTCTGGAGGCGACAGAGCAGTTGATTGAGATGGTCCTAAACTTCGAAAAGGTAGAGGATATAAAGGAATTTACCGCACCACTGAACTCTTAGTAAAGGTAAGGAGGGGTTGAAATAATATTGTACTAAACGAAGGAAAAAGGGGAATTATTATGGAAGAGAAAACAAAGAAAGCACTACGAATTTATGTTGTTGTCTTACTCTCCCTGGCTTACTGCTTCAACTTTATTGATCGTCAGATAGTAACCATTCTCCAGGTACCGCTGAAGGCGGAATTTGGATTATCGGATACCCAGCTTGGTGTCCTGACAGGTTTTTCGTTTGCGCTGTTTTATGCACTTCTGGGTATTCCCATTGCACGGATTGCCGATCGGCTGAACCGCGTGAACATTATTTCCATCTCGATTGGTTTCTGGAGTGTCATGACTGCCTTGAGCGGGCTTGCCGGCGGTTTCTGGAGTCTCGCCGCGTTGCGTGTCGGTGTTGGTGTTGGAGAAGCCGGCTGCACACCGCCCTCTCATTCGATTATTTCCGACTATTTCAACAAGACCGAGCGATCCCGTGCTCTATCCATTTATTCTCTGGGGCAGGCTCTGGGCGGAGCGCTGGGTGTCGTCATCGGCGGGGTCGTTGCCCAATATTACGGTTGGCGCGTGGCCTTTTTCATTGTGGGAATACCCGGCATTCTGCTGGCTTTTCTGGTTAAGTTCACTGTACCCGAACCGAAGCGCGGGGCGATGGATGACCATAAAGTAGTACCCCCAGAGGCTGTTAAGAACGAAGCGAAAGCGCAGGAAAGCATTCCGAAAGCTATCTTGGCCTTGTTTAAGCATCCCAGCTACCGGCATGTTGCAATCGGTCATGTCATCGCCGTTATGTCCGGTTTTGCCTTCGTTGCCTGGTTGCCGCCTCTAATTTCGAGAACATACGGTCTTCCGCATACCAAGATAGGTGTTATTGTGGGTGTGGTGTTGCTCTTTGGAGGTGCCCCGGGGATGGTTTTTGGAGGGTTCTTCGGTGATTTTATGGCTAAGCGTTTCGGGATGAAATGGCTTTCATTTATAGCCGCGATCGGCACGCTTGTTTCACTGCCGCTCTTTATTATCACCCTTTGCATTGGTAGTGGTAGCTTAACGATGACTATTGTCGTTCTGATGCTTGCCACTTTTATCTATCAATTTCATTATGCAACAAGCTTATCGTTAATCCAATCCTCCGTCATCTCTTCAAAACGTGCGCTGGCAACTGCCTCGCTCTTTCTCTTCTCGAATTTTATCGGAATGGGAATGGGGCCGTTGATTGTCGGGGCGATAAGTGACCATACGGGATCTTTGCGTTTAGGGATGGCAGTCGTAATGATATTCTTATTAGTTTCCAGCTTTGAATATTATAGATCAGCGCGCTTTGCCGGTAAAACCGCCTAGGATGGACAGGAGTCCAATATTCCTCATGGCCTTTGCAAAGGAAACACTTGCCGGATATAAAAAGACCAAGGTTTTGAAGTTTGTGGATTCCATACCGCGGACGGCAGTGGGCAAGATCCTGCGAAAGGATATCCGCGTACCTTATTGGGAAGGCAGGGCGAGAAAAATATAGTTAATCTGTATCAATGATCAAGAGAAGATTTAAAGAATTTTTCATTAACTTTTGAACAGAAAGCTATTCATTTAGAATAAGCAAACAGTGAGGAGGGTGAATGATGGATATCGGTTACGCATTTGCGGAAAATAATGTGAAGACGAACGCTAAGGATCTCCCGCCACAAGTTGTTGAGATGACCAAGAAATGCATTCTTGATATCTTGGGCTGTATTCTCGTCGGAGGAGTTTTATCGGCGGATGGACAAAGGGTCGTCAACATGTTTCTGGAAGCCGGTGGAACGCCGGAAGCCAGTGTTCTTTATTCCGGGAATAAAGTCCCGGCGTGGTCAGCAGCTTTTGCCAACGGCGTGTTGGCCCATGCCATTGATTTCGACGATGTTGTTGATGAGACAGCCGTGCACCCTAGTTTATCTACAATCCCCACGGCTCTCGCACTAGCCGAGAAGACAGGTTATGTCAGCGGAGCGGAATTTATCACTGCCATTGCTTTGGGCAATGACCTCATCTGCCGGTTGGGCGCGGCCATAAAACGGAAGCAGGAAGGGCTTGTTTTAGGTTTTCGCCCAGCGCCGGTATTGGGTGTTTTCGGCGCGGCGTTGGCCGGCAGCAAAATATTGAAACTGAATCAGGAAGCGGTGGTCGATACATTGGGAATAGTCTTCCATCAGGGTGCCGCCGGGACATTCGAAGTCATTCTCTGCGGCGGCGATATCAAAATAAGGGAACTCTACGGAGGCTTTATCGGGATGAACGGCGTTATTGCCTCCCTTATGGCCCAGAGGGGGATTACGGGGATCAAAACAAGCTTCGAGGGTCCGGCCGGACTTTTCAATATCTATTTTCAGGGGAAGTATGACCGGGAATATCTGGTGGGAGATTTGGGAAACCGCTTTGACGGCATGGACGCCTGTTTAAAACCCTGGGCTACTAACAGGATGATGCATGCACATGTTCAGGCCGCTATAGAACTTACAGAGGAGAACAATATATCGTATGAAGATATATCGGACATAACCGTCTATGTTAGCCCCGGACGGTATAAAACTGACGAAGCAATAAAAATGCCCAAAAACTCAACTGAGGCCAGAGTTCACTTACCTTTCTGTGTGGGCACCGCGATAGCAAATCGGGGGCTTAGTCTCAAGAGCTTTACCGATCAGGGATTAACCAGTGATTTGTCACTGAAGTTGGCGGCAAAGGTTAAATTAGTCGACAGCGAATCTTGTGATGCCAAAGCATTTTTCCCGCCCGGGAAAGTGATGATCAAAATCAAGTCGGGAGAAACTTTCGTAAAACAGGTTGATTTGGCCCTCGGCCATCCCAGCAATCCGTTGAGCTTCAAGGATGTGGCGGATAAATTCAGAGATTGTGCAGCTTTTTCCAGATCACAAGATGAAGTGGAGAACATTATTCGGATGGTGGAGAAGCTGGAGGACGTAGCAGATATGCGAATACTGGCTGCTGCGGTACAGCAGGGCGCCTCCAGTATGCCGAAAATGTAAGAAAACCCAAATATGGTCAAATACAAACAAAAGGTAAGGAGGGAACACGGGATACTAAATGTTCTATTTATGTAAGTGGTACTTATAAGGAACGCTTTGAATTCATCCATGATCATTTAAAGTCTCTTTTACAGATTGCCCATGTTAAAAAATTTATAGGTGATCAAAAAGTAAATAAAATTTTAAGAAATGATTTTGAAAGTTCAATAGAACTAAGAATGATTGTTCATGATCTTGTTAACAGTGTTAATGATGAGAATATTGCAAATTATTCTCAAGACCATTCTGGCATTTGTTTGGAATTTAAGGTTTCGCCAGAAAATCCATATTTTGGCCAAGCAGCAAAAATAATTTATCAAAAAGAATACCCAGCAATTGATTATCGTATAAATTTCGAGCAAGAGCTTAATCAATTTGATCGTGTAGTTCTTACTAAATCAATATTGTGGGTATATGAAGAAGAATATAGACTAATAAAAGTCCCTAAATTCTCTGATAAAATATCCACACAAGAAAACGTTTATGATTTTGCTACAGGGCCAGAGACTTTCCCTGAAGATCTTCTAACAGGGGTAATTTTGGGCTGCAAAAAGTCAAAAGAGAAAAAAGAAATTGTTAAACAATGGTTAACATCTCGAAGAAAAAAACCAAATTTGTATGAAGCTAGAATGCAAAAAAATAAATTTGGATTAGATATAATACGTATTGATTAATATGTTATTGAAATTAAATGCATAAATTGAAAGTGTCAATGGGCGCATGAAAGTTTACCAAAGATGGGCGTGAAAAGTTTACCACTTTAAGCGATAGGATCATGAGATTTGACACCTTCTTTTGAGATTTTGCCCCTGAG
>Ga0272441_10009550_pt1 | contig 14960 bp, 12 predicted proteins | sample SSMProp6N_FD_193582 | JGI IMG/M metagenome (GOLD analysis project Ga0272441, IMG submission 193582) | Marine sediment archaeal communities from Little Sippewissett salt marsh, Falmouth, MA, United States - SSM-Prop-6N | ecosystem: Environmental > Aquatic > Marine > Wetlands > Sediment ... | reverse complement strand
AAACTATCAGAAACTCTCTTAAAGCACTGGTCGACCTGTCAGGGTCGGATAATATTTTGCTTGGGAAGAGACCTGAACAGCTTGGTGTTGATGAATTTGTGGAGCTAACAGAGCTTGCAGATGATGTTTTAAAGAATAGTGTTAAATAAAAACTGGTAGCTATGGCCGGAACAATAGAAATAAGCAGGGAGTTCGTTGATGAACTGCGCGAAGCAATAAGAGATAATGATGAAAAGAAGGCACTTGAGCTTATTACCGATTTTCATGCCGCTGATATAGCTGATTTGTATGATGATATAAGCATCGAAGAAGCCAGGTATCTTTATCTTCTTCTCGATGGTGACAGGGCATCTGATGTATTGGCCGAGCTCGATGAAGATGACCGGGAGAGATTCCTGGAAGTATTGCCAGGTGAGGTTATAGCACAGAAGTTTATTGACCATATGGACTCTGATGATGCCGCTGACGTTATAGGTGAGTTATCAGAAGAGAAGAAACAAGAGATACTGCTGCATCTGGACGACCTGGAACAGGCAGGAGACATAGTTGATTTGCTGGGATATGATGAGGATACCGCGGGCGGCCTGATGGCCAAGGAAATGATCAGGGTAAATGAGAACTGGACCATCCTTACCTGCCTCAAGGAACTTGCAAACCAGGCTGATGAGGTCGACGAGGTTTATTATATGTACGTAGTCGATAATAGTAATAAGCTAATGGGTATTGTATCTCTCAAGAATATGCTGCTGACTAATAATGCAACCAGGGTCAAGACAATAATTGAAGATGATATCATAAGTGTTAACACCGCGACACCCGCAGAGGAAGTAGCACAGATAATGGAGAAATATGACCTGGTTGCAATACCTGTCATTGATTCCATTGGTCGGTTAGTTGGAAGGATTACCATTGACGATGTAGTTGATTTTATCAGGGAGGAAGCAGAGAGAGATTATCAGATGGCTTCAGGTCTTACAGATGAAATCGAGGTAAAAGATAAGGTCCTTCATATTACCAGGGTCAGGTTGCCCTGGTTGCTTATCGGACTGGTTGGTGGAGTGCTTGGAGCACTGGTGCTTGGAAGGTTTGAAGGGAGCCTTAAAGTATATCCCGAGATGGCTTTCTTTATACCCCTGATAGCTGCTATGGGTGGAAATGTAGGTATTCAATCCTCGGCTATTATTGTTCAGGGACTGGCAAATAACACTCTTAAAGGGGAAAGTACCTTAAAAAGACTGGGGAAAGAATTCCTTGTAGCTCTTTTTAACGGCTTAATACTTGCTGCGTTAATCTTCGTATACAACTATTTTATCAGTGATTCTTTTGCCCTTACCCTGACCGTTAGCACGGCACTCTTATCGGTTATAGTTTTTGCGGCTCTGTTTGGGACATTCACACCTCTGATACTTGATCGGTTCAAGGTCGATCCCGCTCTGGCAACAGGGCCATTCATTACCACGATGAATGATATAGTGGGACTGTTTATCTATATGATTATCGGGCGTATGTTATACGGTGTCTTCGCTTAAAGGATAAGCAAGGATTGATCATTTAAAATAATGGCTTATATACAACCATTCTGAGGAGAATATCAAAATGAGAATCCTATGGCATCAACCGGATTCATTCTTGAAGCTGAATAAGCGGGAGCATAGCCGGCAACCATTCCGATAATACCTGATATCATTATTCCCAGGAAAATATTTGCCAGGGTTAAATGTATATTTAACTCCCAAAGGTAGTTCACCACCCCGGTGCCTGCCAGAACAAGTATGAGGCCTAAAATACCACCGGTAACGGATAAGAGAATGGATTCATAAAGAAATTGCCATAAGATAAATGCTTTCTTGGCACCAACAGCCATCTGAATACCAATGATATTGGTTCTTTCCCTGACCGACACAAACATGATATTCGCTATACCAAAACCTCCAACGAGAATAGAAAAGCCCCCGATTATCCATCCTCCTATATTAATTCCTGAAAAGACACTTTCAAAACCCTGGGAAAGAAGGCTTGCACGGTTAACCGAAAAGTTATTTATCTCATCGGGCTTGATCCTGCGGGCAGCCCTGAGCAGCATCATGGCTTCGTCGGTTAGTTCCTGTACAGCTACCCCGTCACGGGCTTTAGCCATTATGTTTGAATTGATAAATGGGTTGCGCAAATTTACCAGCCTCTTTGCATAGTTAACAGGAATTACAGTCATCTCATCCATGCCGCTATCGCTCAGTCCTCCCTGGCCCTCCCTTTTGAATACTCCTATTACTGTCGTCTTGTATCCGGATATAAATAACTCCTTGCCTATAGGATCGGTTTCTTCAAAAATTGTTTCTGCAGTGACGTCACCGATTACTGCCACCCTGCTACCGCCAGTCAGCTCATTCAAAGAAAAATACCTGCCCCTGTCGATCTCAAATGAACGTATCTCTTCGAAACCATCGGTAACGGCCCATATCATTGCACCGTTAACGGCATTATCCCTGTATTTCAGATTTCTTTCAAAAATAACCGAGAAAGCGGCAGCTTCCGATCTGGTCGAGTTCCTCATTATTGCTTCATAATCATCCAGCGATACAGCCGGCCATGAAATAATATCCCACCATGCTATATTGGGATCGAATGACCATGGGAATTTCTGAACATAAATAACATCATCACCCAGAGAAGCAATACTGTCCTTAATAGATCTCTCCATCCAGTCCAGCACGGTGAAAACTGAAATTATGGCAAATATACCTATTGTAATTCCGAATAATGATAAAAAGGTTCTTAACCTGTTTACAATTATGGAGTTTAATGCAAACAAAAAACCTTCTCGTATGAGCCTGAATAAAATCATGATCAAATATACAGAAAAATGGATTAATGGATTAATGGATTAATGGAATAATGTAACCGCACCAGCAGGATGACTGCATAATGAATTATTAGACAGAAAAACAATTTATTACGTAACAAAGTGAAGGGGTTTTTCGTTCTTAAAATTCAAAGTACCTGAAAAGTACAGAATACGTTGTAAGACAATAAAAAAATATCTATTTTTAATCCCCGTTAACTGAGCCTGAGTTCTAATTCTAATTTATTGATTATGAGGGAAAAGAAAATTAAGTCCGCTTTGTTATCCGTTTATCATAAAGAGGGGTTGGATAATATAGCAAGGAAGCTTAATGAACTGGGGGTAGAAATAATATCAACCGGCGGTACTCATAAATTCATATCGGACCTGGGTATTAAAGTCAGGAAGGTTGAAGATATTACCTCCTATCCTTCAATACTGAATGGCAGGGTAAAAACCCTTCACCCGAAAATTTTCGGAGGCATACTGGCCAGAAGAAATGTTGACTCCGACCTTGATCAGCTTTCGGAATATGATATCCCGGAAATTGATCTTATCATTGTTGATCTTTATCCTTTCCGTGAAACAGTAGCCTCGGGCGCAGCCGAACAGGAAATAATAGAGAAGATTGACATTGGCGGTATATCCCTTATAAGGGCGGCAGCCAAGAATTATGAGGATACCGTAATCATATCTCATCGTGAACAGTATCCTCACCTTTATGAAATGCTGGAATCAAAAAAGGGCTTATTCAGCCTTGAGGAGAGACGGCTGTTTGCTGCTCAGGCTTTCAGCATTAGCTCTGAATACGATACCGAGATATTCAATTATTTTAATAAACAGGAAGAAATTAAAGTATTCAGGGAGAGCTTCAGTAAGGCTAAAGTACTTAGATACGGAGAAAACCCTCACCAGAGGGGTGTCTTCTATGGAGATCTGGAAAAGATGATATTGCAGCTCCATGGTAAGGAGATATCATATAATAATCTCCTGGATATTGATGCAGCCATATCCCTGATAGGGGAGTTTGATGAAACCACATTTGCCGTTATAAAGCATAATAATGCCTGTGGTCTTGCTTCCAGACCAAGGCTTATTGAAGCATGGAAGGATGCACTTGCAGGAGATCCTATTTCCGCATTCGGAGGGGTTCTTATAACTAATGAACAGCTTGACCATGAAACGGCTGCTGAGATTGACAGGTTATTCTTCGAAGTAATAATTGCACCTTCTTATTCTGATAAAGCACTGGAGATACTTAAGCACAAAAAGAACAGGATAATACTTGTTCAAAAAGAGAATAATAGGTTTAAGGAAAGTTTCAGGACAGTGCTTAACGGAGTGCTTCAACAGGACCGTGACCTTAAAACGGAATCTGCCGGTGACATGAAAACAGTTACAAGGGTACAGCCCGATAATGATCAGCTTATTGACCTGGAGTTTGCGAATAAAATAGTCAAGCACAGCAAGTCAAACACTATAGTGCTGGCAGGGAATAAACAATTGTATGCGAGCGGAGTTGGTATGACATCCCGTGTCGATGCTCTTAAGTTTGCCGCTGAGAAAGCCAGGAATTTTGGGTTTAATCTTAGTAATGCTGTGATGGCCTCGGATGCTTTTTTCCCATTTGCCGACAGCGTTGAAATAGCATTTAATGAGGGCATAAAAGCTGTGGTGCAACCGGGTGGATCAGTACGTGATAAGGAATCTATAGATTTTTGCGACGATAAAGGGATGGCTATGGTATTTACCGGAACCAGACATTTTAAACATTAAAAAATAAGTATTATTTAATAAATATTCAGATGGGGATATTTTCATTTTTGACACAAGAGATAGCTATTGACCTGGGAACAGCCAATACTATTATTATTCATAATGATAAAATAGTCGTTGATGAGCCATCCATTGTAGCAGTTGACAGGGGTAGCGGTAAGCTGATAGCTATAGGGGAAAAGGCAAGACAGATGCATGGTAAGACACATGAGAATATCAGAACTGTTCGCCCCCTGAGAGATGGTGTGATAGCCGATTTTAACGCCGCTGAGCAAATGATACGGGGTATGATCAAAATGATAAACAAACGCCCGGGACTTTTCTCTCCATCACTGAAAATGGTGGTGTGCATACCATCAGGCAGTACTGAAGTTGAAGTCAGGGCAGTGCGTGATTCATCGGAGCATGCCGGTGGCAGGGATGTATACCTGATATATGAACCGATGGCTGCAGCAATTGGAATAGGACTCGATGTTGAAGCCCCTGAAGGGTGTATGGTGGTTGATATAGGAGGTGGAACAACCGAAATAGCCGTCATTGCCCTCGGAGGTATAGTTTGTAATAAATCGATCAGAACAGCTGGTGACGGATTTACTACGGATATACAATCCTATATGCGACACCAGCATAATATTAAAATTGGGGAACGGACAGCTGAGGATATAAAGATTAACGTTGGTGCTGCTCTACCCTCCATCGAAGAGCCTCCGGCCGATTTTGTGGTGAGAGGGCCAAATCTGATGACCGCCATGCCCGTTGAAATACCTGTATCATACCAGGAAATAGCTCATTGTCTTGATAAATCAATCTCTAAAATTGAAACAGCTATTTTAAGTGTACTGGAACAGACCCCACCTGAATTATATGCCGATATAGTGGCTAAAGGAATATTCGTGGCGGGTGGAGGAGCACTGCTGAGAGGTTTGACCAAAAGACTGACAGATAAAATAAGTATACCATTTCACATAGCTGAAGATCCTCTTCATGCTGTGGCAAGGGGAACAGGAGTGGCATTGAAAAACTCAGATAAATTTTCTTTCCTGATGAGATAATACCGGGGGTAGTGAATGAGAAGTCTATTAAACTTCCTAAAAAGGTTCGGCAATATTCTGCTATTTATTTTTCTTGAAGTAATAGCATTCTATATGCTTGCTTCCAGACCTAATTATCATAATATAGTTATCTCCAGAGCAATAAACGCAACATCTTCATCCGTTTTCGAAGGTGTTAATCAGGCATCAGATTATTTTTCACTCAATGAGATTAATGAGCAGCTTGCAGAGGAAAACCTCAAACTCAGAAATGAGATGCAAAGGATTTACCAGGATGCTGAAATAAACACATTCAATGTTACTGATAGTGTATATAAGCAACAGTATGTTTATTTACAGGCACTGGCTGTAAATAATAGTGTCAATAAGCAAAAAAACTATATTACACTTAATAAAGGAACCCTCTACGGTGTGGAAGCAGATATGGCAGTTGCAGGACCGGATGGAATAGTTGGAAGAGTGGTTGAAGCAGGAAGAAACTATTCACTGGTAATGTCAGCTCTAAACCTCGATTTTCGTTTATCTGCAAGGGTGAAAAAAAATGGCTATTTCGGGTCATTAAGCTGGGACGGCTTAAGTACTAATATGTTAATATTAAACGAGATACCACATCATGTAGATATATCAACAGGAGATACCATTGAAACCACAGGCTATTCAGCTGTCTTTCCGGAAGGATTGATGATTGGTACAATAAGTGATTTTGATGATTCCGGAGGGGACTTTTATAATATATGGGTCGAGCTTTCAACTGATTTCAGAAAACTGAATAATGTGTACGTAATTGTTAATCTTAAAAAAGAGGAACAGGAAGATATTGAATCTGAAGAAATAAATTCAGGTAATTAGCTATGCTGAACGATATACTCAAATATGCCGGTCTTTTTATACTGCTCATCGCAGCGCAGGTTTTGCTGTTTAATAATATACAGTTCAGCGGTTTTGTAAATCCGTATGTCTACATACTGTTTATTTTGCTTTTACCGTTTGAAACCTCATCATGGTTAGTCCTTCTTCTTTCCTTTTTTACCGGGCTGGTAATGGACTTCGCTTCAGGCGTGCCCGGACTCCATACATCAGCCACAGTACTGGCAGGTTTTCTCAGACCTTATGTTCTGAATGTAATATCCCCTCATGAAGGATATGAGCAGGGCGATCTGCCCGGTATAAAAACCTACGGATTCAGATGGTTTATTACGTATATATTTATCCTGGTGCTTATTCATCATTTTGCCCTTTTCTATATTGAGGTATTCAGGTTTGAGTACTTTTTCAGGACACTGCTGAGGGTAATACTAAGTACGGGATTTACTATTCTATTCATAATTATTTTACAAACGGTTATTCTCAGGAGGTAGATTTGAATGAATTAAAGGATATATACAGCGGCAGAAAGATGCTCTTCTTTGCAGCTATTATCATTGCTGCTGTGATCCTTGTTTCAAAGCTTTTCGCCCTGCAGGTAGTGAATAAGACATACCGTATGTCTGCAGAGAATAATGTCTTGCGTTACGTGACCCAGTATCCTGCCAGGGGGCTTATTTATGACAGGAATGGTGAACTGCTGGTTTTTAACCAGGCAGCATATGACCTGATGGTTATTCCCGGGCAGACTGATGATATTGATACAACAGAATTATGCAATATTCTGGATATTGACAGGGAATATTTCATTAACAGTATGAGGGAGGCCCGGGATTTTTCGAACTATGCTCCCTCAGTATTCCTTAAGATGGTTTCTTCCGAGACCTATGCCCGACTGCAGGAAGTGCTATACAGGTACCCCGGTTTCTATGTTCAGACCCGTACACTCAGGAAATATACCTATCCCTCGGCAGCACATGCTCTTGGATATGTGGGGGAGGTAAATAATAAGGAGATCGATAAGGATCCATATTACAAAATGGGTGATTATATAGGTAAGAACGGCATCGAGAAATCATATGAATACTATTTGCGGGGACGCAAAGGTCTTAAAATCTTTCTGGTTGATGTATACAACAGGATAAAGGGTTTGTACCAGGAAGGTAAATATGATACTGTACCTGTTCCGGGTAAGGATCTGGTTACAACACTTGATATTGATCTGCAGCGATATGGTGAAAAACTGATGGGAGATAAAAATGGAAGTATTGTAGCACTTGAGCCTTCAACAGGAGAGGTTCTGGCACTTATCTCAACACCTGATTATGATCCTTCTTTGCTGGTGGGTAGAATAAGGTCGGCCAATTATACCAGGCTGCAAAGCGACACTCTGGAACCACTTTTCAATCGTGCTCTTATGGCCTCATATCCACCGGGTTCAACGTTTAAACCTGTTAATGGGCTTATTGCCCTTCAGGAGAACGTGATAAATAAAAACTACGAGTATTTTTGTGATAATGGGTATTATGCCCCAGGAATTCATGTTGCCTGTCACCATTTCACTTCATTTAACCTGCCGGGTGCTATTACAGCCTCCTGCAATGCATATTTCTGTAATGCATACAGACTATTACTGGACAACCCTGCATACGGTTCCACAGAGGAGGGTCTAAAGGTATGGCGTTCCTATCTCTCAGAATTTGGTTTTGGTTCAAAACTGGGAATAGATTTTCCTAACGAACTAACGGGATTTGTCCCCAGACCAGAATTCTACGATAATATCTACGGCAGAAACAGGTGGAAGGCTTTAACTGTCATATCAATGGCAATAGGGCAGGGAGAGCTTGGAACGACTCCCTTACAGATGGCAAATATGGCTGCAATAATAGCTAACAGGGGATACTATTATACCCCTCATATCGTCAGGTCCATCGATAATGACAGCCAGGAAATTGATCCTTCATACAGGGAGAAAAATGAAATAAGTATCGACTCATCCAATTTTGAAGTTATTGTTGAAGGAATGAAGGGTGTGGTAAATGGTGGTGAAAGCGCAACAGCTACCTGGGTGGCCATAAAGGATATAGTGATGTGTGGCAAGACAGGAACTGCAGAGAATCCTCATGGCCCGGATCATTCAATATTCATAGCTTTTGCTCCGGAAAAGGATCCGCAGATTGCTATAGCCGTTTATGTTGAAAATACAGGTTTCGGCTCTACCTATGCAGCTCCGGTGGCTAGCCTGATGGTTGAGAAATACCTTAAGGGTAAGGTAGAACATCCCTGGCTGGAAAACTATATTTTGAATCCGCCGCGACCGGAGGTTGATGATGATGAGCCTGATGAAGAAGTAACTAAAGAAGAAGAAATTGAAGAGGAGGGTTAATATACTGGCTAATATTGACTGGATAGTTGTTATACTCTATCTGTTGTTTGTCCTTTTTGGATGGCTGAATATTTATGCTGCTGTATATAGTGAAGAACATACGAGCATACTGGATACCAGCCAGAGGTACGGCAAACAGCTCATATTTATACTTGCCGCTGTTTTCATTGCTGTACTTGTGATGGTTATCGACAGCAGGTTTTATGTATTCTTCTCCTACTTCTTCTATATTTTTGTTTTGTTTTCGCTCTTGCTGGTTCTTGTTGCCGGCAAGGTAGTTAATGGTGCCAGGTCATGGTTTGAGATAGGTGGTTTCAGTATCCAGCCTGCTGAATTCGCAAAAATTGCCACAGTGCTGGCGCTGTCGAACTACCTCTCGAAGCAGGGCCGAACACCGGCTGCATTTAAACCTCTTATAGTGTCGTTGCTCATTATCTTTACACCTGCAGCCCTGATTGCAGTTCAACCTGACCTTGGATCAACGCTGATATTCTTTTCACTGGTGCTCGTATTGTTCAGGGAGGGCCTTTCACCATATTATTTTGTCATAGGCATACTGGCTGCAATTTTGTTTATTGCTACCTTGCTGGTGGAAAGTGTTTATATCTATTCGGCACTTGTTCTTGCAGGTTTTATTTACCATCTCATTACCGGGAGGGGGGCTAATATCAGTATTAAGGGGCTTGCCATCTTCCTGCTCAGTGGGGGACTTGTGTTCGCAATATTTAACTGGCTGATTGGCAGCCTAAACATTGACCTTGTATTTATTCTCGCACTCATAATATCAGGACTATTATACTCTTATTATATATTCAGGCACAAAGCCAGATATGTACTTATTATTCTTGCCTTTATGTTCGGCAGTATGGTGTTTACCTACTTCGTAGACTATGCATTTAACAATATCCTCTTACCACATCAGCAAACCCGGATTAACGTAGTCCTTGGTATCGAATCCGATCCATCGGGAGCAGGTTATAACCTTAACCAGTCAAAGATATCTATTGGTTCAGGAGGTTTTTCAGGTAAAGGTTTTTTGCAGGGCACTCAAACTAAATTTAAATTCGTCCCTGAACAGAGTACGGATTTTATTTTTTGTACGGTTGGCGAAGAATGGGGGTTCATAGGCACATCCCTGGTGGTTATCTTATTCTCATTTATGCTGGTCAGGTTAGTTATGATAGCAGAAAGACAACGATCCGCTTTTTCAAGAATATATGGATACGGTGTGGTTTCAATATTTATGTTTCATTTTCTCATTAATATTGGCATGACCATAGGGCTGGTACCTGTTATTGGTATCCCGCTTCCTTTTTTCAGCTATGGCGGGTCTTCGCTATGGGGGTTTACTATTTTACTATTTATATTCCTTAGGCTTGATGCCAGTCGAAATGAACACCTGCTGTAGTCAGAAGGGCATAATTATTTTATGGGTAAGGGGTATACCGAAGTCATTCTCAACATATTCAATCAGCTGTGGAAAGAATTCCATGAAATCTTCCCCCAGACTATAATAATTCTTTTTTAAGGTTTTAATGGCATACTTCGATTCGGCAGGAAGAGTGGTTCTTTTACTTAATGTTGCAAGTACATGTTTGAGCCCCTTATGTGTTTTATATGATTCAATCCAGTTATTAATAATAAAGAAGGGGAACCTGTCCTTCACCTTGGTGGGCAGAATATCATAGTTATTGACCATTGCCCTGTAAAACTGGTAGGTTATGCTTTCAATAGGCCTGCGCGAGAAGGTATCCCACTCCCTGGTGAGGTAATGATCATATACTATATCAACCACCACTCCTGCATACTTATGGTATTTACGGGTAAAAAGTATTTTACTGCGATGGACAACGGGGTGTTTATCAGTGAAATCATCAATATGCCTGTGCAGTATAATACCCTTTCGTATTTGTTCAGGGTAATTGAGATAATCACGACCTTTTACGTAATCGCCAATATAATTACCTATGATGATTTCATCAGAATCACCTGAAAGATAAATATGGGCAAGAACATTCATTGTCAAGTAAAGCGTGTCAAATTAAAAATATTCGAGAACAAGTATTCAATCTCGGCCCGGTAAACATTTTCTTTAACATATTGCCCGAGCAGTGCAATAAATATACCAAAATTCAGCAAGTCAGATATTTGGGTTGGTTTATAGCCCGACGTAAAAACTTACTCAAATATAAGGAAATTAACCTGTTAAATTATAAATTTGTGGATTCATTTTAGGCTAAGATCTAAATATTCATATTATCTTAATCAATACTATATCATGAGAAAAAACGTAATCATTATTGGTGCCGCGGGAAGAGATTTTCATAATTTCAATACATATTACCGCGATAATGAGGATTATAATGTAGTTGCTTTCACAGCTGCCCAGATCCCGGATATTGAAGGAAGGAAATATCCTGCTGAGCTGGCAGGCAAGCTGTATCCGGATGGCATACCAATTTATGCCGAAGATGAGCTTCCCAGCCTTATAAAAGATCTTAAGGTTAATGACTGTGCCTTCTCATACAGCGATGTAACCTATAATAAAGTGATGTCAGTCAGCGCAATAGTGAATGCAGCAGGGGCGAACTTTGTTTTGCTGGGCCCCGGTGATACTATGGTCGAAAGCTCAAAACCGGTTATAGCCGTGGGCGCAATACGTACAGGCTGTGGTAAGAGCCAGACCTCCAGGAGGGTGATAGAGTTATTGATGGAGAAAGGACTGAAGGTGGTGGCTGTCAGGCATCCTATGCCGTATGGTGACCTGAATGCACAGAGAGTGCAGAGATTTGCCGAGGTCAGCGATCTTGAAAAACATAAATGCACCATTGAAGAGATGGAAGAGTATGAACCTCATGTTGTTCGTGGAAACGTAATATATGCAGGTGTCGATTATGAAGCCATTCTCAGGGAAGCTGAAAAGGATCCAAAGGGTTGCGATGTTATTCTTTGGGATGGCGGTAATAACGATTTTCCTTTTTATAAACCTGATCTTACGATTACCGTTGTCGATCCTCACAGGGCAGGACATGAGCTTAGATATTATCCTGGCGAGGTTACCCTTCGACTCGCAGATGTTGTGGTTATCAATAAGATGGACAGTTCTGCCCCGGAAGATATTAATACAGTAAGAGAAAGTATTCAAAAGGTGGCCCCTGATGCTATTGTTATTGATGGTGCCTCACCAATAAAAGTAGACGATCCCTCTGTTATCAAGGGTAAAAGAGTACTTGTTATCGAAGACGGGCCGACACTCACGCATGGAGAGATGAAAATTGGAGCCGGTGTGGTCGCAGCACAGAAATTTGGTGCAGCATCAATGGTTGATCCAAGACCTTATACTGTGGGTAAGCTGTCAGAAACGTTCGAAATATATCCCGGAATAGGTACCCTGCTGCCCGCTATGGGTTATGGGGAACAGCAGCTTAAAGATCTGGAAGCTACTATCAATAATACCGATTGTGATGCAGTTGTTATCGGTACACCAATAGACCTGAACAGGATAATAAACATCAAGAAACCTAATACCAGGGTCTATTATGATCTACAGGAGATAGGATATCCTGACCTGACAGGTGTGCTTGATGATTTTGTAAAGAAACACGGTTTATAAGAGGCTAAGGCTAAGGCTAAGGCTAAGGTATTGATCGATAAAGGATCTCCTTAGCCTTAGCCTTAGCCTTAGCCTCAGCCTTAATCACTATCACTTCCTGCCCAGAAGCATGAACATGTTCTTCTTATACGCTTCCACACCGGGCTGGTCAAAGGGGTTAACACCAAGAATATAACCGCTCAGAGCACAGGATATCTCGAAAAAATAAAGTAGTTGCCCCAGGTAAGTTTCACTTATTTGTGGGAGATTAATTTTAATTACGGGAACACCGCCTTCAACATGGGCCATTATAGTTCCCTCTTCTGCTTTTGCATTTACTTCTGACAATCTTTTGCCGGAAATATAATTTAGTTTATCCAGGTTTTCATTGTCGTGGGGGATATCCAGTTTTGATCCCGGAGATTCTACTGACAGAACTGTTTCGAAAAGCACTCTTTTCCCTTCCTGCATATATTGACCCATGGAATGCAAATCTGTTGTCAGATCAGCTGATGCAGGGAATATACCTTTGCCATCTTTACCTTCACTTTCACCAAAAAGCTGTTTCCACCATTCTGATATATAATGTAAGGATGGTTCATAGTTCACGAGCATCTCAATGATCTTTCCCTTTTGGTATAACAGGTTCCTTGCAGCTGCATACAGCATAGCAGGGTTGGATTCATGAGACCTGTTATCTCTGGTGATGGAGGCCATGGACGATGCACCGGAAACAAAAGCCTTGATATTTAAACCGGCCAGGGCTATAGGTAACAATCCAACAGGAGTGAGTACCGAGTACCTTCCTCCTACATCATCCGGAATTATATATGATTCATATCCCTCTCTGTCAGCCAGTATTCTCAATGCCCCTTTCTTCGAATCGGTAATGGCAACAATATGCCTGTTTATCTCCTTCACATTTTGCTGAAGCCTGTTCTTTAGAATCCTGAAAGCAATAGCCGGCTCAGTTGTTGTTCCTGATTTAGAAATAACTATAATATTAAAAGGCTTATTACCAAGATAATCAAGTAGACCTGAGTGATAGTCTTCACTTATATTCTGACCTGCAAAGATAAGTTCATGATCATCCTGTCCATTGGCCCTAAATGAAGGTTTCAGGGCTTCAATAACAGCTCTGGCTCCAAGATAAGATCCACCTATTCCTATGATTACGCTGGTCCCGGCCCGGGATCTGAGATTTTTCGCTGTATTATTAATTTTCCCAACAAGGTTTAATGATTCCTCGGGAAGGGCCAGCCAGCCCAGGAAGTCACTACCCGGACCACTTTTTCCGATAAGTTTATCAAAACTATCAATTGATTTACCTGCTTTATCATTAATTTCTTCCAGGCTGATGAAGTGGTAGCAGCTCTTAAAGTCAATATCTAAATGCATCTGATTCATTTTAGTTTATTAGAGAGTATATTAAACTCAACAGAAGGATTTGCCTTTTCATATAATATCCTGTATACTGTATCTGCTATTGGGATATCCACTTTTAATTCACTGTTTATATTATTTATGCAATCTGAAGCATAATAACCTTCGGCTACCATTTCCATTTCAAGTCGGGCAAATCTGACCGAATAGCCTTTACCTATCAAAGTACCGAACATCCTGTTACGACTGAACCTTGAATATGCTGTAACAAGAAGATCGCCCAGATATGGTGAACTGTTGAAATCGCGGTCGTTTTTATATACTGCCTTTACAAATCTTTTCATCTCGGTGGCAGCATTCGACAACAGAACGGCAAGGAAATTATCACCGAAACCAATGCCATAAGCTATTCCTGCGGCAATAGCATAAATATTCTTTATTACGGCAGCGTACTCGGTCCCGGTTATATCATCGGATATTATTGTTTTAAGGTAGTGGTTCTTAAATAAGGATGATATTTTCTCAGCTGCAGTTTTGTCAGGGGAAGCTATGGTAAGGTAGGTTAGTTTTTCCATAGCAATTTCTTCGGCATGTGTAGGACCGGTAAGTACAACCATATTTTCTTTCGGTATATTCATCTTTTTCTGAAAGAAATCGCCAACTATGTAGTTATCTTCCGGTACTATACCTTTGATGGCTGAGCAAATAAGTTTACCCGAGATATCGATATCAATTTTTTCAAGGCTTTGCTTCAGGAAGGCAGAGGGTATTACGAATACCAGTATATCAGACAGCTTAACAGCCTTATTTATGTCACCTGTAAGGATCAGCTTACGCTTATCGAGGTTTACCGTACTAAGATAAGTGGGATTATGATTGTATTTATTGATATGTTCAATTATATTCTGTTCACGAACCCACCACCCAATCCTGGATGCATTAGTGCTGAGCATTTTTACAATAGCCGTTGCCCAGCTCCCTGACCCTAATACTGTTATCTCAGCCTGTTTATCAGCCATTGATTATATATTTTTCTCCAAAGGTAGTGAATGCATATAAAAACGAATA
>Ga0272441_10009549_pt1 | contig 14960 bp, 8 predicted proteins | sample SSMProp6N_FD_193582 | JGI IMG/M metagenome (GOLD analysis project Ga0272441, IMG submission 193582) | Marine sediment archaeal communities from Little Sippewissett salt marsh, Falmouth, MA, United States - SSM-Prop-6N | ecosystem: Environmental > Aquatic > Marine > Wetlands > Sediment ... | reverse complement strand
GCAACGGAGACGCCACGAAGAGGTCCTCTTGCCATCGATCTTTTCTGGACTGCATCGCCCCTCCCTTCCGCAGTCCCAGTTGATCAAATGAACAAGAATCCGTCAAGGACTTTTTCACCAGTTCCACAGACACCCCTTTTGAACTGCCAAAAGGGGTGTCAGTCCCTGTTTTTCGCTGGGCTTTGGGCGGGGGTTTTATGGCAAAATATGGGGTTGGATGGTTTGACATCCGTTGGATGCCAAGCTACCATAGCGAATTCATTTTCTTTTCTTTGCTGGAGATTCATTTGATGCACCCGTTTAGAACACACACATGCGGCCAACTGCGGAAAAGCGATGCGGGAGAAACGGTCCGTCTTTCGGGCTGGGTTCACCGGAAACGCGATCATGGCGGGGTGATTTTTATTGACCTGCGGGACCATTACGGTCTGACGCAGGTTGTGGTTAACCCCGACCGGGAGTTTTTCCAGGACGCGGAGCGTGTCCGGAACGAGAGCGTTATTACGGTGACAGGGAAGGTGGTTCCGCGGACGCCGGACACGGTCAACCCGAACCTGCCGACGGGCGAGGTCGAGCTGGTGGCCGAAGAGCTCCATGTCGAGTCGGAATGCGACATGCTTCCGTTCCCGGTCAACCAGGACATCGAGTGCCCGGAGGAAACGCGGTTACAGTACCGTTTTCTCGACCTGCGCCGGGAGAACATGCACGAGAATGTTTTGCTTCGTTCGCGGGCGACGGCGCTTGTGCGGGAGGAGTTGACGTCGCGGGGGTTCGTTGAGTTTCACACGCCGATCCTGACGAGTTCTTCGCCGGAGGGGGCGCGTGACTACCTGGTGCCGAGCCGGCTTTATCCCGGCGAATTTTACGCGCTGCCGCAGGCTCCACAGCAGTTCAAACAGTTGCTCATGGTTTCGGGTTTCGACCGGTATTTCCAGATTGCGCCGTGTTTCCGGGACGAGGACTCGCGGGCCGACCGGAGCCCGGGCGAGTTTTACCAGATCGACATCGAGATGTCATACGCGACGCAGGACGACATTTTCCACGAACTCGAACTGCTGATGACGCGGCTGTTTCGGGAGCTTTCGGACAAGCAGCTGGCGGCGGAGGTGTTTCCGCGGATTCCATTTCTCGAGGCGATGGAGAAGTACGGTACGGACAAGCCGGACATCCGGTACGGGCTGGAGATGGTGGACGTGACGGCGATGTTTGCCGAATCCGGGTTGAAAGTATTTGCCGGCGCGGCAAAATCGGGCGGCGCGGTGAAGGTGATTAACGCCAAGGGCGCTGCGGCCAATTCGCGCAAGTTTTTCGACGACGCGGAGGCGTTCGCAAAGGGCGAAGGGGCAAAGGGCCTGGCGTGGGTGGTGCTGCGCGAGGGCGAAATGAAAGGGCCGATCGTCAAGTTCCTCACCGACGAGGAGAAGAAGGGCCTGATTGAAGCCACGGGCATGGAAGAAGGCGATGCGTTGTTTTTCGGCGCGGGCGACAGGACCGCGACGAACGCGCTGATGGGCAAGGTGCGTGTGTACCTGGCGGAAGCGCTGGATGTTATCGACCGGAAGCTGGCTTCGTTCTGCTGGATCGTGGATTTCCCGATGTTCGAGTGGAACGAGGAGGAGAAGAAGGTGGATTTCAGCCACAACCCGTTCTCGATGCCGCAGGGCGGGCTCGAAGCGCTTCTGAACAAGGACCCGCTGGAGGTGCTTGCGTATCAGTACGACATCGTGTGCAACGGGGTCGAGCTTTCATCGGGGGCGATCAGGAACCACCGGCCCGATGTCATGTTGAAGGCGTTCGAGATTGCCGGGTACGACAAGGAGACGGTGATGTCGAAGTTCCCGGCGTTGTGGAAAGCTTTCCATTACGGGGCTCCGCCTCACGGCGGCATCGCGCCGGGGCTGGACCGTATCGTCATGCTGCTGGCCGACCAGCCGAACATCCGCGAGGTGATCGCGTTCCCGCTGAACCAGAAGGCGCAAGACCTTCTGATGGGCGCGCCAGGCCAGGTGACGGAGCGGCAGCTAAAAGACCTGCATATTAAGGTGGAGATGCCGGAGGAAGACGTGTAGGTCCAGCAAGTTGCCTCACCCGGTAGCAACAATACCGCCGTGATTGCGCCGACCGCGGACGGTCGGACGTCGGCGTTCCGCTATCGCTCAACCGCCTCCTGCTAAGAACATCAATTGGGCGGGCCCTTGCTACGCCCTTTCAGGGCTCTTTCTTTGGGCCCGGTACGCAACCTGGGGCGTCTGCCCCAGGCTATGATGCTAACGGCCCTTCAGGCCTTAAAACGCCCAGGTCGAACAGTACAGATGCGTTATGTTTTTCTGGGAATCGCTGCCGGAAGCAGTGCGGGGCTGCTAAGAAACGCCCGTTAAACCGCCGCCATCTCCACCGCCCGGTCGCGCGGGAGCGCTCCCTCCACCAAACCCTTCGTTTTTTTCGTAAATCGCCGGGGGGCAGGCTGGGGGGCTGCTAAGAAAAGGCAACTCCCGGCACCCTTAGTGCACATGTTCATAAATACGGCTACGTATGGAAAAGCAATGCCCGCCGCAGTAGGCCGGCTTCGCCGAAGTCGGCCTTTCCGGGCAGAGCGTCTCGACGTTTCCGCGCATCGTTCACCAAGGGCGCCTCGCTATCGTGGCCTGGACCGCGCATCGGGCTATATGGTTAACCTGGGCCGCGGACGTTGAGGCCGGCTTCGCCGAAGTCGGCCTACCTCGGATGGCTTTTCTTTCTCAATGAATCGCCGCCGGGGGTGGTACGGGGCTCGCAATGACAGGTGGAGGGGCGTGCGCCGTATGCTAAACTGAGCCTACGATAGGAGGAGCCGTGGAATGAAAAAATTCCTGAAGCGTGGCGCGGTAGCGTTTTTGGTGCTTTTTTTGGTGCTGGGTGTGGGTGCGGCTTTTTATGTGCGGCCGGGGCGGGGTCCACGGGAGGAGGTCGATGTATCGCCGGGTTCAGTTGCGACGGTCGACGGTATTCGCGTGGTGCGGCTGAAGGGTTCGCCGTATGCGATGGGGTATCAGCACGGCAAACTGCTTGCGGAAGAAGTGGCGCGGGCGGTGGCGGATTTCGACCGTCTGCTCGACCAGGCGGCGGGGCAACTGAAACTGAGCGTCGGCGGTGCGCAGGTGGCCATTCCACGAGCGGGGCTGGAGATTATTCTCGATGTGCTCTACCGCAGGTGTTCGGCGCATTTTCCGGAGCGTTACGCGCGGGAGCTCGAAGGGATTGCCGACGGGGCGGGCGTCCCGCTTTTGGCGCTTCGGCGAATGCAGGTTGTGAGCGAGTTGACTGAACGGGCGTGCACGGAGTTCGCGGTTTGGGGGGCGGCGACCGTCAACGGCAAACATTATCACGGGCATAACTTCGACTGGGCCATCGACGCGGGGCTTCAGCAAAACGCGGCGCTGTTCGTCTACCAGCCCGAGGGGCTGGTTCCTTTCGTGGCGGCGGGATATGCGGGCATGATCGGCCATTTCTCGGGAATGAACGCAGAGAAAATCACCGTGAGCATGGTGGGCGCGATCAACTCGGACGGGCGTTCGTCGGGCATTCCTCTGGCGCTGTTGATCCGGTCGGTTCTTGAAGAGGCGAAGGATCTTGACGAAGCCGAGCATATAATTAAGACGGCGCATCGGACGCTTGGGTACAACTACGTGGTGTCCGACGGCAAAGCGCAGGCGGCACGGGCATTTGAGACGAGCGCGACGAAGTGCGCCGTTTTTGCGGACAACGACCCGAAGGAGACGGCCGAGTACGCGATTCGAATCGAGGACGCGGTGTTCCGGGCGGACGAGGCGATGGACCAGGAGGTTCGGAAAACGCAGCGGTGTTCGAACGGATATCCTGAACTGCCGTACGGGTCGGGGTCGTACAAGCGGTATACGGGCATGGCCGACCGCATCAAGAAGCATTACGGGAAGATTGACGACAGGGTGGCAATTGAGATCGTCAAGGGAGTGGCGATGAAGAACGCGAACCTGCACGGGTTCGTGTCCAATGCGACCGACAACATTGTTTACTTCGCGCACGCCCGGGGTAAAGAGGAGGCTTGTAAGCAGGAGTTTGTGAAGTTCGACGTTGGCGAGTTGCTTGGGGAGTGAGCGGCGGGGCTGCTTTGCGCGTGGGACGGTAGGGGCGATTCATTACGGGGGCTGGAATAATACCGACGGGATTACGCCGACCGCGGACGGTCGGACGTCGGTGTTCCGCTATCGCTGCACACCTCTTCGCAATGACAGGTGGGGGGGCCGGGATTTCCGTTGCTTGTCTTTCCGGAAAGGCGCCGCGGACGGCGGTGCGGAGCTCGCGTTGACAGCTTCTATTTGGCAATCGCTTTTTTTACGTCCGGGAGACGGTTGTCGTCGAGGTCGATTTCGCGCGTTTCAGGGCCGTCAAGGCGGACGAATGCGCGGGCGTTGCCGTTAACGCGGGATTGGACGATTCGAGCGTCGCGGGTGTCTTTAAGCCAGAGCACGGCGGGTTGGGTGTCCGCGGCTTCGGCGGTGAGGCGGGTTATATCAAGCTGTTCGACGTCGTCGCAGACGATGGCGGGGCGCGCGTCTTCTTTCTTAAAACTCAGATCGACGTTGGTGAACGAGATGTTGCGGGCGTGGCGGCAGTAGAACCCGTAGGCGGGCAGGACGCCGAACATTTTGTATTCGGGGTAGCTATCGGCGGCTTCGGGAACGGGGGCTTCGACGTTCCGACCGTCGTTGCCGCCGGGGAAGCGGATGCGGACATTGTCGAGGGTGAGGTTCTCGACGGGATGGCCGGGCATGCCGGTGATCGAGCAGCCGATGGGATTCGTCACGATGGCTTCCACGTTGCTGATGACGACGTTGCGCAACGCGCCGATACCGGGCCGCTTTCCGCCGTTTACATGAGGCCGGGCCCGGTTGCCGAGGCGGACGAATATGGCGCAGCCGACGCCCTTCATGGAGAGGTTCGAGACGCAGACGCCGTCGAGGGTCCCGCCGTCTACGATTTCGAGCGCGAGGCCGGAGATGCGTGTGTCGTATATGGCGCAGTTGGAGATGGTGACGTTTTTGAACCCGCCGTTGGATTCGGTTCCCATCTTGATGGCATTGCAGGCCGTGCTTAATACGCAGTTCGCGATCGCGACGTTCTCGCTGGGGCGGGGGAAGGTGCTTTTGAGGACGATGGCGTCGTCGCCGCTGCTGATGTCGCAGTTCGCGATGCGGACGTTTCGGCATCCGTCGATGTCGAGCCCGTCGTTGTTTTTGTTGACGCGGCTGCAAATGGTGACGCCGGCGACGTCGACGTTGTCGCAGTTGAGGAAGTGTACGGTCCACATCGCGCCGTCGACCATGCGGATGTCTCGGACGGCGACGTTTCGGCACGAAACCAGGCGGAGGACGTAGGGGCGGTCGTAGGTGGCGTTGTCGAAGGCGGCGCCCTGCCCGTCGATGGTTCCCGCGCCGGTGACGGAGATGTTTTCGGCGTCTTCGGCATAGATGATGGCGAATTTGGTGTAGTTGTCGGTGTACGAACCGAGGTTGGGGACGCGCGGGGGGTAGTCTTCCAGCTTGTCGCTGCCGAGGAGGGTCGCGCCTTTCTCGATATGGAAGCCGACGTTGCTCTTGAGTTCGAGCGCGCCGGTGAGATATGTGCCGGGGCTGAGAGTGACGGCGCCGCCGCCGGCGTCGTGGCAGGCGTCGATGGCGGATTGTAATGCGGCGGTATCGTAGGCGACACCGTCGGCTTTGGCGCCGTGGTCGCGGGGGTCGAAATCGGCCCCGGCGGCAAAGGCGAGCGAGAGCAGGACAACGGCAAGAATAATGGTGCGAAGCATTATTTCCTCCTTGAGTGTCGGGCGTTGTTTACGGCTTCGGAAACGAGCAGCGGGCGGGTGTAAACCCGCAAGTTGCTCAGGGGATATTTGACGGACAAGCCGGGACCCGTTTTGAAACGTTCACCGGGATCGAGCCGATACCAGCCTTGCGGGCGGACGTCGGCGCCGTCGCACAAGACGCCGTCGACGACGAACATGAGGATCCGGGGCGCGGCATCAAAGATGATCGAAACGCGATGCGGCGTCTTGGGCGTCAGGACGAACGGGTCGCTTTCGCAGCGAAAATCGCCGGCAGTAAAAGCGACGGCGCTGTCCGGCGTTGCAGAGATTTTAAGTTCGCCGGATTCGAGTAAGACCTTATCGGCGGGCTCGTCGACGCGAACGACAAACTCAACGGTGAATCCTCTTTGGGCGTCGAGCTTGGGCATATCGGTTTCGGATTGCGCCTTAACAGTTTTGCGTTCGAGCGCCATTCCGTCGCGGGCGATTTTGGGCGAATCGAACTGTCCCCACAGGGCGTTCAGCAGGTTCGAATCGATTTCGTGGACGCGGGCGACGCTTTTCTGGGTTTCGGTGACGAAGTACCTGCCATCGTCTTCGATGAAGTCCGGGTAGCTCATCCGAACGGCGGGGTCGTCGTGGTAGAGCAGGATTTCGGGCTGCGACCAGTATATGTGGCCGTCTCTTTCGATGCCGCCGCAGAGCCATACGGGGTTGCGGCCTTCGTAGGATTTGCCGCCGTGGTTGTGGAACCAGTAGACGTACTTTCCGTTGGCGAAGCGGCGGACGAAGTTCGCGGCTCGCGGGTGCTTAACCGAGCGGCCGCCGGGCGAGTAGGTCATCCAGGCGGGAGGTGTCCAGGAGCGGCCGCTGTCGCGGCTGTAGGCGTGGCACGGATGGCCCTGGGTGGTGCGGTAGGTGCAATACAGCGAGCCGTCACCGAGCGGGGCGATGTTGTGCTCTTCGGCGATGGGTCCGGCGGGTGCGCGCAGGCCGATGTCGCCTAAGGGGAGGGTTTCCCACTGGATTTTTTCCGGGCCGGATTCGGTGAGGATGTTTTCACTGCGCAGGAAGACGCCTTCCGAGCGGGTGATAAAGCCGTCGCCGAAGTTGCCGACTTTTGACAGGCACACGTAGGCGGCGCCGCCGTGGATGATGGGTTTTCCGACGCCCCATAAGAATTGGACTTCGCCGCCGTAGACGTTCTGGCGGTCGATTTCGAAGGTGCGTATTGGAACGCGGTAGCGATTTTTGGACCAGGTGCGGCCGCCGTCGTCGGAGAATTTGAAGACGTAGTGGCCGAGGGTATCGACGCGCTTGATGGGTTTTCGGTCAACGTTGAGGACTTCGCGCATGTTTTCTGCGTTGTAATCGTAGAACGCGTAGATTCGGCCCGAGGGCGTTTTCAGGGGCATCACCCAGGAGGATTCGGGCGGTCCCGGGGGCTCGATGTCGATCAGGGGGCTCCAGGAGCGACCGTTGTCGGAGCTGATGGCGGCGACGACGTGCTGGCGGGTGTCGCCCTCGCGGCCGGCGCCGGTGGTGAGGGTGCATAGCCAGTGGCCCTGTTCGGTGACGACGACGTAGGGCTGGTCGCAATAACCTTCGCTGGGTATTTCGAATCCGGCCTCGATGTTGCGTGCATCGAGGGGCGCGGCAACAGCACATAATGCGATCAGCAAGGCAGTCATAAGACCCTCCATCCAGCCGAGTTTTTATTTCACCGAATCGTCCGGGGGCAGGCCGAGCTTTTTGTAGAGGGCGCGGCGGCCGGCCTTGTCGCCGTCGAGAATGCCTTGGGCGTATTCGGCCACTTCGACGGCTTTTGCCCGGGGCACGACAAGGACGCCGTCGCCGTCGGCGACGATGACGTCGCCGGGCTCGACGAGCACACCGCCGCAGACGATGGGCAAGTTGACGGACTCAATCTCGTTGCGGCCGGGCCTAATTCCTCTGCCGGGGTGGCGGAGGTAGAGGGGGACTTTTTCCGCGGCGACTTCGTCGGTGTCGCGGGCGGTGGCATCCGTGACGACGCCGACGCAGCCCCGGCTGTACCATCCCATGATGTTGTTCGAGCCGATCGAGCCGACGTCGGCGTCGGGGGCTTCGTCGATAACGAGCGCGGTTCCGGGGCGGATTGCGGGGACAAAAGGCTCGGGCGAGAGTTTTCCGTACCACTCGGCGACCTGCTTATTGAAGGTCTTTGTGTCGGCGACGGGTATACGGGGCTTGTTTGTAGGGACGTAGCGGACGGTGAGGGCGATGCCTACGAAGCGGTGGGCGAAGTGCTCGGTGTCGCGCCAGGACGGGTGGATCTCGTGCGACATGAGCGTGGCGTTTGCGAGTCCGACCTTGTCGAGTCCGTCGCACACGTCGGCGACACGGAGGCCTTCGTACAGCTTCAACAGCGCGGCATCTTCTTCAGCGGTGTAGGTTTTTGTGGGAATGTACCTTTTTCCGGCGGCGAGTTCGCCCGGTTTTTCCGCGGCCAACGCCGTTGCGGCATAAAGAACCGCCGAACAGATCAAGAGGTTTTGCACAATCCGCATGATGTGTCCCTCCATTGGTCTTTTTTAGTAAAACCAGAGGCTATTTGACCACAACCAAGGCCGAAAGCCAAAATAGCCGTCACGGGCGCAGTGTCTGGCAGGGGAGCACGGCCCCCGAAACGTCTCAGGAGGCGCAAATTCTTGAGCAGGTTTTGCGAACCGACGGTGAGAGAAGCTGCTACCAGAGAGCGGTTGCGCTTACACGCGGCCATCTTTTTTCTGGGCGCAATGCTCGCGGGCTGCCAGCCTTGCTTCGACGCCGGCGGCGCGTACCATGGCGAGTGGAGCGGCACGGTTTGGCTTGAAGGCGACTATGAAGGGGCCTTGGAAGTGACATGCCCGTTCAGCCTTGTGCTTGAGCATGGCGCGGAGGATTCGTATCCGCTGAACCGAATGGTCATGGGCGCGGCGTCTTTCGATTGGACGTGTTTTCTTCCGGATTTCCTGTCGCTTTTGATCGATTACAATTCGATCGAGGCCCCGTTGGGCGGGTATCTCGATGAAGACGGACGCCTGCACCTCGGCTCGGGGGGCTGTACCGGCGAGTTGTTCTGCGTGACGCTCGACATCGACGCGCAAGGCCGGGACAACGACAGCGACGGTCTGATGGATCAGTGCGACGGTTGCCTGCAGGCGCGGTTCCAGATCCTGAATGCCGTGCCGGTTGACGTTGAAGCCAGCTTCAGTGTGGGCCGCGCCTGGGGCGGCTGAAACCGCTTTTCTATTCGGCCCAGTCCGGTTCGACCGTAATCTTCGTTACGAACTCGCGGCGCTCCACCTTTTCGCCTGCATGCGCTTTCAGATGAAACTCTTTCCATTCGAATCCGGCCCAGTCCGCGGGCGGCGGGTCCATTTTGTCCGTCTGCGTGATTTCAAGTCCGGCCGGTTCGATAAATTCGATGCGAATCTTGCCTTGCGGCCCGTTCCAGATGGCTGTCTGGCCTTTGATCTCGAAGGGCGCGTCAATGGCGTGCAACAGCCAGGTGAACGTTGAGGGCTTGTGCGCTTCGAGCACGTCGCGGATGAGTATTGCGCCGGGCTTGTCGAACTCGATCCGGCGTGTCCAGCTTTTGAGATCGGCGTACGAATCGCCCGCTTCGCCGACGACTATGTCTTTCTCGGGCGAGGCGGTGAATTCGAGGATGCAGCCTTTTGCTCCGGCGGTGTGCTTGAACTGGCCGCCACCGTTTACGAGGATGGCGTTGTCGGACTTGGTTTCCCACATCCATTCCCGATGGTGGACGCTGCCGTGGAGGTCGCGGGCGCCGGAACTGATGAGAGCGCGCTTGCCGCCGATGGAAAGGGCGAACGCGTTGTTGGAGTTGTAGCCGTGGCTTTGGCGTCCCCACGGGCTGCTTTTGAACACGAGCTGGATGTTTTTTTCGCCGTCAACGAGGTTGGTGTTCATTACGGCGATGCCGACGTCCTCGAACACGCGCGAAGTGGGCAGGTCCGTGGGCGGCTGCGGTTGGACACCGCGCGATTTCGCGGCAAACAGGAAGCCCAGGTAGCCGCGGAACTCGGCGCCGCACTTTTCGGCGTACCATTTCCAGTAGGGGTTGCCGGCGCCGCTCGCGAGGATGTTCATCAGCGGCGCGATCGACGAGGGCTTTGAACGGATGCCCTGGTCGGCGAAGGGGGAACCGCCTTTTGTGCCGGGCGGCAGCGAGTACAGGCCGAAATAGCCGGTTTGGTTGAAAAATGGATTTTTGAAAACATCAATCCCGAACGCAGGTTCAACCACAAATGCCCAATGCATGAAGCGGCTGATGTAGCTGCTCCAGTACGCGACGCCCTCGTGCCAGCCGCCGCTGTCGCGTCCCCAGACGGGATACGCGGTGTGATGCACCGTCATGGCGAAATCGAGCCAGTCGACGGCTTCGGGGAATTCGCCGTAGAAGGCGATGGCAGCTTCGCCGAGGAAGTGCCAGGCGCGGTTGCTGTGGCTTGCGTAGGGGTGCCAAAGGTGCTGACGGCGCAACAGATGCTCGTAGGCCTGGTTCCCGCGTTCGCGCATCATGGCGACGGCCGCTTCGCGCTCCGGCTCCGAGAAGGCGGGGTAGGCCCACGTATAAGCTCGAGAAGTCTGGTACAGAGCGGGCATGGCGGCTTCGTCGTTGTAAGTCCACTTGGTCGAGCCCTGGGGATCCCACTTCGTCATGGCGACAACGAGGTCTTTCGCCGCGCGGGCGTATTCTTCCTTGCCGGAGATACGGTATGCGAAACCGAGCGTGGCGGCGGTGTCGGCGACATTAATAACGCGTCCGCGGTTTCCCCACCATATTTTGCGCCACTTGTCGGGCGTGCCGGACTTGGTGATGCCCTTCGGATAAGTCGGCGGCTCGGATGTATCCGGCGGCGACTTGAGGGCGTTGTCGGCCGCGGCCTCGATGCCTTCCCAAATGTCCGCGAGCGGACCTTTGGCCAGCTTGCGCAGCTCTGCCACGTCTGCCGGGCGCATGAAGAGGCGGGGATGTTCGGCGGGCATGCGCTCGCGCAACTCCGCCCGCGTTGGCTGGGGCATCTCGACCGCATCGGGCGGGACTTCGAACTTGCGGACGCGGCTCCACCGGGTTTTTTCGCCGGCCTTGTCCACGGCCGCGTAGCGCCAATGGTACGTGCCGGGCGGGAATGCGCGGGGCGGGCAGTGGGCCGACCATTTCAGGTTTTCCGAACTATAGAGGAGGGTCGAAAAGTCGGGATCGGCGGCGACCTCTAAGATATAACCCTCCGCGCCGTCGCAGGGGCGCCAGGAAAACCCCGGCGGGTTCAGGCCGACAGAAGCGCCTTCGTCGGGGCGGTAGCCCCATTCGCCGGGGACGGGCGACGACTCGTCAAGCTCGATGGCAAAGGATGAAAAACACAGGAATAAACCTGTAAAAAAGGCAAGGATTCGCATGAAATTCTCCTCTATCTCAACTAAAACTCCAGGCGCGCTTGCAGCGTCTGGCCCTTCTCAATTGTCAGGGGTTCGTGCAGCCGGATAAGCAGCCGGTTTTGTTCGGGGAGCGGTTCGGCGGTTGCGGGAATCTGTTCACGGCCGACTTCAAGATGTATCTTTGCGGGAGTTTTTCCTTCGGGTGTTTCGAGTATGAGTAGGGCAAGTTTGAGTTTGCCGCCGCGCATTTCGAGCACGTCGGTTTGAATGTTATCGCCGCGTTTCTGGGTGAAGAGTCCGTAACCTTCAGCGGCGGTAAACATCGAGACGTGGTCATCGGGCCGCCATTGGGGCGTAAAGCCGATTTTGGCGGCGGGGCCGTCGTAGATGAAGCCCTGGGCGGCGAGGAGGAGCGACCATACGCTCATGGCGCGGGCATAGAACTTGCCGCATTCCTCGTCGATGAACGGGCTGCCGCTGTAGCCCCAGGACGTGTAGTTTCCCGGAGTGAGGCCGATCCGCATGCGGCCGTCGTAGCGGTCGTAGGCGGCCTTGACGATCATGAGGCCTTCGTTGATCATGCCGGTTTGGAACATGGTGGCGGCTGCGGAATACTCGGTGCCGGTCCAGACTTCGTCGGCGTACCTGACGTGCGGCTCGGGCCGGTCGGCCTCTTCAGGCCACTGGCACATCTGCATGCCGGCATCGTCGTCATGGACGAACTTGCGGGGTATCTGGGGGATGCCGCGGTAGTTGTCGTGGAAGTTGTACTTGATGAGGGCGCGCATGGCGGACGCGACGCGCTCTTCCGAATAGATCCAGCCGAGGTCGAGCTGGTTTGCCCACCATTGCCCGAGTGCCTGGTCAATGCAGACGCCGTTGTTGTAATCGTGCTGGGGCTGGGGGTCGGGGATCTGAATGAAGTACTCCCCGTTCCAGAGGGTTTCGTTCTGGATCTTCGCTCCGGAATCGGCGATTTCCCGGTAGCGTTGCTCGGCCTCGGCATCGTCCTGCAGGCCGGCCATGGCGGCGCACGCGCGGAGGGCCGCGACGTACATGCCGCCGAGCCAGGAGGTGCTTCCGCTGACGTTGATGTCAAGCGTGTTGTGCTGGACGCCGGAGAGCGCGCCGTTCTCGTCGGCGTCCCAGGTGGCGATGGTGTATTCCACCGCCTTCTTGACGCGCGGCCACTGGCGTCGGAGCCAATCCGCATCCGTGTTGCAAAGGTGTTCGCGGTATACGGCAAGGATTTCGCCGCACTGGGCGTCGACAGCCTTCATGAACGACGGCTGGCGGAACGGCAGTCCGCCGTCTTTTTCCTGCACGGCGAGCGCCTGCACGCGCATGCGCCGTGCCAGCGAGGGGAACAGGCGTGCGTGCGATTGGGCGTATTGCCAGACGTGGCCGCAGTTGCCGTGGCAACAGCCGGCCTCGATATTGCAGCCTTCCCAGCCGCCGAAATAACCGTCGCGCGCCCAGAAACACGTGGGCGAACGGAGCACGGCGATCTGCGACGTGACGCGGTCGAGCAGGAACCGGGGCAGGTTCGAGGCGTACATGGTGTCGTGGTAGGCGCGCGTTTCGGCGGTGAGTTCGCCGAGCCGGCCGGCCACGTTTTGCGCGACTGCCGCGGCGTTGTCGAACCAGTGCGTGTACATATTCCCTTTGAGGTTCCATTTTTCGCGGGGGGCGCCGTGGACGACATGCGGGAAGTGCCACGCCAGGATAAATGTGGCCGTTTTTGACTCGCCGGGCTTGATTTCGAGCTCGGTGGCAACGGCTCCGGCGATGGTTTCGCCGAGATTTGAGGGCCCGGCTTCAGGCGGTCCCGAAAGTTCCCCCTCCTGGAGAAAAGCATCGTGCGCAGCGTCGGGCGCGGGCCAATCGGCGCACGCGGACGTTTCTCCGTCGAGCGCGACCAGCGCCACGTCGCCGTAGCCGGGGGCTTGTTTGGCGGGATCGGCCGTCATGTGGAGCATGTGGCCGCTTTTGCCCTGTTTGACCGTGTTGACGTTATTGCCGAAACACTCGTTTTTGCGGCCTTCGATCTCTGTATTGCCGGTGAATCCGACCGGGTTGAGTTGGGCGGACAGCAGGCTGACCTCGACCGGCTTCGCGGACGTATTGGTCACCGTGACATTGGAGATGACGCAGGGGAGCGCGGAGTCGGCGGCGTTCAACGGCACGAGCGGGTTGAACACTTCGAGCGTGACTTTGACGGGCAGGGCGGGGTCGATAAAATCGAACCAGCCGAACGGGTACTCGCCGCGGAACTCGAGTTTCTGCATTGCGGGGAAGTTGCCCACCGGCGCGGTTTGGAGGGCGCGGACGACCGGCCGGCCGTCCAGCTCGGCGCGGATGGCCATGTAGGTTTCGGGCAGGCGCACCCATTTATAGTTGTTGAAGATTTGCCAGACGTACGGCTCGGCGTTGCCGTTGTATTGGACGATGCCTGTACCGATGCCGCCGACGGGCAGGCTGATGGCGGTGAGGTGGTCGCCGGTGTAGATGCGGGTTTCGCCGGGTTCGGCGAGGGCCGGATCGCTGAGGCGTTTGGCGACGGCTTGCGCGTCGAGTTTACGGCGCTCGTCAAGCTTCCGCTGGCGCTCTCCCTGTTGCTGTTGTTTTACCTGAGCGACTTGTATTCGGCGGTCTTTCCAGCCCGCGGCATCGACGAGCGCAGCAATTTCCTCGTCTGAAAGTGCGCGGTCATAGAACAGAAGCTCGTCGATGGCGCCGGTGAATTTTTCTTCGCCCGAGGGCGACGAGGCGCCAATCATGAGGGGGAGGTTTTTGGCTTCAACGCTCGGTTTGGCCCCGATGGCGGCGCAGAGGACGCCGTCAATATAGATGCGCGTCATGAACCAGTCGGCGGTGGCGGCGAAATGATGCCACTCGCCGGGTTTTACGGGGCCGAGCACGGGGTTTGCCTCGACGAGGCCCTGGCCGTTCCACAGGGCGAGCGAACCGTTGCCTTTCATGACGTGAATGCTGAACCGCGTGTCCGGGGAAGACTGGCGCTTGCCAACGAAGCAGGGGTTGTAGTTTTTCTCAGGGAACGCATCGAGGCGAAAGAAAAACGCGACCGTGGTGTGATCGGTGTCGAGCTGGGGACATTCTTTTACAGCGGCGAAATTGGTTCCGTCAAAAAGGACTGCCTTTCCAAAGACGCCTTCGCCAAAAGCGAGGGCGCCGGCAGCGTCGAGGCCGCCTTTTGCGTCGTCGAGACTGCCGTCCATCGGACAGTGAGCGATAAGGCCAGGGATATTTTCTGCGGCGCCGGCAAAAGATTCCGGGGAAGCCGCGGCCAACAACAACGTGGCGATTAGGCACATCATAGGGAAAACCCTCCTCTCAGATGGTGCTTGTGCGGGTTTAAGTTAGCGGGGCGGCTCGGGTATTGCAAGATTTGCGGGCAACAAAAAGGGGCTCATCCGAAGCCCGGGATGATACCGCCGGGATTACGCCGACCGGGGACGGTCGGGCGTCGGCGTTTCGCTGGCGCTCCACGGTCTCCTCGCCAATGACATGGCGGGGCTTGGCGTAAAAAACTGCCTCACCCGGGGTCAGCATACATACCGCCGGGATTGCCGCGTCGGCATTCCGCTATCGCTCCATGCCTCCTTGTATGTTGCTTTTTGCTCTTTTTTCTGACGAGATAAAGAGCAGGAGCTGGCAGAGGCGATGCCTCCCGGAGCGTCGATTGGAC
>Ga0272441_10009548_pt1 | contig 14961 bp, 9 predicted proteins | sample SSMProp6N_FD_193582 | JGI IMG/M metagenome (GOLD analysis project Ga0272441, IMG submission 193582) | Marine sediment archaeal communities from Little Sippewissett salt marsh, Falmouth, MA, United States - SSM-Prop-6N | ecosystem: Environmental > Aquatic > Marine > Wetlands > Sediment ... | reverse complement strand
GAGGTGGTGGCACCGGCTGAGTAGGGCGGCACAGGGACGGCGAGGAATGAAGGACGGGGCAGTCAGGAAGGCTGCTCCGTCTTCCCATGAGTCGCGGCTCCACGCAGACGGTTCCTGAACCGTGGAGTTCGAGAGTCGTCCTCCGAGGTGACCAGAGAGGATGGGCTTCAAACTGGTACCCATCGGTGGACGAACTTGGAAGAACCCGTGGCCCAGGCGGAGGGCAATCGCTGCGCTTCTCGAGTGAGGTAGTCCGCGCCCGAGGCTCCTGCTTCAGTCCGTACCTAGCCTCCTGCCGGCGTTATCTGGCGAGGCACCGGTTTCACTGCAGCAAGATCTCAGAAAGCGCGTTGAGCAGAGTCTGCAACGTGTCACGCTCGGGACCCGGAGGAAGCCCACCCATTATGTCTGCGCGTGCGAAGCTTATCGGAGCAGCAGTGGCCTCGATTCCAAGTAGCTTGTCTTCGCAGTTGCGGAGGTCAGCCTTGAGGGTTTCGATCTCCTTGACCACATCGGCCGGGATCTTCCGCTCGGAGATCTGCACGTACGCGCTCAGCCCTGCTAACACCAGACAGAAGGCCATGAAGACTTAGGAAGCCCGCACGATTCCCTTGCGTGGTGTGCCCTCTCGCTTCTGCTTGGTCAGCAAGACCTGCGAGACCAGGATCAAGGTGATAGCGCAAAGCCCGAGCACTCCGAATTCAAGTGCCTTGAGCGCGACGTCAGCCATCGCCGCCTCCTTGTCGCCTGGCCGTAACCTGTTGGCAGCCAGGCACGCTGGCAACTGGCTGGGCACAGCTGTGTCTTCCCCTGGGGCTGGTTGCACTGCCATGTCAGCCTCCGATTCCCTTCGGAGCAGTCTATACGGCTCTCGCTTGTCAAGGCCAACCCCGGAACGTCCGCTGATGTCACTAGGGCAGCGGGTGCCTTACGGTAGGGCTCGATGAGCTGGATCCGCCACCGGGCACGCCCCGCACACGAAGGCCAATCGAGACGGCTCCAGGCCTGAAATCATCCACGGCACTCGGCCAATCCTAGCCAAGGGGCCAACGAGCGTTCTCCAAGGGGCGGCCCGGCTTCGGTGCCAATGCGCATCACAGCGCCTTCACTCGTGCCTGCGTCACCACAGCGCTGAGAGGCGTTCCGTTCGGTGTGCAGACGGCCTGGCTGTCCTGCAGGAGAACTCGCTCGCCTCTCGCCTGCGCCCGCGTGGCGGCTGCGATCCAGTGGCCAGTCGCGCAAGGCATCGGGCTCCCTGGCGGGACGGAGAACGGGCACCGCTCGATGGTGTAGAGCGACGACTGAGTGACGATTGGCTGCGAACTCACCTTCACACGAGGGTTCGTCACCGTCGGCTGTGCTTGTCCTCCGTGGGCGCAGAGCACGATGGCCCCATTTGCAGGACGAAGCCGGGCATCACGCCGCCTCAAGTGCGCCGTTGCTCACGGAGACCTGGGGGCGGGCGGGCTTCAGTATGGCTCCCTGCCCGTTTGCGATCTCGATCCCCTGTGTAGTCATCTCGAGCTTCATGCCCATCGTTGTCTCGATCTCCACTCCGCCGACGCCCGGAAGATCACTGATCGTGAGCGTCGCTCCGTCCGTCATGAGGACCTTGATGCCCGCCTGTGCCGGGGCCGCCGGGATCTCTCCCGTCCCCCAGAAGCACCCTGCCCAGATCGGGTAGTCGGGGTCGCCCCCCTCGGATTCGACGCAGACGTTCGCTCCAACCGGAGGGATGGCGAAGAACCCGACTCCCGCACCGCCATACGGCGTGCAGGGCATCGCCCAGCTGAGGCACCCGTCGCCGAGGACGGCAGGAACGCTGACCTGGATCTTTCCGAGCTGCATCGGATCGATGTTGCTCTCGACCTTGCCGCGATGCTTCCCACAGAACTGACTCATGGTCTCACCTCTCTCCCGCGCTCGCGCGTCGGTATCAGGCCACTGAGCGCCAAGTGCCCTCAGGCTGACGTGCTGGAGTCCCCTCGGGCTAGCCGGATCACTGTCAGAGCGCTCGCATCACATCACACCTGACGCTCGAGTCACCGCGAAGGTGGCGGAGGCTGGCGCCGGTTCTCTGCTATGTGTTGCACTCACAGCATTCGCCGTTCTTCTTGTCAGCAGGAGACCATTACCATTATAATGTCAGGCGTTGTCACCAGTCACGGTGGCACAGACGATAACAGGTGCCAGAAGGCAAGAGGCTCAAGGAGATCCGCCCAATGTGCAGAGCAAACCACTCAGGAGAAGGAGGTACGAATGAATCGAGCTCTGACTGTTGCTGTGCTGGTGCTGGGTTTCGCGGCATCGTTAGCAGTAGCCCAGACTGGCCCCTTTGAGATCTACTACACCAATGGGTATCCAAGAGGCACGGACGACAGCCTCTATCAGTTCCACGGCATCAACGGACTCACCACCGTTTACGCTCGGCCGCCGCAACCGGACGACCTACTGATCTACTTTGAGTTCGCTCCGTGGGACGAGGATCTACTCTACTACGTGAACCCGGAGCGCGATCGCGTGTACATGACCGATCTCGGTAGCACAGCACCATCTGAGATGTTGGCATATGTCCACGAGGATCTCGCGGACCCATCTGGCAGCCACGAGCAAGTTCGTTGTCTTGCGTTCGATTCCAGCGGATCGCTCTACGTCAGCGACTTCTCCTGGCCACCGGAAGGAAGGTCTGAGGATCTCCTAGGGCGCATCTGGAGAGTCGACCCCTCGGCGGGACCGGCAGCGGCCACCCTGTTGTGGACCGTGACGAGGAGGGACACCGGTTGGGTTGACTGGAATGGCCACTTCACACTCGGACCAGACGACACGATCTACATCTCTGAGGGGAACCTTGTGGCTAGCGGCAATCCCTCCAGTATCTACAGCATCGACTTCACCACGAACACGCTTGTCAGTGTATTCGACGACAACGACCCTTATGGAAGCGTCTGTGGCATGGCTTTCGGCCCGGATGGGTTCCTCTACTACGCGGACTACAACAACAGGGTCATCTGGAGGCTTGATCCGTCAACCGGAGTCCGGACGCCGATCCTGACCACTAGCACGCGGGTCATGGACGTTGGCTTCCGAGGCCGAGTTCCAGTTGGCGGCTGCGCTTGCACTCCCTGCGGATTCGGCATGCTGCCGACCGGTCCTATCGGACCTGTGTTCACGCAGTGTGGAGCGGCATTCATGGGGCAGCCGCTCTCAGGCTCCGCAACCAACCTCCAGATTCTGGACATGTACCCTGCTGACGGGGTCTCCGAGTTGTTCGTAAGCGCCGGCAAACTGGCAATCGTCTTCCCCACTGGTGTGAGTTGTGTTGAGATCACGTATGCGCACTACAACAGTGGCGAGTTCCTGGCGAGAGACGAGACTGGCGCAGTGGTCGATAGTAGGCCCTTCGAAGAGGAACAGGACACGATTCACCGAGTGGTTCTAGAACGAGGCAGGATCTATCTCGTGGAGATTGATGGCTCTGAGTTCTCCATCATAGACGTCTGTGCGGAGCCGTAGCCCACTGCCCGAAGGGTGAGATCCACCTGTGGTTGCGATCCGATCAGCGGATCTCACCCTCCACGGGCAGCCCAAGGTGGACATGCGGTTGGAATCCTGCACCAGTCTAGGCGCGCTGAAGAGCTAAGCCAAGTGCCGGCTGTGGCAGAATCGCCTCCTTGATGATGTAGCGCATCGGCGCGATGTTACCCAGCGTCGAGTGCCTCCTCTTGCTGTTGTAGTAGTCCATATCTGCCTGGCGACAGCCCTCCCCAGCTCCCAGATATTCACCGCATTGTGGAACAGGCTCTTGCTCTCCGCTTTGAAGCGACCGTTGAACGGTTCCATGCTCGTGTTTCCCTTAGCCCCGTTCTCCGAGAACGAGATCCAGGCTCGATGGTTGATCAACACGGCACGCAACCAGCGGTAGCCCGTGTACACCGTGTCTTGGTCGTGATGGATGATTCGGCCTTCCAAACTCAGTCCGACATTGGCGAGGGTTGCTGCCGCCAGCGACAACGCCTCAAGCGCCAGTTCCGTGTTCGGATGGAACCCCACTGCCCAGCCAATGGCCCACTTCGTGGCGCCGTCCACCAGAGCCATCAGATAGGCTTTCTTGTTGCCGTTGGCATACTTGAGCGTCGTGAAGTCGGTGTAGACCGCATGCAGGGGCTCGGGGTTCTCGATCCTTGCCACCAAGTTCATCCCGCCACCGTCCTTGGCGAGAATCCTCCTCGGGACTGACGGTCTTGGCTTGTCGGCCCACCGGTGCAGTGACAGATCCCACATGCGCAACACACGGCGCAGTACCGTCTCCCCGACTGCATGTCCCATCTCCTTGAGGCCGGGCAGAATGCGCCGGTAGCCGTAGTGGGGGTTCTCCCTGAGAATGTCGATCACCGGCCGCCGGAGATGCGCGTGCTTCTCCTCGGCGGCCACCTTCTTGTTCATCCAGTAGTACCACGTGCTCTTCGGCAGCCCGATCGCATCCAGGGTAGCATTCAATCCGTAGGTCTGGGCGTTGTTCTCCACGATCTGGACCTTCTCTGCTGTCACGAGCTGCCGTCCGTACAATTCTCAAGCAGGGCGATCTCAACCTCCTTGCGTCCCAACAACCGCTCCATCTCCTTGATGCTCTTCTCGTACGCAGCCAGTGCGGTGTCTTTACCGAACACAGCGGGACGGTTCTCAGGAACTCCTTCTTCCAACGAGCCACGGTCACTGGATGTAGGTCATGAACACGAGCGATCTCGACTGCGTCGCGGTCTCCCTTGAGGACCTCAAGTACGACCTGGAACTGGAACCGCGGTGAATACCGCTTCCCCTTGCTACCCAACACGATCACCTCTCGTCCTCCCGAGGTGATCCTACCACTTGAGCCTCTCTGACTTAGCACTCTAGGTGGTACAGCTTTGCAACCGGGGCCCTGCGATCGCCACAGAACTGGGAATCTCCTGTAGCACAGTCGTGAGGTACGTTAGGCTTGACAAGCCACCGGTCTACGGCGAGGGCTCTCGCGAGGAGCAGGCCAGGGAGCTGCGACTGACAGAATCGCTTGTCAGTTCACCCTTACGGAATCGCTCAACGTTGACACAGGTCAGTTCTGGGTCTGCCGGTGGCTTCTGCTTCTTGCCGATATAGAGAAGGTGACGCGAGCTAGCTAAGAGCGAGGGCTCTCGGCTGAGTTCCCAGAAGAGGTCAAGCCATAGCTGTCGCTGCTTGCCCTCGAGTCTGTTGTAGCTCGCATCGTCCGCCGAGATTGCTGGCTCTACCCCTACGATAAGGGTTGTCTCTAGGCCAGCCTCCTCGTGCAGTGCGGCAATCTCGTCGACGGCCACGAAGTAGCCGTGGAAACGACCCTCTTCTGAATCCTCGGGGTCGTGTCCCTTCTCAAGGATGGAGCGGACCTGTTCCTGATTTTCGATCCACGCCGGGGTGTTTCGGAGCAGATCGCCCATTATCCCAAGTCGGCTGATGAGGGCAGAGAGGAAAGCTCCGCCGGGCTTCAAACGGCCGACTGCCTCGCGAAGTGCCTTCAGGCGATTCTCCCGATGGGTCAAGTGGTACAAAGGTCCCATGAGTAGGACAGCGTCGAACCCTTGGCCCGGAACAGCGGAAAGGTCCTGTGCGTCGGCTACGAAGCAACTCACAAGTCCCGTCGCCCCCGCGTCTGCGAGACGCTGCTCGCACCGAGCGATCAAGCTAGAGGAGAGATCCACTGCTGTGACCTGGTAGCCACGCTTTGCTAGCCACACTGTGTACTCTCCTGTCGCAGCGCCAATCTCAAGGACGTGGCCTTCCGACGGTAGGTACGTCTCAAGATATCGGCGCGTCATGTCTCGTTCAAGCTGGTGCCTGACGAGACGCTTCGCTTCCACCTCGACCATGTTTTCGTAGTGTGCAAGAATCTCTCGAGCCTCATCTCGCATGGTCGACCTCCAGCAATCGAGCACGGCTGAACCAAGACTGACTCACCCGTATGAGCAGCGACTCCACTGACGCAGATAGCCCAGTAGTCTGAGTCTAGTCGAGGGCATCATCTGGCCCAAGCCTGAGATACTAGACGATGGGGCAAGGTGGACGCAGGTCTCGAGGAGGAATCGCATGCCTGCCTCTCGCCACGGAGAAGGAGCCAGACAGCGTTTTGGAGCCTGGGGGACCGAATGCAGAACGCGTTCGTACGTAGTTGACCCTGCCTCCGTCTTAGGTCCAGTCATGATGTCAGAAACCGCGCTTCCTGGACTTGCGATCCTGAGCCAACGCCCAACAGCTCTGCAACGTAGACTGCCGGCACCGGGCAGATCAGTCTCGGCGGGAGTTCCAACCCTGCCGAGAGGCATGTTCAGGAGGGCTGTTTCAGAGGGCGTTTTCCGGCCACCACCCCCAGGAGGATTCGAACCGGCGGCTGACGCGGTGGGCCGAGCAGTTGCCCGATCGATACTGCGTGGTCTGCCTGCCCAAGGGTCGTGGATAGCACCGATTCGCAGAGCGAGATGCCGCAGCCGCACTGGCTCGCGGCGACTGCGGCATCGGCCACACTCTGCGGGGTCCCGCCCCTCTAGATGCCCAAAGCGGCTTTGATGGCGTCGATGTCATCCTGCATTGCGTCGACCTTGGCGTCGAGGACGTCGAGTTTCCCTTCGATGGAGGCAACATCTCCATCCAAGTCGGTGAACGCCGAGCCCATGCTTGTGGTCAACGTTGTCATGGCCGTTCCAACGGCTGCGACCTGGTCCCCGATGCTGGTTGCCATGGCCGACAACGAGTTGCTGAACGAGGTCGCGAGGTCGGACAGCGAGCTCGTGATGCTTCCGAACTCGGCTGTGAACGCGTCGGTCATCGAGCTGAGTCCCGTCAGGAGATTCGACTCGAAACTTATGAGTGCATCCCCGATTCCAGAGAGCACGGTGGTCAACGTGTCGTTGACCAAACCAATCTGATCTCCGAAGTAGGTTTCCAGCCCCGCGATGTTCTCCGTGATCTGTGTCGCGAAGGTCGAAAGCCCGTTCAGTATGGCCGTTTCCATCGTGCCGATATTCTCTGCGAACGTGGTGGCGAAGTACCCCAGGCTCGTGTCGACCGAGCCTGCGAGTTGGTCGAACTCCGCCGATAGGGTGCTGGAAAGCTCGCTCATGAAGTTGCTGACGGTCATGTCAAGCGCGGTGATACTCGCCTCCAGGCCGCTGAAGTCGACGGTCATCCCGTCGAGCTTGGTCTCCAGCGAGGCGATCCCGGTGTCGATGTAGCCGATCGCCAGATCGATCTTGTCCTCGTTCTGGTCGATCTGGAGAGTCAGACTTGCAAGGAGGTCCGCGAGTTCCGCGTCGTCGGTGAACGAGGTCTCCGTATCCAGCTTCCCCTCGATCGCCGCGACCTCCGTGTCGATGTAGGAGATCGCTTCGTCGATCTTCAGTTCGTTCTCATCGATCTGCGCGATCACGGCAGTCTGGTGCGACGCGAGTTCCGTGTCGTCGGTAAACGAGGTCTCCGTATCCAGCTTGCCCTCGATGGCGGTGATCTCGGTGTCGATGTAGGAGATCACCTCATCCAGCTTGACCTCGTTCTCGTCGATCTCCGCCACGACTGCCGCCTCGTGCGATGCGAGCTCGTCGTCGTCGGTGAACGAGGTCTCCGTGTCCAGCTTGCCCTCGATGGCGGCGATCTCGGTGTCGATGTAGGAGATCGCCTCATCCAGCTTGACCTCGTTCTCGTCGATCTGCGCCACGACTGCCGCCTCGTGCGATGCGAGCTCGTCGTCGTCGGTGAACGAGGCTTCGGTGTCGAGCTTGCCTTCGATGGCGGCGATCTCAGTGTCGATGTAGGAGATCGCCTCATCGAGCTTGAGTTCGTTGGCGTCGATCTCCGCCACGACTGCCGCCTCGTGCAGGGCCAGCTCATCGTCGTCCGTGAAGCGCAACTCGTCATCCAGCTTGACCTCGATGAGAGCCAACGCTTCGCTGAACACATCGAGCTTGGCTTCGACAGCGGTGATCGCATCCTGCGTATCCGCGTGTTCGATGAGGAGAACGGATCTCGCCCGAAGGAGCGACTCGTGGATCCGCTCGAACCAGAGCATCGTCGAGGGCTCCTCGGCCCCGCTCCAGTACATCAAGCCCGTGAGCAGATCGAGCTTCAATTGGATGCCTGCCGGATCGACCTGCGCTACGCCCGCTACCGCCACGGCAATCAGAATCAGCAACGCGACCATCCATCGTGCCTTCATAGGATACAGCCTCCTTGTCTCAGTATGAGACAGTATACCGCGATGCGTTGCCAGACGACTGGCTCTTGAGCGGCAAGGATGGCTGCCACTGCATGCAACACATGGTGTCCTGTTGGACTTGTGCGCGAACGCTACTGAGGAGACCGGGCTCTGGTGTGGATTCGGTTCCCCGATGGGCTGCGGTTCCGTATACTCGAGGTGCCGCTGGTTGGGCCGTTGGGTGCGGCCTCGCGTGTGGTGGTCGGCGGTGCGCTGCTGCCACGACACGGAGGTGCACCGAGGATGCGATCTACAGCGAGTACCTCGGTATTGATGAGCGTCATTCGCTCGAGCCTCTCTGAACCTTTGTGCCTGGCGCATGCTGGAGGGTGTGGCGACGGTGCTGCGCCCGCGGCGAGGAGCCAAGGAGGGACGGATGATCACACTGCGACTGGTCGCGTTGGCGTGCGCGCTGGGGTTGGCCGCTGTGTTGCTGATCGGCTTGGCGCCGGACGAGCAGGAGCCGGCGCTGCAGGGGCCAACGGCTGTGCCCGTGCGAGAGATCATCGATGGGCTGGATGGGCTATCGTTTGACGCGTTCGTGGACGCGTCGTATGAGGCGCTGCTGCGGCGCTACCCGGAGAGCGTGACGCATCTCGGGCTGTCCGCGGCATTGGGAGCGCGAAACGATCGCCTCAACGATTACTCCGAAGCGTATCTGCGGGAGACGCAGGCGTTGGAAGTGGCGCTGCTGGGGGCGCTTCAGACCTACGACCGATCGGCGCTCGCTCCCGATCAGCAGGTGACCCATGACGTGTACGCGTGGTACCTCGATGATCTCGTCCGCGGGCACGCGTTTCTCGATTACGAGTACCTCATCAGCGACTATTTCATCACCAGCGTGCACTACGGGCTCGAAGACCTCATGACGGAAGTCCATCCGCTGCGGACGCCCGAGGATGCTGAGGACTACGTCTCCAGACTGCGGCAGGTGGGACGCCAGTTCGACCAGATCATTGAGGAACTCGATCGCCGAGCGGGCGCCGGGATCATCGTCCCTCGGCCAATGATCGATGGCGCCCTTCCGGGGATCCGGGGCATGGCATCATCCCAAGCCGTCTCGACCTCGTATTTCGCGGCGTTCCGTGACAAGCTGAGAACAGCGCAAGGGATCCCCGCCGAGCTCGCTGTCGAGCTTCTCGAAGCGGTGGAAGAGGCGATCGACGAGGTCGTCCAGCCTGCATATCGGCGGCTCGCGCGCGCGCTCGAGGATCTGCGCGACGAGGCGCCGCAGTCGCTGGGCTACGGCCAGTATCCGGGAGGAGATGCCTACTACGCGTACGTCCTGCGCCACCACACGCAGTGCGACCTATCACCCGAGGAGATTCACCAGATCGGCCTTCGGGAGGTGGATCGTGTGACCGAGGAGATCCTCGCGCTGGGCAGCCTGTTGGGGCTGCGCGAAGACGCGACCGTGCCCGACGTGTACGCTGCGGCGGCGGCACAGGGAGGGATGCTCAGCGGCGCGGCCGTGGTGCGTGAGTACGAGCGGCTGATCGGCAACGCGGAAGCGGATCTGGCAGGGATCATGCCTCTGCCGAGCACGCCGGTCGTCGTTCGTTCGGATCCGATCGGCGGATACTACCGGCCGCCTGCGGTCGACGGCTCCCGGCCGGGAGCATTCTACGCCTCCACGCAGGGAGCCCACCCGCGGTACCTTATGCCATCGCTTGCCTACCACGAGACGATCCCGGGACATCACCTACAGATTGCCCTGTCGGGCGAACTGGGATTGCCACTGTTCCGCGAGTGTACGACGTTCACCGGGTATGCCGAAGGCTGGGCGCTGTACGCCGAGCGCCTTGCCCACGATCTTGGATGGTACGATGAGGATCCGTGCGGCGACCTCGGACGGCTACAGTACGAGATGCTCCGCGCCGTACGCCTTGTGGTCGACACGGGGCTGCACAGTCGGGGGTGGAGCTACGAGTCTGCGCTTGCCTACTTCATGGAGCACGTTGGCTGGTCGAGAGGGCAATCCGCGTTCCAGATCAACCGCTACGCCGCGATGCCCGGTCAGGCTTGTGCGTACATGCTGGGCATGCTGAGGATCCTTGCCCTGCGCGACGGCGCGGAGCAACAGCTCGGCGAGCGATTCGATGCGGTGGAGTTCCATGAGGTGGCGCTCGGAAGCGGGAGCGTTCCCCTCTCCGTGCTTGAGCGGATCGTGGATCAGTATGTCCAGCACCGGCTTCCCGGATGATCCGGGGAGGCTACGGGGAGCCGAACGCTTCGGCGATGCGGTCGAGCAGCAAGTCGGCGGCTGCATCACCCGCCGGAGCGTCGTAGGCGAGGGGCTCCACCTTCGCCTGGAGATCCTGTAGGAGCGCTGCGGCGGCGCGCTGCGTCCGATGATCGCCCCGTGGGGCGCGGAGGATCCATGCCGCGATGTCGATGGCCAGGGATCTGTGCGAGGCCTGGACAAAGCGCGCCGCAACCAGGAGCAGCTCGGCGAGCAGCGCGAACTCGTCCGATTCGGCGGCGGCGCGTAGCGCGTCCGTCGCGAGCGCGTTCCTGCGGGCTGTGTCCCCACGTGCTGCCGCGACTTCGGCCAAGCCGATCAGGCTCCTAGGGTTCCCCGGGTCGAGCGCTTCGCCCTCCTCGAAGTGGCCCTGCGCCGTATCGATGCGCCCGGATGCGAGCGCTGCCTCGCCGATGACCGTGGCACAGAGTGCCGCAGCTTCGGATCGCCGTACGTGCTCCAGGAGAGGCTGGGCCGCGGCCGCGTGCCGTGCTGCCTCCGCGTGCTGCCCGCGAGCGTGCGCGATCAGCGCGAGCGTCTGCAGGCACTTCCCGACCTGCGACGCGTTCCCTGTCCTCCTCGCCAGTGCAAGTGCCTCCTCGGCGCGCCGATCCGCGGTGTCGAAGTCCCCGAGGCGATCGCTGATCCACGCCAACGGAGCGAGGCAATCTACGACCCCGTAGATGTCGTCAGCGATCGTGCGGTAGAAACGCAGCGCCTCAGAGAATCGGCGTTCCGCCAGGGGCAAGGATCCCCAGGATACAGCCATGCTCCCCAGTTGGGTGAGGGCAAGCGCCATGCCCCATCGATCGTCCAGCTGACGGCGAAGCTCCAGGCTGCGCTCCATCTGCTCGCGTGCGCGGTGGCGATCCTCACGACTGTGCGCCGCCGCATCCGCTTCGAGCGCGAGGGCAACAGCCCATGGGTCCTGTGCTGCCTCGAACGCGGTGAGGGCTTGCTCCAGTTTGGCGTGCCGCAGCTCCAGCGTTGGCCATTGCCCGGCGAAGGCGATCACCACATGGACGAAAGCGACAAGCGGGTCCAGTGTCGCGGCCTCCGCAGCCACTCGAGCCCGTGAGAATAGATGGGCCGAGAGCGGAGGATCGGTGTGCGCGACAAACCACCCGTGACACGCCAGGAGCATCGCATCGAGCCCGGAGTCCTCCACGTTGCCGACGAGCGTGGAGGTGGCGTGGGCGAAGAGCACGGCACCTTCGTCGAAGCGAGTCATCATGTCATAGACGAGGAACATCCCGAACGATGCACGGCGGATCAGTTGCGAGAGGCCGGCCACAGCGGCCCACTTCCACGCGGCACGGATCTCGTGGCGCCGTGCGTGCAAGTCGTCGAGGACGGCTCGCTGCTCACTGCCCTTGAGCCCGGATGCGTGCTGCGCCACGTACGCGAGGAAGTGCTCGGCGTGCGAACGGTAGACCGCATCGCGCTCCTGAGGACTGGTGTCCAGTCGCTCTCCGGCGAACTGCCGAAGAAGCGGGTGCAAGGCAAAGCGGTCTGGCCCTGAACGGTGGATGAGCGACCGCCGTGACAGCTGAACAAGGTCTGCCAACTCCGCCTCGGCGACATCGTGCGCTGCTTCGTAAGTGAATGGGCTGGAGAACACGGACAGCCTTCTCAGGAGGAGTCGAGATGTCCTGGGCAACTGGGACCATCCCTCATCGAACACGGCCCGCAGATTCTGGTGGCGCGGGAGGATGTCGCGATCCACGCTGGAAAGGAAGTCGAGACCTCCACGAATCTGCGACGCGATTCGACCGCAGGGGAGTGTCGGGACCCAAGATGCGGCAAGCTCCATGGCCAGGGGTAGACCATCGACCATCCGAGCGATGGCGGCGATGGAAGCGAAGTCCTCCGGCGTGGGGGAGAATCGAAGGTCGGCCTTTCGAGCCGCGGTCACAAACAGCTGAACGGAGGGGTACTCCGCTGGATCCGCTGTGCTGCCCTCATGAGGAGTGGGGAGTCCTGGAACGTCGAGCACGTGTTCCGCCTGCAGACCGAGCGGCTCGCGCGATGTGGCGAGGATCGACACCTGAGGGCAGCGAAGCAAGATTGCCGGAAGCAGCGACAGATCGCGTGGCTTGCTCTCCAGCCCATCGATCACGAGGAGAGCGTGGAGGGCGGTGAGATGCCCGAGGACGGCTTCGGATAGCTGCTCGGGGTCCTGGCGAAGAGCGGGAAGCTTGAGAGCATCGGCAAGTGCGGACGCGACAAACGGGCCGTCACTTGTGGCAGACACCCCGGCGAACGCGACACCGTCGTGGAAGGCGGTTTGGATCTCCTGGGCTGCGCGCAGTGCGAGACGAGTCTTGCCCGTGCCCCCGAGGCCTGTGAGCGTCACGAGTCTTGTCCCCTCATCGAGGAGATGCTTGCGGATGAGGGCGATCTCCTCACTGCGGCCGACGAACGACGAGTGCCACTCAGGCAGTTCGTGGACGATCTCGCGCGACTCGGGCTCGGCTGCCGACTTGTCGGCCGGGTACAGCTGCTCCACCAGCTGGGTCGTCTCCTCGGCGGGTGCGAGGCCGAGCTCGTCGCGGAGCAGTTTCACACAGATCTCGTACTGTCCCAGCGCGCGTTCGCGATGCCCGGACAGGGCGTGCAAGCGGATCGCTTCGCGGTGTGCCTGCTCGCTGAGCGGCTCCAAGGACAGCCATCCTTGAACATGGGTGATGGCTTCGTCTACGTCTCCCTGCGCCGCTTCATGCAAGGCGAGGCGAGCCAACGCATCGGCTGCCTCGTGGTCGAAGGCGGTCTGCTCCGAGAGCATCCACTCCTCGAACGGCGCTGCGTGGGAGACGGTGAATCCCTCCATGAATGGGGCGCGGCGCAGCGCCACCGCCTCGCGCAGAGCCGCCACGCAGTCGGGACAGAGCTGTGTCTGAGGATCGCCGTGGCGGAGAACGGCTCCGCGCAGCTCTCGGAAGCGGAGAGCGTCAACCCACACGGAGTTGTCAAGCTCCACGGTCGTGCGCTCCACGTGCAGAACACCCTCTAGCGGCGTCTGGCGCAGCGTCCACAGGGCGTTGCGCAAGCAGGCGAACGCGTGTTGCGCCGGCGCCTCAGGCCACAGAAGGGTCGCTAGGACCTCTCGGTGATGCCGTGTCGGGGCCAGCGCAAGATAGGCGAGCAGGGCGAGCGCTTTGCGCCGCCCCACGTGAAGCGCGCCTTCGGCGCTTCTCACCTGCGGTGCGCCGAATAGGAGGAGCCTCAGCTCGTCACTCGTCGTCGCGTGCATGGTCTCCGCATTCTACCCGCCGGCCGCAGCCCCAGCCCATCGAAAGGACGATCCAGCTTCGGTAGAATCCGCGACCGGCTCGTCGCTTCACGGGACACCATCACGGGCCGAGATACCCGATGAGAGAGGCTTCGACGTGAGCCAGAAGAGGGCCGACCGCCGCAAGCTTCTGCTGTTTGTCATCGGGGCGAGCTTCCTCATCGCGTTCGGGCACCAGAGCTGGCAGGCCATGTTCAACAACTTCGCCGTCGAGGATCTCGGTGCCGGACCCCAGGCAATCGGCTGGATCCAGTCGGTGCGTGAGCTTCCAGGGCTGCTGGCGTTCGCCGTGGCCGTCATCGCTCTTGCCGTCACGGAGCTTCGGGTCATGGCGCTGAGCGTCGTGCTGCTTGGCGGGGGGTTGGCCCTCATGTCGCAGGTGCACGGGATCGCCTCGCTCGTTCTCGCGACGCTGGTGATGAGTGTGGGGTTCCACTTCTTCGGTCCTTGCAGCAACAGCGTCGTGTTGATGAGCACGCCTGCCGGTGACACGCCACAGCTGTTGGGAAAGCTGCGCAGTCTCGGGGCTGTCGCCGCGGTCGCAGCCACGGGGCTTGTGTACGCGCTCGCGGGTCGCATCGGGTACCGCCCGCTGCTTGCCGGTGTCGGCTTGGCGATCGCTGCGTGCGGGATCGCTCTGCTTCCTTTCGGAAGCCGCGAGCACTTCCTCCCGACCCATCGGAAGATCAGGTTGCGAAAGCGCTACGCCCGATTCTATGCCCTCGCGTTCCTCATGGGGAGTCGGCGACACATCTTCACCACGTTCGCCGTCTTCCTCCTTGTTAGTCGGTACGGAATCAGCGTGCAGGCGACGGCGACGCTGTTTCTCGTCAACGCACTGATCAACACCGTGGCGTACCGCTGGGTCGGGAGGCTCGTCGGGAGGATCGGGGAGCGAGCCGTGCTGATGATCGCGTTCGCCGGGCTCATCCCGGTGTTCTCTGGGTACGCCTACGTCGAGTGGCTCCCGGCACTGTATCTGCTGTTCGTTGTGGACAACGTCCTGTTCGGCTTCAACCTTGCGCTCACGACGTATCTCCAGAAGATCGCGATGTCCCCGGAGGAGCTCACGAGCAATCTGTCGCTTCAGGAGACGATCAACCACATCTCCGCTGTGGTTGTCCCCGTGCTCGGGGGGACGATCTGGGCGCTTTTCGGATCTCGTGCGCCGTT
>Ga0272441_10009547_pt1 | contig 14961 bp, 10 predicted proteins | sample SSMProp6N_FD_193582 | JGI IMG/M metagenome (GOLD analysis project Ga0272441, IMG submission 193582) | Marine sediment archaeal communities from Little Sippewissett salt marsh, Falmouth, MA, United States - SSM-Prop-6N | ecosystem: Environmental > Aquatic > Marine > Wetlands > Sediment ... | reverse complement strand
CCCGACGCGGCGTCGGGTCCCGTGGGCAGGACCAGTTCCGGCAGGTGGTCGCGGAGGTCGTACCCGCGGCGCTTGCGGAACGTCATGGGCAGCGTCGCGGTCCACGGCAGCGCCGCGACGGCCCCGGCGATCCCATCGGGGCGGCGGAAGTACTGCGGCTCGTCCGTGAAGATCCCCGGGATCAGGTCGCCGAAGTCCTTCCCGTAGCGGTCGGCATAGGCCTGGTGGGTGACGCGGATGAACTCCGCGACGGCGTCGGCGCTGAGGACGTCGAGGTAGGGCGCCTCGTTGAACCACGCGCTGGCGACGACGGGGCCGGCGGCGAACGTCATCGCCCGCTCGGCGTCAGCGGGGCGCTCGCCGTCGTCCATCGCGCGGTAGGCCTCGACGCGCCCGGACGCGCCCGTGCGAACGGCGAACGTCCCGAGGCGCTCGAAGATATCGGGGGCGCCGTCGCCGTCGATGGCGGCCAGGAGGTGCGCCCCGAACTCCGCCCGGTCGCGCGTCACCAGACCCCCGGCCGCGCCGCTCGGCCAGCGGTCTTCGTCATAGAGGTATGCCTTCATCCCCAACGCGCGCGCCTGTTCGACGCAGGCCGTGACGCACTCGAACCACGCGTCCGATAGGTAGGCGGTCTTCAAGCCGTAGCGGCTGTGCATGAAGAACCCGCCCATCCCGGCCTCGTACATCTGCCGGATCTGGCGGCAGAGACGCTCGGGGACCAGGCGCTCGTTCCAAGACCAGAACGGCGCGCTGCGATAGATGCTCGGCGGATTCTGCCAGTCGTGTTCGGTCCAGGGGAGTGTTCGCGTCACAGCGGTTCTCCTATTCTCAATGCGCCGGCGGCGCGAGAAGGACATTGTCGTTTGCGTTGCGCCGCGGTCAAGGTCCAATGGCGCCGCGCTGGCCGCCGACATCGCTGGAAGAACGCCGAAGCATCCGCCAGCCGTGATTGCTCGAAGGCTCTTCCCGCTCAAGCCCGCCTCGGCGCGCCAGGGATTTTCCAACAGTTACCCACAGGACACCATACCGATTGTGGTCAGCAGCAGGGGCTTGCCAATATCTTGGGCCCGTGGTAAGATCAGGGGTGGTATTGTTCGGGTTCTGGCCGGTGTCGGGAGATGTTGGCAGTCGAAAACGCCCCCCGCAAGTGCTAGTGAAGCAAGCGTTTTCAAAAATGTACTATATTTCGAGTTATAATCCTTGACGGGCACAACATGTTGGATATGCTGTGGAGTTTGTTGGGACTGGCGGAGACGGCCCTTCTCGGAAAGACCAAGCAGTTCGGGAACGGCTGAGGATTGCTCTCACTGGGACGGGACACCCGGCCGCACGCCGCTCATCCGTCGGCCTTGACGCACGGCAGTTTCGTCTTTCATGTCATTTGCAGGTAAGGGAGATGTCCCGATGTCGGTGGAGTTGACGCCCGCTGAAGCAACGCCCCCCAAGGAAAGCCAAGGGACACCCGAAGGCCAGGATGGCCTGCACATTGAGCGTCATTTCTGTCCGGCAGGAACCGACCCGTTCGAGCAAGTGACGTGGGAGCGGCGCTCCGCCAGCATTCGGGACGAGAAGGGCCAGGCAATCTTCGAGCAGGACGACGTCGAAGCGCCTTCGCAGTGGAGCCAACTGGCGACGAACGTGGTCGTCAGCAAGTACTTCTACGGGCAAGTCGGTAAGGCCGAACGCGAGCGGTCTGTCCGCGAGGCGATCCATCGCGTCACGCGGACGATCACCGACTGGGCGGCCGGCGACGGTCTGTTCGCCTCCGACCAGGACGCCGAAGTGTTCTACGACGAACTGACGTGGCTGTGCCTGAACCAGTACGGGGCCTTCAACTCCCCCGTGTGGTTCAACGTTGGGCTCATGCAGCAGAAAGGCATCGACGGATCGGAAGGCAGTTTTCACTGGGATCTCCAGACCCAGCGCCCGGTCAAGACCGAGCGCGGCTACGAGTACCCGCAGGGCTCGGCGTGCTTCATCCAGAGCGTGGACGACACGATGGAGGACATCATGCGCCTGGCGGCGTCCGAGGCGATGCTGTTCAAGTACGGCTCGGGCACGGGCACGGACCTGTCGACGCTGCGGTCGAGCAAGGAGCGCCTCAGCGGCGGGGGCAGCCCGTCGGGACCGTTGAGTTTCATGCGGGTGTTCGACCAGGTCGCCGCGGTGGTCAAGTCCGGCGGGAAGACCCGCCGCGCCGCCAAGATGCAGTCGCTGCGCTGCGACCATCCGGACATCCTCGAGTTCATCGAGTGCAAGGCCAACGAGGAGCGCAAGGCCTGGGCCCTGATCGAGGCCGGCTACGAGGGCGACTACAACGGCCCCGCCTACGGGTCGGTGATGTACCAGAACGCCAACCTCTCGATCCGCGCCACCGACGAATTCTTCGCCGCGGCGATGGACGATGACGCGTGGCAAACCTACGCCGTGACGACCGGCGAGCCGCTCGTGCGCCACCGCGCCAAGGATCTGCTCGAGCGGATCGCCGCCAGTTGCCACATCTGTGGCGACCCCGGCGTGCAATACGACAGCACGATCAACCGCTGGCACACCTGCCCGAATTCCGGGCGGATCAACGCGTCCAACCCGTGCAGCGAGTACATGTTTGTCAACGACTCGGCCTGCAACCTGGCGAGCCTGAACCTGATGAAGTTCCGGCGCGAGGACGGGTCGATCGACGTCGCGGCGCTTCGGAAGGCGGTGCGGATCTTCATCATCGCCCAGGAGACTCTGGTCGACCATTGCAGTTACCCCACCGAGAAGATCTGTCGCAACAGCCACCGGTTCCGCGCCTTGGGGCTGGGCTATGCGAACCTGGGGGCGTTGCTGATGAGCCTGGGGCTGCCGTACGACAGCGCCGCGGGGCGCGCCACGGCGGCGGCCATCACGGCGATCCTGACCGGGCAGGCGTACACCACCAGCGCCGAACTGGCGGCGCGCCTCGGTCCGTTCTCGGAATTCGCCGTCAATCGCGAAGAGATGCTGAACGTCGTTCGAATGCACGGCGAGGCCGTGGACAAGAGCGAACGGCTCGAAGACCAAGCCGGACTCCTCGCCGCCGCCGGCCGCTGCTGGGACCGCGCCTTGGCGGCCGGACAGGCCTGCGGCTACCGCAACGCCCAGGTCTCCGTCCTGGCGCCCACCGGGACCATCGGCTTCATGATGGACTGCGACACCACCGGGATCGAGCCGGACATCGCCTTGGTCAAGTACAAGCACCTGGCCGGGGGAGGGATGTTCAAACTCGTCAATCGCACCGTGCCGCTGGCGCTGGAGCGCCTCGGATACAACAAGGACCAGATCGGCGGGATCATCCAGTACATCGAGGACAACGACACCATCGAAGGCGCGCCGGACCTGGACGACGACCACTTGCCCGTCTTCGACTGCGCGTTCACGCCGACCAAGGGCGTGCGGTGCATCCGCCATATGGGTCACGTGCGGATGATGGCGGCCGTCCAGCCGTTCCTGTCCGGGGCGATCTCCAAGACCGTCAACATGCCCAAGGAGTCCACGGTCGCCGAGGTGATGGAGGTCTTCGTGACCGGGTGGAAGATGGGGCTTAAGGCCATCGCGATCTACCGCGACGGGTCCAAGCGATCCCAGCCGCTGAACCTGAGCAAGGCCGGTTCCGGCGCCGGCAAGGCCGCCGAGGGCGCCGCCCAGCCCGCCGTCGCGGTCAAACCCGTTCCTCGCCGCCGCCGCATGCCCGCCACGAGGCGATCGATCACCCATAAGTTCGAGGTCGCCCGGCACGAAGGTTATATGACCGTCGGTCTCCACGACGACGGCACCCCCGGGGAACTGTTCATCTGCATGGCCAAGGAAGGCTCCACCGTGGGCGGCATGATGGACGCGTTCGCCACCAGTATCAGTCTGTGTCTGCAGTACGGCGTGCCGCTGGAGGCGCTGGTCAAGAAGTTCTCTCACCAGCGCTTCGAGCCAAACGGTATGACAGGCAATGCTGACATCCCCTTCGCCAAAAGTATTGTGGACTACGTATTCCGGTGGCTTGGCATGACGTTCATCGAGGAGTTTCGCCAAGCCAACCGGCCCGGACGTTCGGATTCCGCCGACGGGCCGGCGGACCCAGACGCTTCGGAGGGGGTCAAGGATGAGATTACCCCCTGGCTGCAAGGCGCCAGCGGGGCCGCCAAGGAGGTCGCGGCCCCCGGAGCCGGTTTATACGTTCCGGGCGATTCCGACGACGGAGGCAACGGCAAGGGAGGCAACGGCAAGGGCTCCCCGGGCGCCCCCGCCCGCCGCACCGCGTTGCTCGCCCAACGCCTGGGCGCCAAGGCCGATCGGATCGACCGGCAGTTCTCGCACTTTCAGGAAGACGCGCCCGCCTGTGATGTCTGCGGAGCCATCACGGTTCGCAACGGCAGTTGCTACAAGTGCTATAACTGCGGCACATCGCTGGGGTGCAGTTAGTCTGCTTTCCCGGCGTTACGTGCCCGCCTGTGCTACGCGAAGGTGGCCGGATGAACACGAGCCACGAAACGCCGAGCCCAGACGTACGCAGGCCCGCAGCCGATCGAGTTGCGCTGCGGGCATCGGCCGGTTCGAGGGACAAACGCCACGGCTGGGACATCCGTTCCGCGAACCGGCCCAGCGCCGGAGGCCCGAGCGGCCTCCTTTGGCGCGCCCACGGAGGGGCGCGCTGGCATGTCGTAGAGGTCACCGACGCCATTGAGGGCGCCGGCGACCTCCTGGGGAGACGCCAGCGAGACCCCAGCCTCCGCCCGCTGTCCATGTGCCGGGCGCGGGGGCTCCTGTGGTGTCCCGCGGCAGTGATCGCTACGTTTCGGCGTCCCTCCGCCTGTGGGATCGGGCCGGGCCGCCTGCGGTGCGCCCTCGCGCGCCAGCAGGACAGGGCATCGGCGCTGTCGGCAGGATTTGGATGTCCTGCCGGGTGTCCACCGGCCCGACGGAAAAACAGAGGTACCAACACACCGGCGGCGGCCCACGGCGCCACGCCGCCGAAAATTATTTCAAGAATTCCGCCCCGGTTGCCGACCTAGACCGTATAAGAAAATGGGAAAAATCGGAAACGTTATCCGAGCGGAATACCCGGCATAACCGGGCCCTGACATACGAATAATGAATTGTCCGCTGCACCCGAATCGGCGTAGGTCTCCCTCCGCCTACGTCAGGGTTGCGGCTAGTAGGGGCGATTCTCAGGTCTCCCTCCGCCTGGGCGTCGCCCTTTTTTTGCGCCTCCCCAAGGCCTCCAGCCGCTGCGCCGCTACAAGCATCCTGACAGGCAAACCAAGGTGGATCCGGGGGATTCTAACGGGACGACGCGCGGGACCCGAGGGTTTCGGCGCCCGGTGCGGCGCGATAGAATGCCTTCGTCGCGCACGGGGCGCGCGAGGCGAGCGAGGACAATCCGGTGGAACGCATCATTCGCGGCAAGGCGTACGTCGTCGGCGACAACGTTGACACCGACCAGATCATCCCGGCCGAGTATCTGTCCTACAACCCGGCCGACCCGGCCGAGCGCAGGTACTTCGGGCGGTACGCGATGTCCGGCGTGCCGGCGCCAGAGGCCGGACTGCCCGAAGGCCATCGTCCGTTCATCGTCGGCGAATCGTTCCAGAGCGATTACACCGTCGTCATCGCGGGCAAGGACTTCGGCTGCGGCTCCAGCCGAGAACACGCACCGCTGGCGCTGGCCGAGGCCGGCGCCCGCGCCGTCGTCGCCGAGTCCTACGCCCGAATCTTCTACCGCAACAGCATCAACGGCGGGTACCTCGTGCCTCTGGAAACGCCGCACCGGCTGATCGAGCAGATCGCCACCGGCGACGAGGTCGCCGTCGACCTGGACGCCGCGACGATCACCGACACGACGCGCGGGCGGACCTTCGACTGCGCCGTCCTCGGCGACGTCGGTCCGATCCTCGCAGCCGGGGGCATCTTCGAATACGCCCGCCGGCAAGGCATCCTGAAGTGATGGGGAATCGACGGATCGCGTGAAGGGCATCGAACACCTGGCGCTGCGGGACACCGATGGCGGGGTCGTCGTGCCCGTCAAGGCCGTGCCGGGCGCGTCACGCGACCGCGTCGTCGGCGTCCTGGGCGATTGCCTGAAGGTCGCCACCGCCCAAGCCGCGGAAAAGGGCAAGGCCAATCGGGCCATCGCCGTGACCCTCGCCAAGGCCCTCGGCGCAAGAAAGGCCGACGTAGCGCTGGTGTCGGGCCCGGCGAACCCGAGGAAGGAGTTCCGCGTCGCCGGGCTGTCGGCCGACGAAGCCCGCCGCCGCCTGGCGAACGACTGATGGCGCCCCAACCCCTGCATGTCCGCGCTTGACCTGATCTGCGGCATCGCCGATAATCACTCTTGAGGCGACGATGATCCGTCACGGCGATAGTCCGAGCCGCACCTTGCCGCTGGGACTGCTGCTGCGCTGACGGATCGCGGAATCGGCCGAAGGCATCGGCCCCGCGGTCCGGAAAGGATTGCGGGGCCTTTCGTTTGCGGACACAATGCCTCAACGGCACGCGATAAGGACCAGACCATGGCCGGATACGACTTCAAGACCATCGAGCCCAAGTGGCAGGCGTACTGGGACGAGCACGGCACGTTCGTCCAGCCCAATCCCGGTGACGAAGGCTTCGACGACGGGCAGGGCAAGTTCTACGTCCTGGACATGTTCCCGTACCCGTCCGGGGCCGGGCTGCACGTGGGGCACCCGGTCGGCTACGTCGCCACGGACATCATCGCCCGGTACAAGCGGATGCGGGGCTTCAACGTCCTGCACCCGATGGGCTACGACGCCTTCGGCCTGCCCGCCCAGCAGTACGCCGTCGAGCACGGCATCCACCCGCGGGTCACGACCGAGCGGAACATCGACAACATCGAGCGCCAGATCAGGATGATCGGCTTCTCGTACGACTGGTCGCGCCGCCTGGCGACGACGGACCCGGGCTACTACCGCTGGACGCAGTGGATCTTCAGCCGGATGTTCAACAGTTGGTACGACCCCGCCGCCGGCGCCGCCCGGCCGATCGGCGAACTGATCGACCGGCTGGAGGACGGGGAACTGATGGTGGACCTGGGCGGCAACGTCGTGCCCGCGCCGGCCGGCGGCGACATGGAGGCCATCACCGGCGCCCCCATCGGATATCTCAAGTGGACAGAACTGGCGCCCGACCAGCGCCGGCGACTCATCGACGAATACCGCCTGGCGTACATGGCCGAGGTCCCGGTCAACTGGTGCCCGGCCTTGGGGACGGTCCTGGCCAACGAGGAAGTCACCAACGAAGGCCGATCCGACCGCGGCGACCACCCCGTCTTCCGCCGCCCGCTGACCCAGTGGATGCTCCGCATCACCGCCTACGCCGACCGCCTCCTGAACGACCTGGATCGGGTCGATTGGCCCGAGCCGATCAAGCTCATGCAGCGCAACTGGATCGGCAAGTCCGCCGGCGCGGAAGTGGACTTCCCCCTTCAGTCTGCCGGCACAGATGAATGGTTCGCCGACCGGCTCGACAGCGGCCTGCCCGCCGAGGCCGAAGACGACGTCATCCGCGTGTACACCACCCGCCCCGACACGCTGTACGGGGCGACGTACATGGTCCTGGCCCCGGAACACCCGCTGGTCGAGCGGATCACCACCGACGCCCAGCGCGACGCGGTGGCCGCCTACGTCGCCGCCGCGGGGCGGAAGTCCGAACTGGAGCGGACGGCCGAAACCAAAGAAAAGACCGGCGTGTTCACCGGCGCCCACGCCATCAACCCCGTCAACCGCCAGCCGGTCCCCGTCTGGATCGCGGATTACGTCATGACCGGCTACGGCACCGGCGCGATCATGGCCGTGCCGGCGCACGACACGCGCGACCTGGAGTTCGCCGAAGCCTTCGACCTGCCGGTCATCCAGGTAGTCGCCCCGCCGGACGATGCCGACTGGCGCGGCTATGTCGGCGAAGGCACGGCGGTCAATTCCGGCCCGTACGACGGGATGGCGACGGCGGAATTCATCGAGAAGATCACCGCGGACCTTGAAGACAAGGGCGTGGGGCGGCGGGCGGTCAACTACCGCCTGCGGGACTGGATCTTCAGCCGGCAGTGGTACTGGGGCGAGCCGTTCCCGATCGTCCACTGCCCCGCGTGCGGGGCGGTCGCCCTGCCGGACGATCAACTGCCGCTGCTGCTGCCGGCCATCGACGACTTCCGCCCGGCGGCGTCCGACGACCCTGACGCCCCGCCGGCCCCGCCGCTGGGGCGAATCACCGATTGGGTCGAAACGGCCTGCCCGTCCTGCGGCGGCCCCGCCAAACGCGAGACCAACGCCATGCCCCAGTGGGCCGGGTCGTGCTGGTATTACCTCCGCTTCTGTGATCCCAATAACGATAAGGCCTTCTGCGGCGAGGACGCCCAGGACTATTGGATGGGCGACCGCGGCGTGGACCTGTACGTCGGCGGGGCCGAGCACGCCGTCCTGCACCTGCTGTATGCGCGGTTCTGGCACAAGGTGCTGTACGACCTGGGCTGCGCCGGCACGCCCGAGCCGTTCGGGCGCCTGTTCAACCAGGGCATGATCCGCTCGTTCGCCTACCGCGACGGGCGGGGGATGTGCGTGGCCTACGACGACGTGGACCTGTCGGGCGAAACGCCCCGCCACCGCGCCACCGGCGAGGAACTCGCCGCCAGCGTCGAGAAGATGTCCAAGAGCCTCAAGAACGTGGTCAACCCCGACGAGGTCATCGCCCAGTACGGCGCCGACACCCTGCGCCTGTACGAGATGTTCATGGGCCCGCTGGACGCCTCCAAGCCGTGGAACACCCGCGACGTGCCGGGTGTGCACCGCTTCTGCCACCGCGTCTGGCGGATGATCGCCGGGTCGGACGACCAGCCGGCGCTGCTGGCCGACGCCGCGGACGAGCAGGTCGAGCGCGGGCTGCATCAACTGGTCAAGAAGGCCGGCGAGGACATCGAAGCGATGAAGTTCAACACCGCCATCGCCGCGATGATGGAGTTCGTCAACTTGGTGTACAAGGCGGGCGCCCTGTCGCGCGACCAGGCCGGGCGGTTCGTCCTGGTTCTGGCGCCGTTGGCGCCGCATCTGGCCGAGGAATTGTGGGCCCAACTGGGCCACGGCGAGTCGCTCGCCCGCGAGCCCTGGCCGGCGTACGACGAGGCCCTCATCGCCGAGGCGACCATCGAACTGGCGGTGCAGGTCAACGGGAAGGTCCGCGGGCGCGTTTCCGTCCCCGCCGACGCCGACGACGCGGCGGTTCTGGCCGCAGCCCTGGCCGAGCCGAAGGTCGCCGCCGCCGTCGAGGGAAAGCAGATCGTCAAGAAGATCGTCGTCCCGGGCCGGCTGGTGAACCTCGTCGTCAAATGACCGCCCGCTCGACCCGGCGAGGCCAAGACAGGGGCGATCCATGGAAAAGACCGTCAAGATCCTGATGACGGGTTTCGTCACGCACGACGTGAAGCGCTTCATCGTCGAGCGACCGGCCGGTTATGCCTACCGGCCGGGGCAGGCGACGAAACTGTCGATCAACCAGCCCGGCTGGGCGGACAAGGGCCGCCCGTTCACCTTCACCTCGCTGGACGACGACCTGGTGCTGGAATTCATCATCAAGGCCTACTTCGACCACGATGGGGTCACGGCCCGCCTGCACGGGCTGACCGCCGGCGACGAAGTGATCCTCCGCGACGTCTGGGGCACGATCGCGTACCAGGGCCCGGGGGTTTTCATCGCCGGGGGCACGGGCATCACGCCGTTCATTCCGATCCTCCGCCGCCTGCACGCCGACGGGCGGATCGAAGGGCACCAACTGATCTTCGCCAACAAGACCGCCCGCGACGTGATCTGCCGGGCCGAACTGGAGCACATCCTCGGCGACGGGCTGGTCCTGACGCTGGAGGAGCCGGCCGACGGCTGCGCCACGGGCTTGGTGGACCGAGACCTCCTGCAGGCCCATGTGGACGATTTTTCGCAGCCGTTCTATCTTTGCGGCCCGCCGCCGATGGTCAAGGCCGTCACCGCCGCGCTGAGGGATCTCGGCGCGCAGCCGGACGCGGTAGTGCTGTAGGAGTGGCCTGATGCCTGATCGATCGGAAGCGGCGTTTGAGCGTGCCCGACGGGTGCTGGTCGGCGGGGTGAACTCCCCGGTGCGGGCGTTCGCCGCCGTGGGAGGCGTGCCGCGATTCATCGGATCGGCGGCCGGGTCGAAGATCACCGACCTGGACGGCAAGGATTACATTGACTACGTCTGCGGCTACGGGCCAATGATCCTTGGCCACGCCCACCCCGCCGTGGTGGAGGCCATCGCCGCTGCCGCCGCCCGAGGCACTTGCTACGGCGCGCCCACCGAGGCCGAGACCGAACTGGCGGAGATGATCGCCCGCGCCGTCCCGTCGGCCGAGAACGTCCGCTTCGTCTCTTCCGGCACGGAGGCGGCGATGACGGCGATGCGCCTGGCGCGCGGCGCGACCGGCCGGAGCAAGATCGTCAAATTCATCGGGGCCTACCACGGGCACGCCGACGCCCTGCTGGTCGCCGCCGGCAGCGGCGCCACGACGTTGGGCGTCCCGTCGAGTCCGGGCGTCCCCGCGGCGGCCACGGCCGACACCATCCTGCTGCCTTTCAACGACCTGCCCGCCGTCGAGGCCGCCTTCGACGAGCATGGGAAGGCAATCGCCGCGGTCCTGGTCGAGCCGGTAGCGGGCAACATGGGCGTGGTGCCCCCGGGCGAGGGGTTCCTCGCGGGCCTGCGGCGGGTCTGCGACGGAAGCGGCGCGCTGCTGGTGTTCGATGAGGTGATGACGGGTTTCCGCGTCGCCGGTGGCGGGGCGCAGCAGCGGTACGGGGTGCGGGCGGACCTGACGCTGCTGGGCAAGGTCATCGGCGGGGGCCTGCCGGTCGGCGCCGTCGCGGGCCCGGCCGATCTCATGGACCACTTGGCGCCCGCCGGGCCCGTCTATCAGGCCGGGACGCTGTCGGGCAATCCACTCGCGATGGCGGCGGGCATCGCGACGCTGAAACAGGTTCAGGCCGACGGCTTCTACGACCGCCTGGAAGACCGCTCCGCCGCCTTGGCGGAGGGCCTGGCCTCGGCCGCGGCGCAAGCCGGGTGCGCCGAGGCGGTCTGCCTGAACCGCGTCGGGAGCATGTTGTGCGTGTTCTTCGCCCCGGCGCCGGTGACCGATTACGCTTCAGCCACCGCCGGCGACGCGCGAGCCTACGCGCGGTTCTTCCGCAGCGTGCTGGATGCCGGGGTGAACCTGGCGCCCAGCCCGTACGAGGCGATGTTCGTCTCGGCCGCCCATACCGACGCCGACGTCGCCGCGACCGTCGCCGCCGCACGCGACGGGTTTGCCGCGGCCGCAAATGTCATGGATTGACCCCGCCGGAGCCGATAACATCCTAAATCAGCCTCTCGAATGACACGCAAGGAGATGCTGTCATGGAACAACTCACCGCCTCTGCCGGCCACGACGAATACCGACAGGCCTTCGGCTCGATCCGTCTAGCCAAGAATATCTTCTGGTGGTTGATCTTTCTGGCCATCGGGGTGCAACTGGCGGGGTTCATCGCGATCCGCTTCGGGAAGGTGATCGACGCGGACATTCCGGCAGCCCGTGCCGCGGCGGCGACCCGCCCGGCGACGCAGCCGGCCGGCAAGGCCGCCACCACCCAGCCGGCGGACAAGGCGCCCCGCCTGGGGATGTGGTACCGGGCGCTGCAGTGGGCCCTGCCGGCGACAAAGTTCATGGCCTTTGCCGCCGGGATGCTCCTGGTGCTGACGCTGATGTTCGCCGTCAAGATCGCCCTTCAGGGGCGCACCGGCGGGGTCGGCCCCCTGATGAGCGCGTTTTTCTGGTCGCTGCTGTTGTGGGTCTTCCTGGTGCCCTGGCAGCAGGTGCTGGCCGGCAGCACGTTCGCGTGCGGGGCGCTGTACAACCTCGGCGACGTCATCGGCGCGACCGGCAAGGTCGCGTGGGGCGCCAAGGCGGACGGATCGAGTCAGGCGCTGTACTACGCGCGGTTCATCGCTTACCCGGCGGTCGTGGTGATCCTGTGGGTGATCGTGCAGATGAAGTTCGCGTCGGGCTTCCGTCGCGCGACGTTGGGCGTGGCGCGGGCCGACGTGGCCGGGTCGCCGGAAGAATTGAGCAAGGTGTAGATCGGCCGATGCCGCCTAGGCGTCGACCGGCGCTCGCGCCGCTCGCCGCCGCCGCAGCGCCGCCGCCGCCCATCCGAGCACCAGCATCGCCGCCGCGGCCGCCGAGCCCGGCTCGGGAATCACCGCGGCTTCCTGAGCGTTCTGGACGTTGTCGACGTACAGGTCCACCACCTGCGTGACTTCCTCGGCGTCGTACGCGCCCACGCGGGCGGGGAGGGTGGAACCCGTTTCGACCAAGAAGTACACGTTGATGGGCGTGCCGGGCGCCAAGGGCGTTCCGCCCGGACCGAGGAGGTCAAACTCGTAAGTGCTCCACGTCGATGAGGTCACCGCCGTCGATCTCGCGCCGCCGGTCAGGGCCATAACCGTCACCGTCGGGTCCAGTGCGTCTTCTCCGCTGGCCACCGCGGCCGCGTCGAATCTCAAGGTCGATTCGCCGGCAGCGAGGGTGATCCAGTACGGCGTGAAGAACCCCTGCTGAAGCGCCGCCTGGGACAGATCGCCCATCCACGTCCCGAGGGCGTCGTCCCACGTGTAGGTCGTCTCGGCGTGCAGGTGGGCGATCGTGGACGTATAGGCGCCGTAGGCGCCGACAGTCCCCACCGACGCGCCGGGCGGATCGACCTGCCAAAACGCCAGGGGATCGGGCAGGGCCTCGAAGTCGCCGTTGATCGTGGTCGCTCCGGCCTGGGCCGGAAAGACACCCAACGCGAAAACACCCAGACACGCCGCCAGTAGAAACCGCCCGGTAGACTTCATCATGATGCCCCTCGAATCGCACATGCGTCCTTGCCCTTCCGTCCACCAACCCGCCTGCCCGCAAGCAGCCGCGGCGCGGATCGACAGCGGGCGAATCCGTCAGCGAACGCTTGACGCGATCCTCCGCCGCACTCCTCACCAGCGACCGTCTTGGGACAAGCCCAAGCCCCCACCACACCAAACGCCTATTATACCCACAAACGCCCCCGCGCCAAGTGCCGAGTCGGGTCTGGAGCAAATTAACCTCTCGGGCGCGGATTTGACAGCCTCCGGGCGCGTCGGCTACCATCCAGAGGGCACGATCGACGAGGCGACAGGGATGAGTCACCGGGTGACAGGGTTTGCGTTGTGGGCCGCCGCGCTGGCGCTTCCGGCGGCGTCGGGCTGCCGGAGCGACGCCGAGCCCTTGCGCCCGGCCCTGGCCCCGCCGGTTCTTGGGGGCCAGATGTTCTCGCCCGTGGGGCGGGGGGCAAAGTTCCAGAGACGCGGCGCGTATGTCCTCCTGGTCCGCCTGCGCCTGATCACCGTCCAACTGCCGATCGGGTCGGTCAGCGAATCGGAGGATCTCTGGAGTTTCCTCAACGAAGAGCCCACCGGCGCGCGGATCGGGGCGGCGTTGACGCTCAACGGGCTTCGGGTCGGGGTGGGGGTCGAGTCGGCCTGGCCGGATATCGCCAAGATTCTCCGCCGCCTCACCGGACGGACGGCCGTCCGCAGCCACATGCTCACCCATCCCGGCGCGACCGTGCCCTTCGTCGTCAAGCGAAAGCAGCCCCTTCAGACCATCTTCACCTTCCGCCCGGACCGCACGCTCGTCGGGGACGATTACCCTCCCGGAGACAACATCATCGCGATCACGCCGACGGTCAACTTCGATGATCCGACGGCCGTCGTGCTGACCGGCGTGCCCCTGGTCCGCTCGACGTACCGCCAACCGAAGTACATCCATGCCAACGGCGCGTACCGCCTGGAGTCGGCGCCGGAGTACCGCCAACTGCCGGACATGGAGTTCCGCATCAGGGTCCCGTCCGGGGGGTTCCTGTTGATCGGCCCGGGTCCGGACATCCGCCGCCGCACCAGCCCCGGGCATAACTTCCTGGCGCGATCGGCCCAGGGGGCCATCACCGAGACAGTTCTGGTGGTTGCTCCGGAGGTGTTCGCCGCGCCGGTGGTCCCGTCGCAGCGCTAGGCCCGGCGGCGCCTCAGCCATAGGGGGGCGCCGACGGCGATCAGCAGCATCGCGGCCGGCTCGGGGGCCGCGCCAACGGCAGCGGTCGCGGATCCCCAGTGGTACGCCAGCGTGGACAGGTCGCCCAGGTTCACCGCGCCGTTGCCGTCGAAGTCGCCCATCGCCCAGGTCGCATCGCTTGGGCTGCTCCAATGGAACGCCACCGCCGACAGGTCCGACAGGGCCACCGCGCCGTCGAGGTCCGCGTCGCCGAGGAACAACCGCTTCGGCGCGGCGCCGTTGAGATAGTAGAGGTTGCAGACGCCCAATTCGATCGTGGCGCCGGCGTTCAGGACGAGGTCGTGGACGTACAGCGCTTCGGTGCCTTGCCAGGTGGGCCGATTGTCGTGGTTGTCCAGGAGGCGGATTCGCCCGCAATCCGCCGCCCCCAAGGTCAGTGAACCCAGGGCGAAGTTGCCCTGCCAGCCCTCGACGGACGGCCCCATGTCCTCGCCGGCGGCCTCGAACGTATCGACCTGGCCCGGGCCGCCCTCGAACACCACCGCCAGGTTCGCCAGACCGGCCAGTTCTTCCGGACAGGTCTGCTGGTTGTCGAATGCGGCGCCGACCATGCGGACGGTGCTGCCGGCTGCTGCCGACAGGACGCTGTATCGTCCCAGGCCCAAGCGGACGGACACAACGACCTCCGCGGCCGGCCCGGCGAGGTCCAGCATTCCGGCGGCGCCGAATTCACCGACGAAGAGGATCTCCACGGCCAATTGTCCGGCCGAGAGGGTGTAGGTTCCGTCACCACCGCTGAAGCCCAGATAGACGTTCTCCGCAACCGTCAGGCGTCCGCCGGTCTGGTGGACGGCGCCGGGGCTGAGGTA
>Ga0272441_10009546_pt1 | contig 14962 bp, 10 predicted proteins | sample SSMProp6N_FD_193582 | JGI IMG/M metagenome (GOLD analysis project Ga0272441, IMG submission 193582) | Marine sediment archaeal communities from Little Sippewissett salt marsh, Falmouth, MA, United States - SSM-Prop-6N | ecosystem: Environmental > Aquatic > Marine > Wetlands > Sediment ... | reverse complement strand
AACGACGACCTCGGCGCGCCCACATCTGGCACCAACTGACCACCCTCTTTTCTCAGCCCCCTCGCGGACTCGGGGGCACGAAATGCGTGGCGCGATGCCGCAAAGCTCGCTCCGCGTGGACGCTGCGCGAGCTTTGGTTTCTGACGAGTGAGTCATGATTCCCGGGCTCAGCCGAGAAGGTGAAAGGGAGCTGGAACCGCGAGTGAAGACGAGATGGGCGGTGCGTACGTCGGGAGTCAAAGCTCGTCGCGCGTGCGCGGAGTGGGGCAATGAGCGGGCGAGGTGACCGCAGACTTGTGAAGCAACCGGGGACATTCGAGGTGCTGGGGTGCGCGGCGGGCTGTTCGGCGCGGCGTGGACGGCTGTGGACGGCGCATGGGCCGGTCGAGACGCCGGTGTTCATGCCGGTCGGCACGCAGGGCACGGTCAAGGCGATGACGCCGCGCGAGCTCGAGCAATTGGGTGCGCAGGTCGTGCTGGGGAACACCTATCACCTCCAGGTCCGGCCGGGCGTGGAGATTGTGGAGAAATGCGGGGGCTTGCACCGGTTCATGGGCTGGTCCCGCGCGTTGCTGACCGATAGCGGCGGGTTCCAGGTTTTCAGCCTGGCGAAGCTCGGCAAGATCAGCGAGGAGGGGGTCTGGTTCAACTCGCATTTCGACGGGGCGTTGACCTTTCTGGGGCCGGTCGAGGCGCTGGCGATCCAGCGGCGGCTTGGCTCCGATATCGCGATGGTTTTCGACGACTGCGCGCCATACCCTTGCGATCGAGAATACGCTTGCCAAGCCATGGAGCGGACCCTAAGATGGGCGGTCTTAAGTGCCCGGCAGCCGTGTGCTGAGGGGCAGCTTGTGTTCGGGATTGTGCAGGGCAGCGTGTACCCGGAGTTCCGGGAGCGTTGCGCCAGGGAATTGACCCGTCTGGGCTTTGCCGGCTATGCGATTGGCGGTGTCAGTGTCGGCGAGCCGGAGGACGTGCTGCTGGATACGGTCCGACGGACGGTGCCCTTTCTCCCGGCCGACCGGCCGCGCTATCTGATGGGCGTGGGAATCATGCACCAGATGGTCGAGTCCGTGGCCGCGGGGATCGACATGTTTGACTGTGTGGTCCCGACTCGGTTCGCACGCAATGGAACGGCCTTCACCCGGGCGGGACGGTACCCGGTGAAGGCGGGTGAATACAAGGACGATATCCGGCCCGTGGAGGAAGGCTGCGAGTGCTATACGTGCAGCACCTTTAGCAGGGCCTACATTCGACACCTGCTCAACGCGAATGAGATCCTGGGAGTCCGGCTCCTGACGATCCATAACCTGCATTGCTATCTGTCGTTCATGGGGCAGATCAGGGAGAAGCTGGAGCAGGGCAGCTTTGACGCGTGGCGCGCGGAATTGACCGCGCAGCACCGAACAGACGCGGACACGCCGCGCGAATGACAGAGGCCGGGCGGCCGGAAGCCCGCCGGCAGGAAAGGAACAGACGGCATGCATACACTCGGTTTGATACTGGCGATGGCGGCGCCGCCCGGCAGCGGCGGGCAGCAGCAGAGTCCGATCTTCACGTTCGGGTTTCTCGGCATCATGATCGCCATCTTCTACTTCATGCTGATCCGGCCGCAGCAGCGCAAGGAGCGGGAGCGCAAAGAGTTGATCGCGAACATCAAGACGGGCGACCGCATCATTTTCGGCGGCGGCCTGCTCGGCCAAGTCACGAATGTGAAGGACAAGACGTTCGTGGTGAAGGTCGCGGACAACACGAAGATCGAGGTCTTGAGGAGCAGTGTCGTCAATCGGCTGACCAAGGACGAAGAGGCGGAGTAGCGATGGACAAGCATGCGTTTTGGAAGTGGCTTATTCTCATTGTCGCGGTTTGCGGGTCGCTGGCGATTGTGACCAAGTACAAGATTCGGGGCGGCCTGGATCTGGTCGGCGGCTCCAGCTTCGTCGTGCAGGTCGACACGAAGGACATGGACGAGGATGCGAAGCAAGACGCGCAGGAGCGCGCGCTGACGGTGATTCGGAACCGGGTCGACAGCCTGGGTGTGGAAGAGCCGGTCATTTATCCGGAGAAGGGCGATCGGATTGTCGTGCAGTTGCCGGGTTTGAACGAAGAACAGCGCGGCGCGGCGGAGCGGACTATCCAGAGCGTAGGCTTTCTCGAGTTCCGGATGGTGCACAAGGACAACGAGGCGAAGGTCGACGAGTTGTTCCAGCAGGAGCTTGCGCCGAAAGGCTACAAGATCGCAAGAATCCGGGACCGGGACAGGGACCGCACGCTATATGAGCGGAAAACCGAGAGTGCGCCGGACCCGATGGAGGACGCGGAGTTCCTGGAGAAGCTGCGGCGTTTGAAAATTCGGCCGGCCGGCCATGAGCTGCTGCTCATGAAGGAGCGGGTCCTCGAGAAGGATTACTACCTGCCCTTCTTTGTGGAGATGCGGGCGGAACTTACGGGACAGTTTCTGAAGACCGCCGGCATCGACTATCAAGGGGCGGGCAACACGCCGGTGGTCACGCTGGAATTCGACGGCAAGGGTTCCAAGTATTTCGCGAACGTGACCAAGGCCTATGCGCCGGGCGGGCCGAAGAACTTGAACGAGCAGGGCCGGCGTTCGCTGGCCATTGTGCTGGACGGCATGCTGCACTCGGCGCCCGTGATCCGGGAACCGATATACGGCGGCAAGGCTGTGATCTCGGGCAGCTTCACGTTGAGGGAAGCGCAAGACCTGATGATCGTGCTGCGCGCCGGCGCATTGCCGTCGCCCGTCAGGATCCTGGAGAAGCGCAATGTGGACCCGACCTTGGGGAAGGACTCGGTCCGGAGCGGCGTGCGCGCCGTGATTTTCGGCGGGGTCGCCGTGCTCGCGTTTATGATTGTCTACTACCTGTTCAGCGGGCTGGTCGCCGATGTCGCGTTGCTGCTGGACATCGTGCTGTTGCCGCTGGGCATGATGATCGTGTCCGGATTCCTCAGCCTGACTGCCGGCGGCAGCCAACCGGGGCAGGGCTTGTCGCTGCCGGTCTTCACGCTGCCCGGCATTGCGGGTGTCGTGTTGACGATGGGGATGGCGGTGGATGCGAACGTGTTGATTTTTGAGCGGATCCGCGAGGAGTACGCGGTCGGCAAGCGGATCAGTACGGCGATTGCCGCGGGCTACGACAAGGCGTTTGTGACGATTCTCGACGCGAACGTCACGACGTTGCTGACCGCGGTGATCCTCTTCTGGCAGGGCTCCGGTCCGATCCGCGGGTTTGCCGTCACGCTGAGCGCCGGGATCCTCGTCAGCATGTTTACCGCGCTCGTTGTGACCCGGCTGTTCTTCAACGCGATCGTGAGCCGGACCAAGATGGCGTCGCTCAAGATGCTGCAGATCCTGCGGAACCCCAACTTGGATTTCCTGGGCAAGCGCAAGTGGTTCGCGATGGGGTCGGTGCTCGTGATCGTCGTGAGCTGGGCCGTGCTGGGCATGCGTGTTCTGAATACGCCGAGCGCGGTGCTTGGCGTCGATTTTACGGGCGGCGCGTCCGTCACGTTCAACATGGCCGGTCCGAAGCCGGGCGTAGACGAGATTCGCGCGGTCTTGTCGGCGGCGGGCGTGGAAGGCGCGTCGATCCAATACCAGCGTGAGTTGGACAGCGGCAAGGAGTATCTGGAGATCCGGAGTTCCGAGAAGGACGGCGCGGCGGTGGTCAAGACGGTTCCCGCCGAGTTCGCGGATGCGCAGTTCACGAAGGCAAAAGACGATTTGGTCGGCCCGCAGATCGGCAAGGAGCTCACGAAGAAAGCGATCCTTGCGATAGGAGCGGCGCTGATCGGGATCGTGATCTACATCACATGGCGGTTCCAGTTCCCGTTCGCGGTTGGCGCGATTGCGGCGCTGGCGCATGATGTGCTGATCACAGCGGGCCTGTACACGCTGTGCGGGCGCCAGCTCAGTCTACCGGTGATTGCGGCGCTGCTCACGATCGTCGGGTATTCGGTGAACGACACGATTGTCGTGTTCGACCGGATCCGCGAGGACCGCAAGCTGGTCCGCGGCAAGACGTGGAGCGAGGTCTCGAATCTGAGCATCAACCAGACCTTGAGCCGTACGCTGCTGACCTCGATCACGACCCTGATTACGGTCGTGATTCTGCTGGTGTTCGGCGGCGGCGCGATCAACGATTTCGCGCTTGCCCTGTTCATCGGGATCGTGGTCGGCACCTATTCTTCGATCTTCATTGCAACGCCCGTCATGCTGTTGTGGCATCCCGACAAGAAGCCCGCGAAGGCGGGGAAATAGGCACTTGAAAGCCTGGCGCCTGAACGAGGTCTCCGAATCCGCCGTCCGTGCGGTGGCCGGACAGACGGGGGTGCCGGGCCCGGTCGCCGAAGCGCTGGTTCGGCGCGGGCTGACGGAGGGGCCGGCCTTGGATCGGTTCCTCAATCCCCGCCTGCGCACGCTGTCCGATCCGTTCGAGTTACCGGGCATGGCCGAAGCGGTGGACAGGATATGGGCGGCACTGGAGCGGGACGAGCCGGTCGGGATTTTTGGGGACTATGATGTCGACGGGATCACGAGTGCCGTGCTGCTTGTCGAAGTGCTGAGCGCACTGGGTTCTCGCGCGACTCCGTATATCCCGAACCGGACGGAGGAGGGCTACGGGCTGACGGCGGCCGGCCTCGAACAGTGCCTGGCGCGGACGAAACCGCGGTTGCTGATCACGGTGGATTGCGGCACGAACGCGGCGGAGGCCGTCGACACAGCGGTGGCGGGCGGCGTGGACGTGGTCGTAACCGACCACCATGAGCCGTCGAGTGAGAAGCGGGCGGCGCCGTGCGCGCTTGTGAACCCGAAGTTGGGCGACGATCCCGACGCGCGCCAATTGGCGGGTGTGGGCGTGGCCTTCAAGCTGTGCCACGCGCTGGTCAAGGCGGGTCGAGCGAAAGGGAATGCGGCGGCCGAGCGGATCGATCTTCGCGAATACCTGGATCTGGTGGCGGTCGGCACGATCTCCGATATCGTTCCGTTGCGCGGCGAGAATCGAATTCTGGCTCGACACGGACTGGCACGGCTGGGCGATACGCGCCGCTGCGGGCTGCGCGCGCTGATGGACGTGGCCGGGGTCCAGAAACCGGTCACCGCGTACCATGTCGGGTTCGGGATTGGGCCGCGTTTGAACGCGGCGGGCCGTATGTCGGATGCGGGCGCGGCCTTGGAGTTGCTGCTCACGACGCATGTGGAGCGCGCGCAGAAACTGAGCATGGCGCTGGACGCCGCGAACCGGGAGCGGCAGGCAACGGAAACGAGGATCCTGAACGAAGCGGTCTCGTTGATCGACCGCGATTTCGATCCCGCCCGGCATTTCGCGGTGACCGTCGGCGAACACGGCTGGCATCGTGGCGTGATCGGCATCGTGGCCTCGCGGCTCGTGAGCCGATACCGGCGACCGGTCGCGGTGATTGCGCTGGAGGAGGACGGGGTCGGGCACGGATCGTGTCGCGGTATCGAGGCGTTCAGCCTGATTCAGGCGCTCGAGCAGTGCGCGGAGCTGCTCGAACGGTTCGGCGGCCACGAGTTGGCGGCCGGACTCGAAGTGCAGGAGTCGAAGCTCGAGGCGCTGCGGGAGCGGCTCAATGCGGTGGCTTCGGAATCGCTGGCGGGCCGGGACTTGCGCGAGATTGAACGGATCGATGCATGGGTCCCGCTGGCCGAAGCGGATGAACGGCTCTACGACGCGGTCGAGTTGTTGCGCCCGTTCGGGAAGGACAATCCCACTCCCGTTTGGGCCTCGCACGACGTGCAGGTGCTCGGGACCCCGCGCGTGGTCGGGAGTAACCATCTGAAGCTCACGTTCGGGGCGCAGGGCATGCGAATGGATGCGATCGGATTCGGCATGGGCAGGCGCGAGATTCCGGATGGGCCGATCGACGTCGCGTTTCAGCTGCAGAAGAATACGTTTCGCGGCGTCGAGAGCCTGGAGATGAAGCTGCGCGATTTCCGGGCGGCTGAGGGGGAAGGGGGAGAAGGCGGAAGCCGGAAGTCGGAAGTCGGGAGTTGACGACTCGACATGGGGCCGCATCCTGCACCGAACACCTGACGCCTGGCACCACGCATGAGACGACGCTTTACAGCACGACGGGCAACAGCGGCGGCGGTTGTCGCTGCGTTGCTTGGTGCGGTGGGCTGTGGGCCCCTGGGCCCACGGTTGGTGAGGCGGCAGCGGACGGCCGTGCAGATGGGCACGTTGGTGACGGTGACGGTGTGGGCGGAGGCTGCCTCGCAAGCGGACGGGGCGTTGACCGACGGGTTCGGTACGATCGAGCGGTTAAGCGCGCGGCTGTCGCATCGGGCACCGCACAGCGATGTGTCGCGTGTGAACGCGGCGGCCGGACACAGGCCGCCGGTCACGGTATGTCCGGAGCTGTGCGAGTTGCTGGAGGCCGGGAGGCGGTTCGGCGCACTTTCGGACGGGGCCTTTGACGTGACGGTGGGACCGCTGGTGGCGCTTTATGCACGTGCATCGCGAGTTGGCCGGTTTCCCGCCGACGCCGAGTTGGCGCATGCCCGCTCACTCGTGGGCTGGGGGGGGCTGAAGATAGAGTCGGGCGCGAACCGCGTGCGCCTGTCGCGGCAGGACATGGCGCTGGACCTGGGCGGAATTGCCAAGGGCTATATCGTCGATCGGGCGGTCGAGGCGATGCGGAGGGCCGGTGCGACAGCCGCGCTGGTGGATGCCGGCGGGGATATCTACGGGCTTGGCACGCCGCCGAGAAGGGATTGCTGGCGGATCGCGGTGCGGGACCCCGCAGCTCCGTCAGGCCCGACCGGCGCGGTTCTGCCGGATCTGGTCCTGTCCCTGATCGATCGGGCGGTTGCGACATCGGGCGATTATGAGCGGTTCGTGACGCTGGACGGAAAACGCTATTCCCACATCGTCGACCCGCGTTCCGGCCGGCCGGTCGCGCACATGGCGAGTGTCACCGTGATTGCCGAGCAATGCACGGAGGCCGATGCACTGGCTACGGCCGTGAGCGTGCTGGGACCGGACAAGGGATTGGCGCTGATCGAGTCGCTGCCGAATGTGGAGGCCCTCATCCTGCACAAGGCGGGAGGGCGGCTTCGGCGCATTCGTAGTTCGGGCTTTGCCCAGTACGAGCGGGCACGCGCGTAGGGGGTACTCCCGCCGCAGCCATTCCTGCCTGCGGCTTCTGTGCGAACCTCATTTTCCGGTCCGCAGTCGGGAATCACTGTGGCAGCCGGTATCGGCTTCGATTTTCTCGTTGCGATGCACTGTGCCGTCCGCTATGTTCAGGGCCTCCCGCAATCGCCAATCGCCAATTCTCCAGGAGGGAGACAGAGATGAGCACAGACGACATTGTCCGGGTCCCCGTCGAGACGATCAAGGCGTTCATGGTCGACGTGTTTGAAGGGCTCGGCGTGCCGCGTGCCGAGGCGGAGGTGTGCCGGGACGTGCTGATCACTTCGGACCTGCGCGGGATCGACTCGCACGGGGTCGGCCGGCTGAAGATGTACTACGACCGGATCCGGGCGGGGATCCAGAATCCCGAGACCGACTTCGAGATTGTGCGGGAGACGCCGGCCACGGCGGTTGTGGACGGGCACGACGGGATGGGGCACGTGATCGGGGTGCGCTCGATGCGGATGGCGATCGACAAGGCGCGCGAGTATGGGTTGGGCGCGGTCGCGGTCCGGAACTCGACACACTACGGCATTGCGGGCTACTACCCGCTGATGGCGATCGAAGCGGACATGATCGGGTTCTCGACAACGAACGCGCGGCCGTCCGTGCCGCCCACGTTCGGGGTCGAGCCGATGCTGGGCACGAACCCGATCGCGTTCGGATGCCCGACCGACGAGGATTGCCCGTTTGTGATCGATTGCGCCACATCGATTTCGCAGCGCGGCAAGATCGAGGTGCTCGGCCGGGCCGAGAAGGACACGCCGGAAGGCTGGGCGGTGAACCAGGACGGGACGGTCGCTACCGATACGGAGCGGCTGCTCAAGGATTTGGTTGCGGGCACGGCGGCCTTGCTCCCGCTCGGCGGGTTGGGCGAGTTGATGGGCGGTCACAAGGGCTACGGGATCTCCGTGGCGTTTGAGGTCCTGAGTGCCGCCCTGCAGAATGGGAGCTATCTGAAAGGGCTGCACGGGTTCGACGAAGCGGGGAACCGGGTCCCGTACAAGTTGGGCCATTTCTTCCTCGCGATCGATATCGCGCATTTTGTGCCCGTCGCGGATTTCAAGCGAACGGCCGGCGAGATCGTGCGGCGTCTGCGCCAATCGAAAAAGGCGCCGGGCCAGGATCGGATCTGGACGGCCGGCGAGAAGGAGTGGGAGATGGAGAAACGGCGGCCGGAAGAGGGCGTGCCGGTCAATGCGAACCTGCAGAAGAACCTGCTCACGATGCGGGACGAGCTCGGCCTGACGCAGCATGTGTTTCCTTTCGAATGAGCCATGAGCACAGAACAGACAATCGGGCAAATGCTCTCGGCCGCGGCACGTTCGGCGTTCGGGCAGGCGCTGGGTCTTTCGGACGCCGCACTGGAGCGGGTAACGGCTGTCGCGTCGGATTCGGACCGGTTCGGCGACTACCAGTGCAACGCGGCGATGGCGCTGGCCAAGCAGCTCAAGAAGGCGCCGCGCGAGATAGCGCAGACCGTGGTCGCTGCGGCGGACTGGCCGGAGAGCGTGGGGCGCGTGGAGATTGCGGGGCCGGGTTTCATCAATTTCTACCTGGCCGACCCATGGCTTGCAGTGCGAATCGGGGCGGTTGACGCCGATCCGCGTCTGGGCGTTCCCGAGCGCGGCGCGGGGCACACGGTCGTGATCGACTACGGCAGTCCGAACATCGCGAAACCGATGCACATCGGACACATTCGCTCGACGATCATCGGCAATGCGCTGGACCGGTTGCACCGGTTCCTCGGCTATCGCGTGATTTCCGACAACCATCTCGGAGACTGGGGCACGCAGTTCGGGATCATGATCATGTGCTACCGCGCGTTCGTCGACGAGCAGGCGCTGGCAGAGCATCCGATCGAGGAACTCGAACGGATCTACGTGAAGAGCTACCAGAAGACGCAGGAGGACAGCGCTTGGCTGGACCGGTGTCGGCAGGAGCTGGTGAAGCTGCAGCAGGGCGAGCCGGAGAATCGAGCGTTGTGGCAGCAATTCGTGGACTTGAGCCTCGCGGAGTTCGGCAAGATCTTCGCGCGGTTGGGTGTGCGCTTCGATCTGACGCGCGGCGAGAGCTGGTACAACGACAAGCTGCAGCCGATGATCGCGTTGCTCGAGGAACGCGGCTTGGCGCAGGAGAGCGAAGGCGCGCTGGTCGTGTTTCTGGACGACGAGAAACTGCCGGTCTGTATCGTGCGCAAAAGCGATGGTGCGTTCAACTACGCGACAACCGACCTGGCCACCGTTCGGTCACGCGTTGAGGAGTTCAAGCCGGACCGGATCATTTACGTGACGGACGAGCGTCAGCAGTTGCATTTCAAGCAGTTCTTCGCGATCAGCCGCAAGCTGGGCTTCGAGACGGAGCTCGAGCACGTGTGGTTCGGCCTGATGCGGTTGCCGGAAGGCACCTTCTCGACGCGGGAAGGCAACGTGATCAAGCTCGGGGCGCTGCTGGACAAGGCGGAAGAACTCGCACTCAAGATCGTCGAGGAGACCAGTCCGGAAATGGACCGGGCCGAGCAGAAAGAAGTTGCTCGCGCGGTGGGGATCGGGGCCGTGAAATACTCGGATCTGAGCCAGAACCCGCAGAGCACCGTCATGTTCACATGGGAGAAGGCGCTTGCGTTGGACGGGAACTCCGCACCCTATCTACAGTACGCGTGTGCGCGGATCGCGAGCGTGCAGGACAAGTACCGGGAACGGTTCCCGGACGGCGAGATCGAGCGCGCCGCGATCAGCTTCACGGAACCGATCGAGCGCGCGGTCGCCCTGAAACTCGCGCAGTTCCCGGAGGCCGTGCTGTTGGCGGCTCGGACCTATCGACCCAGTGTGATCGCCGACTACCTCTACTCCCTGGCGCAGACCTACAGCACGTTCTACCAGAACGTGCCGTTTCTCAAGGCGGCGGACGGCGTGCGTGAAAGCCGCGTCCGGCTCTGTGGCGTTGTCGCGAAGACGTTGCGTAAGGGGCTGGACCTGCTCGGGATCGAGACGCCGGACCGGATCTAGGAGCCGATCGGCCTTTCGCGAGGGCGAAAGGCCTCCCGGCTCGTTCTGCTTTTGCTGCGCAAAACCAGAATAGTGGAATGCGTGGGCGTGTTGGGCTGTGCTCATCCGGCCGACCGCGGGCCGCGGAGAACGGCGCCGGTCCGCTTGCGCGAGGCGCGTTTGCCGTCCCAGGCGATGCGGCCGTTGACCAGTACGGCGTGGATACCGACCGGGAAACTGTGCGGGCGCTCGAACGTGGCACGTTCGGCGATCCGGTCCGGGTCGAACAGGACGAGGTCCGCTTTCATGCCGGTCGCGATCAGGCCGCGGTCGTTCAGTCCGAACTTGCGTGCGGGCATGCTCGTCATTTTTCGTACGACCTCTTCGATTCGCAGCGTTTTGCGTTCGCGGACGTACTCGCGATAGACCCTGGGGAACGTTCCGTAGTTGCGTGGGTGCACCACGCCTTTACGCGAGCCGACAACGCCGCCGTCGGACGCGATCATGACTGCGGGATGACACACGATCTGCGCGACGTCTTCGGGGCGTAACGCATGGAAGATGCAGCGTGGCGTGCCTTCGGCGATCAGGTCCATCGCCACGCTGGTCGCGTTGCCGCGCCGTGCCTGCGCCACGTCGGCCAACGACTTGCCGTTCACCGACGGGTCGGCTGCCCAGCTTGCGATCGTGATCTTGTCCGGGCCGCCGATCCACGCAATCTTGCCGGCCACCTCGGCGCGGATCCGGCGGCGCACGCCGGTATCGCGCATACGCTCGCACAGGCGCCCGTCCTTGGCGACCCAGGGCGGAATCACGACGGAGGAGAGCCCCGTGAACGTAGCGGGATAGGGATGCACGTCGCAGGTCATCTCGATGCCTTGCGCACGGTACCGTTCGATCGTTGCCAAGACCTGCGCGACCCGGCCCTGCCGTGTCCGGCCCCGTCTGTGCAGGATCTTCAGGTGCGAAACCTCGATCGCGATCCCGGCGCGTTTCCCGATCGTCGCCGCTTCACGCAAGGCCTCGAACACTTTGCCGCCCGCGCTGCGTTTGTGCGTCGCGTAAGGGCCGCCATAGGCGGCCACCACTTTGGCGAGCTCGACGAGCTCGCCGACGTGGGCGTAGGCGCCCGGTACATAGAACAGCCCGCTGGACATGCCGACGGCGCCTTCGCGCATCGCCGCGTCGAACAGACGCCGCATCTCGGCCAGCTCGCGACGGGTCGGCTTGCGCTTCGCCGCACCCATGACAGCGGCACGGACAGTGCCGTGCCCGATCAGCGTCGCGTAGTTCAGCGCCGGGCGGGAGGCCTCCACCTTGTCGAGCAACTCGCCGATCGGTAAGGCGCTGGCCCCGCAGTTGCCGGAGACCACGGTGGTGACGCCCTGCCGCAACATGTTCGTCGCTGTGGGGTGTTGGAGGATCCCGTCGCTGTGCGTGTGCACGTCGACGAAGCCGGGACACACAACCAGGCCGCGGCCCTGTACCACGCGTCGGGCGCGGCCGGAGACAATGCCGATGGCGGCGATCCTGTCGCCGCGCAGCGCGACGTCGCCGGCACGCCATGGATTGCCCGTGCCGTCACAGATCCGGGCGCCTCTGATTACGACGTCGTACATTCCTCTTCCTCCCTTGCGCCATGCCGCTTTCGTGCTTTCGGGATCCGCGGGATCAATGGGCATTCTCACAACAACTTCAGCAACCCGTCGGGCTGCCCGATGACGGTCTGTGCGCCGTTTTCGCGCAGTTCCTGTTCCGTCCGAAAGCCCCAAAGCACGCCGACGGGGAACATGCCGGCCGCGCAGGCTGTGGTCATGTCGGTGCCCGTGTCGCCCAGGTAGAGGAATTCGGCGCGCGGGACGCGGAGCTGTTCGGCGATCTCGAGAGGGACGGTCGGGTCCGGCTTACGGGGCACACCCTCACGCGCGCCGAGCACGGGATCGAACAGGCCGTCTTCGAAGAAGCGGCGGACGCAACGCTGCGTGGCATCGTGCGGTTTGTTCGAGAACACCGCGAGCGGCAGGCGGCGCTGTTTCAGTTCGGCGAGCAGTTCGGGAATGCCCGGATAAGGCCGTGTGCTGTCCGCCCAGTGTACGGCATACTGCCGGCGCATCCGTTGCTCGGCGGCCGCGACCTCGTCCGCGTTGCGGTTCCGTTCGGGTAACGCGCGTCGGACCAGGTTCGTGAGTCCGTCGCCTATGAAGTAGCGGTAGTCGTCCGTGGGGTGGGGCGGATGGCCCAGCGCGCGCAGCACGCTGTTCATGGAGTCTGCCAGGTCCGCCAGCGTGTCGAGCAGCGTACCGTCGAGATCGAACAGTATCGCTTTGTTCATGTGTGGCTGCACCACTTGTCCGCAGCCCGGAATGGCTGCGGTACTGCCGTTCAGAGCACGACGCTAGTCCCACCGTTTGGGGTAGTTGCTCCAATACGAGTGCCAACCCTTGGGTTTGGGATAGCCGTCGAAGAAACACGCGTCTTTCGGGCAATCGGATTCGCCGCGGGCTCGCAGCCATTGGAGCAGGGCCGGATCGATCCCGCGCCTCGCGATCTCGTCGAGTCCGGCCTGATGCAGGCGCTCGACAACACCCTCGTTTTTCGCTGCGACATCGTCGAGCGCGTCGCGTGCGCGCAGCCGGCAGTCTTCCGGGCGGGGTGCCCATTCGAGACCCCATTGTTTGTCGAAGACCGAGAAGAGGATCGGGCCGCTCCGATCCTCGCGACACCAGGCATCCGCACTTTGGCCGGACAGCGCGACGGCGCGCGGCTCTTGCTTGCCGTCTCGGGCGACGGCGAGCACATCATTCGAGCCGAGCCCGTCGGGCATCGGCACTCCGGCAATGCCGAGGATGGTCGCAAAGGCGTCCTGCGGCTGCACGATCATGTCGTTGCGGCCCGTGCCGCCGTCCGGAACGTGAACGATGAACGGGATATGGCCTTCCTGTTCGCGGACCGGCGCCTTCTTGCCGAACCTGCCGTATTCCCCGACATTCGTGCCGTGGTCGGCGGTCAGCAGGATCGCCGTGTTCTTCGCGAGTCCCGTCTCTTCGAGTGTGTCGAGCAGGGCGCCAACCCATTTGTCGACTGCGCTGACCTTCGCGGCGTAAGCGGCTTTGACCCGGTTCAGCGCCGCTTCCGGCACGTCGGCGGCATTGCGGATTGCGCCGTGCATGAACGAGCGCGGATCGATCGTGCCGTCGTAGCCGGGCGTCTTGTCGTACATGCGCATGAATTCTTCGGGCGCATCCCAGGGTTCGTGCGGGTCGAAGCTGTCGATATGCAGCATGAAATTCTCGCGGGTCGCGTTGTCGTGCAGGAACTCGCAGGCTTTCAGGAAGAGCTGCGCGGTGTTCCAGTCCTCGGGCCGGTGCCGCTTGCGGTTCGCGCGCAGATAGCAGTAGAGGATGTGGGAACCGGCGAGCTGCTTATCGGTCACGAAATCGAACAGCGGGTCCTTCTTCCAGTTTGGGGGCCATTCGGAGCGCGCATCGATCCAGGGCCGGTCGACCTCGGCCCCGCGGATGGGGGTCCAGGCGCTGTACGGCCAGTCGAAGTTGTGGCCGCCGTTCACGAGATGCGGTGTGTCGTGGATGAGCTGGGTCGCATAGCCGGCTTCCCGGAGCAGCTTCGGGAAGGTCAGCCAGTCCCAGGGCAGCGGCTGCCAGGTGTGGAACGGGCTGCCGTACTTGCCGGTCAACGTGTCGGTCCGGTGCGGGATGGTTGGGTAGCTGGCGAGCCAGGCGTTGTCGAACACCCATGAGTCTGCGCAGAGCCGGTCCATGTTCGGGGTCTGGATGAAGTCGTTTGCGCCGTGCGCGCGGATATAGTCGTAGCGCAGCGTGTCGATGATGACCAGGATGATGTTCATTGTCTATCTCCCGTCTGCGGGTGGGTCGTCGTCCCGTTGGCGGCCGGTTCCCATTCGGTCTTCCATCGCTTTTCGATGCCCGCGCGCCAGGATTCGGCCGCTTCCTGCAGCTCTTTGGCGAGATCGGGGTGTTTGTCTTTGAGGTTCGTCTGCTCGCCGGGGTCGGCTTCGAGGTCGGCAAGATGCACGTCGTCCTCGGGCGGTGCGCCCTCCATGAGCCGGCCCTTGAGCACGAGCTTCCAGTTCCCGCGCCGGACGGCTGTCTGCTGGTCCATCTCCCAGAAGAGCTGCTTGTGCGGGGTATCCGCGCCGTCGGTCAACATCGGCAGGATGTCGCTGCCGTCCAGCTCGTATTGGGAGAAATCGGCGCCGGCAGCCGCGAGCAGCGTGGGGAAGATGTCCAAGGCGGCGCCCATCCCGCTGATGACCTGGCCGGCCTCGACCCCGGCCGGCCAGTTCAGGATGCCGGGCGAACGGATGCCGCCCTCGTACAGGCTGAACTTGTGGCCTTTGAACCCGCCGGTCGTGCCGCCGTGGTACCAGTCGCGGCAGCCGTCAAACCAGTTGCGTGTCTCGCGGGACGGCCCGTTGTCGGACATGTAGAACGTGCAGGTGTTTTCGCGCAGGCCGTGCCGCTCGAGCTCGGCCATGATTGCGCCGACCCCGTCGTCGACGGTGCTGAGCATGGCGGCCATGATCCGGCGTTCGGGCGGCAGGTCGCGGAACCGGTCGACGTATTCGCGCGGTGCGTGCATGGGATAGTGCGGAGCGCTGTAGGGCACGAACAGGAAGAACGGCTTGTCGGCGGCCGCGGCATCACGGATGTATGCGACGGCCTTTCGCGTGATCAGGTCGCTGAAATACTCGCCGTTACGCCAGACTTCCTTTCCGTTCTCCCAGAGGTCATGTGTCGGATCGTTTGTGGCGTTCAT
>Ga0272441_10009545_pt1 | contig 14962 bp, 11 predicted proteins | sample SSMProp6N_FD_193582 | JGI IMG/M metagenome (GOLD analysis project Ga0272441, IMG submission 193582) | Marine sediment archaeal communities from Little Sippewissett salt marsh, Falmouth, MA, United States - SSM-Prop-6N | ecosystem: Environmental > Aquatic > Marine > Wetlands > Sediment ... | reverse complement strand
GGCTGCAGGGCCGCGAGGCAACGGTCTTTACACCTTCCCAGATCTGCGACCGGATCGGACTAACCGAAAACTGCGTCAACGCCGTCCAGGACTTCGCGCGCGCCGTCGCCGCCGGCGAACCCGCACCCGTCCCCGGCCAGGCCGGCATCACCATGATCGCGCTCGAAGAGGCCATCTTCCGCTCCGCCGAATCCGGCGCCTGGGAGCGCGTGGCCGAAGTCGGAAGTCGGAAGTCGGAAGTCGGAAGTTGAGAAACGACGACGCAGCACAAAGAACCGTGCCCGACATGACCTCTGGCGTGCTTCTGGTTTTGCGAAGCAAAAGCAGAAAAGGAGCCCGCAAGGGCTCCTAGAAGGGGCCCGCGCCGTAGCGGCGGTACTGCATCGGCGTCGTGCCCATCACCCGCCGGAACGTGCGCGCGAAGTGCGACGCCGTGTCGTAACCCAGCCGGTGACAAACCTGCTTGCAGCTCAACGCCGTGTCCCGCAACAGATCGCACGCATAACGCATCTTCACCTCCGTCAGATAGCGCAGCGGCGACACACCCAGCTCCCGCTGGAACACCCGGCAAAGATGCTCGTGCGATACGCCCAGCGCACGCGACAGATCGCCCGCATTGAAACGCGCCTCCACCCGTGCCCGCACCCAACGCCGCGCCTCACGCACCAGCCACGCGTTCGGCGTGTCGCGCGTCTCCTCCGCACCAACGTCAGCCAATGTCGCCAACAGCCCGTTCGCCAGCGACAGCGCCTCGCCCGGCGTCAGCTCCACAGGCCGGCCCGACCAGCCCTGTAACTCGTACTCCAGCAGACGACGGATCATCGGCAGTTCCGGCGCCACCCGATACACCGCGCCGAAGCGAGAGACCAGCTCGCGGACCATCGCGTCCACGCCTTGCAAGCCCACGTGCACGTGCACCCACGGCGCCGTGCTGCCGCGCGGATAGTAGTAGCCCGTCGCAGGATCGCTGATCTTGCACAAGAAACCGCTGCCCGCCGGCACGCGATGATCCCCGCGCGAATCGAAAAAACGGCCCTCGCCAGACAGACTGTACTGGAAAAGGCAAGACGTGCTCGTCCCACGACGACGCCCCTCGTGGTAGTAGATCGGATCCGTCACGCGCCCCGACCCAACACTCACCGGCCGCGGAAGCGAACCCAGCGGCCGCGTCACCGCAAACCGTACCCCCCACAGCCGCTCCTCTACCGCATCACGTTTTGGGCTCATTGATCAAGTTATGGTTCTTGTTGGCCCTGACATCTGGCAACAATACTAAAACAAGCATAGAGACGAACATCATAATTTGTCAACACAAGCACAAAGAGATTCTGCCCGCTAAACACGCGAAAGGACGCTAAAGGGCCTCTCCTTTTCGCGTCATTTCGCGTGTTTAGCGGGCGAAAGAATCTCCGGGAGTTCTATCCGGGGAGAGGAGGAGACAGATGAAGGCAGTCATCATCGGAGCGGGCAGCGGGTTCGGGAGTCGGTTATCGGTGGACATTCTTTCGCGCGAACCGTTGCAGGACAGCACGATCGCGTTGTGCGACATTGACGCCAAGAAGCTGGACACGGTCCAGCGCTATGTTCAGAAGGTAATCGACGGCAACAACCTGCCGGCGAAACTGATTGCGAGCACGGACCGCAAGCGTGTGCTGAGGAACGCGGATTTTGTTGTGATTGCCGTCTCGATCGGCGGCCCGGCCTACTACGACCATCCGTACGAAGCGGAGATGGGCATCCCGCGCAAGTACGGGATCCAGCAGACGGTTGGCGACACGGTCGGCGCGGGTGGCGTATTCCGCGCGCTGCGCACGGGACCGGAACTGTTGGCGATGGCCAAGGACATCGAGCGGCTGGCCCCGAACGCGATAATCCTGAACTACACGAACCCGATGGCGATCCTGACCTGGCTGCTGAACGCGCGCACGGAGATCCCGGCGGTCGGGCTCTGTCACAGCGTGCAGGGCACGACGAAATTCCTCTCGAAATGCATCGGCGTCCCCTACGAGGAGGTCGGCTACTGGGTCGCGGGCATCAACCACATGGCCTGGGTGTTGGAGTTCGCGCACAAGGGCAAAGACGCCTATCCGCGAGTCTGGGCCGCGATGAAGAAGCGCGACATCTTCAAGCAGCAGCCGGTCCGGTTCGAGATCATGAAGGAGTTCGGCTATTTCGTTACCGAGAGCAGCCGGCACATGAGCGAGTATGTGCCGTGGTACCAACACGATCCAAAGCTGATGCGACAATTCGTCATGGATTCCAACGGTCGCAAAGAGAAACGCGAGAAACGCCTGGCCGAAATGGGGCTGCGAGCAGAACAAGCGGACAGCATCGCACTGCATCGCTCGCACGAGTACGCCTCGGGCATCATGGAAGCGGTCACAACCGGCACACCGATGAAGTTCAACGGCAGCGTGATGAACCGCGGGATCATCAGCAACCTGCTCGAAGGCTGTTGCGTCGAGGTCCCGTGCCTGACCGACCGGCAGGGCGTGCATCCGTGCGCGGTCGGCGCGTTGCCGCCGCAGTGCGCCGCGCTCTGCCGCGCGAACATCGCGGTGCAGGAACTGACGGTCAAGGCGATCCTCGAGCGCGACCGCGAGGCCGCCTACCACGCGGTACTGGTCGACCCCAGCGTCGGGGCCGTGCTCTCGCTGAAGAAGGCGCGCAAGATGTTCGACGAGATGTGGACCAGCGAAGGCGCGCTGCTCGACTACTACAAGACGCGGACCCGCAAGCTCGCGTAGCGCACGGCGGGCGTGTCTTATTGATGCCCGCCCAGGGCTTGCGCCCTGGAAGAATCCGGGATCGCCTGTCCGGGGCTCTGGCGCCTGCGAAGAAGGCGACACTTGGCTGACCCAGGGCGCAAGCCCTGGGTGGGGCATTACTTCGGATACCCCAACCCGGCAAACGCCTCGGTGATCTCGCCGAGAATCGCCGGGTCGTCGATGGTCGGCGGCATCTTGTACTCGAGCCCGTCGGCAATCTTGCGCATGGTCCCGCGCAGAATCTTGCCAGACCGCGTCTTCGGCAGCCGCTGCACGACCTTCGCCACCTTGAACGAAGCGACCGGCCCGATCTGCGAACGGACCCGCTGGATCAGCTCCTTGACAATCTCTTCCTCCGGCCGGTCGACCCCGACCTTGAGTACGATCAGCCCGATCGGGACCGCGCCCTTCAGCGCGTCGGCCACCCCGACCACCGCGCATTCCGCCACGTCCGGATGCCCGGCCAGCACCTCTTCCATCCCGCCCGTCGAAAGACGGTGCCCCGCCACGTTGATGATGTCGTCCGTCCGGCTCATGATCGAAATGTAACCGTCCTCGTCCATGAACCCGGCATCGGCCGTCGCGTAGTAGCCGGGAAAGGCGCTCAGGTACGAATCCTTGAACCCCTCGTCGTTCTTCCACAGCGTGGGCAGACAGCCGGGCGGCAGCGGCAGCTTCACCGCGACGCTGCCGATCACGCCCGTGCCCACCGGCTCGCCGCCTTCGTCCAGAATCCGAACGTCATAGCCCGGCACCGCCTGCGAACAGCTCCCCGGCTTGACCGGCATCTCGCCCAGCCCCACGCAGTTCGCCGCAATCGCCCACGCCGTCTCGGTCTGCCACCAGTGATCGATCACCGGCACGTTCAGCTTCGCGCGCGCCCATTCCAGCGTGTCCGGATCGCAGCGTTCGCCGGCCAGGAACAGGGTCCGGAACGAGCTCATGTCGTAGCGACCGACATGCTCGGCCTCCGGATCCTCCCGCTTGATCGCGCGAAACGCGGTCGGCGCCGTGAACAGCACACGCACGTCATGCTCCGAGATCACCCGCCAGAACGCGCCGGGATCCGGCGTGCCGACCGGCTTGCCTTCGTACAGCACGGTCGTACACCCCTTGAACAGCGGCCCGTAGACGATATAGCTGTGGCCCACCACCCAGCCCACGTCCGAGGCCGCCCAATATACCTCGCCCGCATCCGCGCCGTACACGTTCTTCATCGACCACTTCAGCGCGACCGCGTGGCCGCCGTTGTCGCGAACCACGCCCTTCGGCACACCCGTCGTGCCCGACGTGTACAGGATATACAACGGATCGGTAGCGGCGACCGGCACGCAGTCCACCGGCTCGGCGCCCGCCATCAACTCCGACCAGTCCAGGTCGCGACCCGCCACCATCGACGCTTCCGCCTGCGGCCGCTGCAGGATGATGCAACGCTCCGGCTTGGCCGAGGCCAGCTCGATCGCTTCGTCCAGCAACGGCTTGTACTCGACGATCCGTTTCGGCTCGATCCCGCAGGAGGCCGACACGATCAGTTTCGGCTTCGCATCGTTGATCCGGGTCGCAAGCTCGTTGGCGGCGAACCCGCCGAAAACCACCGAGTGCACCGCCCCGATCCGCGCGCACGCCAGCATCGCGATCGCCGCCTCCGGCACCATCGGCATGTAGAGAACGACCCGGTCGCCCTTCCTCACGCCCTGCGCGGCCAGCACGCCCGCAAAACGCGCAACCTCGTCACGCAACGCACGATACGTATAGTGCTTCACCGTGTCCGTGACCGGACTGTCGTAAATCAAAGCCGGCTGGTCCGCCCGGCCCGACGCCACATGCACGTCCAACGCGTTGTAGCAGCTGTTCAGAATCCCGCCTGAAAACCACCGGTACAACGGGGCCCGCGAATCGTCCAGTACCTTGTCCCAACGCTCAAACCAGTGCACATCTTCCGCAGCCTCCGCCCAGAAAGCTGCCGGGTCCCGCAACGACCGCTCGTGCTCTTCGCGCTGCCTGCTGTCCATCGTCTGTGCCTCCTGCCCCTTGCCCGTACCTCGTCGTAAACCTCGCCGTAAACCTTCTCGAGGATCCTCGCCAATCCGGCCAGAGCAAGCCCTTGGCCTATCATTGAACAAGCATATACGCGCGGTCCATACGCCCACAGGGCACCGAAACCTCCTATTCTTCCCGAAAAGAGAACATACCGCTCATTCGACGTGAGGAGCAACCATCAAACATCCCAATCCGCGAGGCTTACTCGCAGATTGGCAACCTCCGGCGAGGGTTGACATTTCTCGCCCGCCGCGCAACAATGATGGCCTCTTCAAAAAGACGGTGGGTGTAGCTCAGTTGGTTAGAGCGCTAGGTTGTGGCCCTGGAGGTCGCGGGTTCGAATCCCGTCACTCACCCCCCAAAAGCTCGCGCCCGCCTCCGGCGGGCGCTTCGCATTTAGGAGGGCAGGCCCTCCTTGCCTGGCTCTTTGACGAACACCAACATGATCCCGAACGCCACGAGCCCGAGCGCGCCGCACACGGTGTACAGCGTCGGGTACCCCCAGCGCTCGGCGATCTCGCCGGCCAGCGGGCTGCCGATGAGCCGTGCGATCCCGCTCGCGACAATCGCGTAGACCGCCTGCGCGCTCGTGCGGATGCCCAATGGGCTCGCACGGTCGATGAAACTGACCGCGCCGATGTAGAACGCGCCGAAACTGAATGCGTGCAGAAGCTGCAGCGGCAGAAGCTGCCACCAACTCGAGACCAACGCCGCCAGCGTCCAGCGCAGGAAGATCGCGAACAGGCCCGCCAGGATCAGCGGCTTCACGCCAAACCGCTCCAACACCCGGTACGCCTTCGTCATAACCACAATCTCCAGCGCTACGCCGACCGTCCAGAGCCAGCCGAGCTGCGTGTTGTCCGCGCCAAGCTGCTTGACGTAGATGCTCCAGAACACATGCGCCATCATCCCGCTGAGCGACGCGAAAAACGACGCGCTCAGGAACATCAGAACGTTGCGCTCCCCGCAGAGTTGACCGATCGCGCGCCATACGGCCGGCCGTTCGCTGTCCGCCGGATCCCCGGCCGGCAGCGTCCGCATCAGCAGCGCACCGAGAAGCATGCCGACGGCGAACGCCGGAAAAATCCACACCAGCCCGATCCTGTCCCAGAGCGGGCCCATCAAGATCAGCGCGACCAGGAACCCGAGCGTGCCGTATACGCGCACGTTGCCGAACCGGCCGCGCCCCGCCTCGCCCAATTGACTGAACGTCACGCTGTTCGCTATCGGCCGCAGAGGCGAGAAGAACACTGCTTGCAGCGCGATCAGCAGCAGTAACGGCAGGAACCCGCGTGCCACAACGAAACCACACGCCGAAAGCCCCGCCAGCACACACAACCAGCTCGCAAGCCGCGCTCGCATGCTGTAGCGGTCCGCCAGCCAGCTCCAGAACCATTGCGTCAGCAGCCCCACGGCCGGACTGACCATGTACAGCAGCCCCAATTCGCGATCCGAGACGGCGCACTGCTCCCGGAAATACGGCGCGCGATAGGTGAACATGCAGCCCATCGCCCAGTACACGCTGAAGTAGTACGCGCGCAGACGAAATGCAGGCGTGCGCGGGCCCATCATTCGCTGAGCTGCTCCTGCGCGTAGCGCAGCTCGTCCGGAATGCCGAGCTTCTGCGGACACTTCGGCAGACACTCCCCGCAGTCCTCGCAGCGGTCCGCCCAGCACTCCTTGCGCCGCAGACGACCGGCCACACCGGCCGCCGCGCCGTGAAGCCCCAGCATGCGCTCGAAGTAGATCGCGTTCATCACGGCCGGTATGTCCACGCCGTTCGGGCACGGCTTGCAGTAGCCGCAGGCTGTGCAGAAGTCCGCGCTCTTGCGTGAGTCGATCTCGTCAATCAACCCCTCGATCGCTGCCAACTGCTCCGGCGAAAACTGAGGCTTCGACGCCGACGCCAGCACCGCGTCCACGTCGCTCGCACGCGTGATGCCCGAAAGGATCGTATCCACGTTCGCGTTCGACAGCACGTAACGAATCGCCAGATCCGACATGTCCGAACAACCCGTCTCGCGCAGCAGCGGCTCGAATACCGGCGAGGCGCCCGTCAGCTTGCCGCCGCCGACAGGATTCATCACCAGCGTGCCGATCCCCTTCTCTCGCGCCTTCGCCAAAACCGGCGCCGGACGCCGGTCAAGCAGATTGTAGCTCACCAGCAGAACCTCGCACCAGTCCACGTCGTCGAGAATACCCAGAAGCGGCTCTACCGCGCAGTGCGTCGTGATCCCGAGATGTCCGACCAAGCCTCGCTCCTTCGCGCGCAGCATGCCCTCGACGAAACCGCCCGGCGCCGCCGCGCGTTCGTATTTCTCCGAATCGTTCATGCCCCAGAGCTGGTAGAAGTCCAGATGGTCAACCTCGAGCCGTTCCAACTGTTCCGCGATCTTGCCCAACGCGTACTCCGCCGTCCACGAATCCTCCGACTCCTTCTCGCCGGCCCAAGGCGCGTACTTCGTCGATAAAATTACCTTCTCACGATACCCGTCCTTCAGCGCCGCACCTACCTTGAGCTCCGAATCGCCGTACCCGCGACACGTGTCAATGTAGCGCATCCCGCTGTCGATCGCGTGACGCAATAACGCCACCGCTTCGCCCGGCGCCTTCGGTAAACGCATCGCGCCGATGTTCGTGCGAGGTATTGCGTACCCGCTTCGCTGCCCGAATGATACCTGCTCCATCATTCCCCTCCCACCCCTCACTCCCCGCATTTATGTATGCATATATTTGAATATACAGAAATGGCTGTCAAGGGCCGATTCGAGCGGGCCGTTACAAACAAGCCGGAACCTTGTAGTCGCGGGCCGCCCGCATGCGTTCCTAGGCTTGTATCAGCGGCAAGGCAGGCGCCCTTGTCGCGCCAGGGAGCGGGGTGCGAAGCGTTGACGTGTTTCTTACAAAGGCCTGACAACAGCCCCCGCATGGGCCGCTACTGTGGCGGGCACACAGGAAGAAGGGGGTAGCCAAATGAAAGCAGGTTTCAGGACCCGTCCGGGACTCGAATCGGCGGCTCTGCTCGTGGCCATGGCCTTGGGCATGACGCCACCGGAAGCCGGTGCGAAAGTGACGACGGCGGGGATGGCGAACTTCTCGGTTCGTCTCGCGCGTCATCGTTCGGCGAAGAACATCTGCGGCGACGATCGTCGCACGACGTTCAACTTCGAGGTGCACGTAAAGAACAACGACTTCGCGAAGGCGTACACGGGCCTGCGCGGCAAGCTCTATGCCTATGCCGAGCGTGCGAACCAACGCGGGGTCTACAAGATGATCAAGACGGAGTGCTTCCGCTTCGATCTACCGGCCAAAGGCAAGTATGCCCATGCGTGTGCGCCGGTCACGGTGAAGTTCGACCGGCGCGGCACGTTGAAGTACGGGCTGAAGTACAAGGGCTACGCGGTGGTGGTGCGCGACAGCAAAGGCAACGTCGTGTTCGCGGACGGTTCGAACAAGTCGTTCCTCCGAAAGCTCACGGCATTCGAGAGACTGCACGAGGGCGCGTACTTCGACCGCAAGCTCTCGTGCCAGCAGGTGCGACGGGGGATCTATGAGTAGGTGGTAGGTGATAGGTGTTAGGTGTTAGGTGACTCGTCGCACCTACTCCTCGTACGTCCCGACTCTCTTCGAGGTCGGGATCGACCGAAGGTGCGACGAACGCACGGGAATCGGACGACGAGTTGGGCAACGGAAACCTACCACCCAACACCTAACACCCTCCCCCGGCGAGCCGCCCGGAGAGAAGGCACAACAGGCTTGCGCCTTTGAGTGCGGCCAGCAGCACGCAGGCGGGTCCGACGCCGAGCACGGGCACGAGCACGACGCCGAGCGCGAAGCAGCCGACAGCGGCACCGAGGTGGTCGGCCGCATCCGTGATCCCCGCCGCCGTCTGGACGGTCCCGCCCGCATCGCAGAACAGCCGGTTGCCGAGCGGGAATTGCGCGCCGACCAGCCAGCCGAGCAGCGCCACGATCGCATAGAACAGCAACTCGACGCCGCGCAGCACGCCATCCGGCCGAACCGCACCGGTGGCGGCCACGGCCAGAGCCCGGATCCCGAGCGGAAGGAACACGAGCGCGGCCTCCAGACCCAGCAGCGCGAGCCAGGCGCGGGCGGCGAGCCGCCGCGCCATGGCCTTGCCGCTCGGCGCGCCGAGGACCAGCCCCATCATGAAGGTCGCGACGATCAAGCCCATCCGGGTGTAGACGTAGCCGTACAGATTCTGGAACACGAACACGAGCACGAGCTCCAGCGCCATGGCCGAGAGACCGGTTGTCGCGATGACCAGCGTCACCATCAGCCGGGACCAGTGCGCGGCGGCCGCAGACCTCGCGGCGCGCACGCCGCGCCGCAGCCCGAACCCGACGGCCAGGCACAGGCACCCGCCGACCAGGCACCACGCACCGAGGCGGCCGAACCGGATCCGTCGCGCGGCCTGCAGCAACGACGCGACGCCCGAACCGCTGAACCGGCTCCACAGCACGAGGTTATAGTAGTAGGTCAACGGCCTGAGCACGGTGTTGACCGGCGGCGCGGCCGCGGCGAGCGCGCTGCGCACGACCGCGGTCTTGTCGGGCGCGATCTCGTCGGCACCCAGGAAGTACTCGGGTCGAAAATACTCGGCGGCCACCGCCGCGCTTCGGCTTCGCTCGTAGAGCGTCTGCCGGTCGAACGTCAGTCCGCTCGCCGTCTGTCCCGCGAAAAACTGCGCCTCGCTGCCGGCCGTAACGAGCACGACCGGAAAGACTTCACGCAACGTGCGGTAGACCGAGGCCGCGAACTCGGCGGCCTCGGCCTGCAGCCGTTCCGAGCCCGAGACCGTCGTGTACATGAACCCGTTGGGCGCAAGCAGCCGTCGAACGTTCGCGAAGAATTCGCGCGTGTAGAACCGGTTCAGTGCGGCGGATGTCGGGTCCGGCGCGTGCACGAGCACGACATCGAACGTCTCCCTGCAACGCCGCACAAACCGGGCGGCGTCCATCGTGACGTGCCGGACACGCCCATCAGACATCACACGCGCATGCCGGTCCGGCACAATCCGCGCCAACAGCCGCGCGAGCAGCGGGTCCAACTCCACATAAACAACGGACGTGACCGGCCCGTACCGCAGCAACTCCGGAATCTCGCCCACCGGATTGCCGCCCAGCAACAGCACGCGCCGAGCGGCCGGCTTCTGGGCCATCACGAAGTGCACTGCGTGCTCGTAGCTCAGCGGGTCCGGAAACGAGAACAGCACATGCCCGTTTCCGTACACGCTGTATTGGCCGTGCGACTCGAAAATCGCCAGGTTCTGATAGATCGAGTCCGCCGAAACAACCAGCCGGACAGACGCCGGGTCCGCTGACGTCGCGTCCGGCAACACGCCGAACGCACGCCACCGCGCACGTGTCGCTGCCCGCTCGGCAGGCGACAAACACGGCGGACACAGCGCCGCCAGAAAAAGCGCGGCACTGAGCACGCCGATCCCAATCCGCAACCCGCGCCCCGACGCGGCACAAGCGGCGCCCGCCGTCGCCGCCACGCAGGCCAGGGCCACGATTTGCACAACGCTCAGCAACGGCAGAAGGACAAACGACAATACCACCCCGCCGCACATGCTGCCTGCCGCTTCCATCGTGTAGATCGCGCCGGGCGCGGATTCGCCGCCCGCCGTCGCGACCCCGCGCGCGGCAGCCAGCACGCGGCACGCGCACGGGAAACAGAAGCCAATCACCCAACAGGTCGGAAGGAAAATCAGCAGCGCACTGCCCAATACCGACCCCAGCGGCGCATACTCGCCAACCCCCACCTCCAGTAGCCTGCGCACGACCCGGATCGCATACACTTGCGCCGGCAACAACAGCGCAAGAACCAACAGCACGACCGAAACAACACCGCGCACACGCCGGACCGCATGTAAGCGCGCCAACACGACCCGCCCGGAAAACGCACCAACCGCAATGCCCGTGAGCCAGCTGCCCAATATCGCGCCGATGCTCAGCTCGCTGCCGAAAAACGCCACCAGCATCTCGCGCAGGAACAGCATTTGGGCGAAAATAGAAAAAACGCCCAGGCAGAATATGACGGGCAGTATCAACATAAAGGAAGCACGCCTGGAAACAGCCCGCCTTCGCCGGAGGCTACGGCGGGTCTTCGTTTCGCTACGAGAAACTGGAAAGAATGCATGTCCCGTACAACCCGAGTCAATAGCCTATACCGGGATTCTTCCCTCCAATTTCAAATTTCAAATCTCAAATTTCACTTCTCCTCCAACACCACACTCTCGTACACCTTGTACGTCGTCCCTTCCCGCCATGCGTCCCGGTGCATGCCCGCCTTCATGCTCAGCGACGAAAGAGTCTGCTCCTTGTTCCAGCCCTGCTCCACCGCGACTTCCGGCAGGTAGACGGCGCGATCCGTGCCCTTCACGATGATGATCCCGTGCTGACCGATCGTGAATTCGTCAATGGAAGGAATCGTACGAATCGGGCTCAGCAGCGAGACGTGGATCTCCAGATCCGCGACTTCGTCCGGACGCACCTGAGGGAAGCGCGGGTCGCGCAGTGCGGCATTCACCGCGTTGCGGTGCACCGATTTGTACATTTGCGCCTCCGGCTCGAGCGAACCGATACAGCCGCGCAGCATTCCGTGCTTCTTGAGCGTCACGAACGTTGCGCACATCTGCTGCATCTTCGGCGTTACCGCATACGCGTCAAAACTGAACTGACCGCGGTTGCCGGCCGTACACCACACGAGCGTGTCGCGCGCGATCGCAAACAGGGTCTGCTTCTCTTCGTCCGTCAACTCCGGCGACCATTCGCCGCTTCGGTGTTCCTGAATCATGAGGCCCTCCTCGCGGCTGAGCTTCGCCGCCGTGTCGAAAAAACCGATTGCCGCGTACGAGACCGAATTCTGATAGTCGCCCACAACGTCGGCCGAGGTGTACCGGGCCAACACGCGCCCTTCCAGGCGCCGGCCCGACTGCTTCAGCACCGCCATCAGCAACTGTACCGGCACCCGCCCGCAAATCGTATCATGGGTCTGACGGCAATGCGTTTGGAACCCGGCCAGATCAAGCCCGGCAATCAGACCGGATGCCTTGTCCAGCCACCTGTACAGACTCTGCCTCACATCCTGCCGAAACGGAACAAACCCGTAATTCGGCCCGTAATGCGTGAAATCGGTCGAAGCCAGCACCAACGTCCTCGCGTCGAACAACGGCACGAGCGCCTCGGCAAACGCCGCCAGCTCGGTCTCCGCGATGTAGCCGCAGACCAACGGCACAAGCCGAAACGCGCCCAGCCGCACCTGCAGGAAAGGGAGTTGTACCTCGAGCGAATGCTCCGCACGGTCCGCGCCCGAAATGTGCACGAACCCGCTCTTCGCGCGCAACGCATCGCACGCCGCCATGTCGATCGGGACCTTGCCCAGCGGCGTGGCGTACGCACCCAGGTCGGCCGCCGGCAAACTGATCCCCCGAAATCGGCTGCCGTGCGACAGGCCGATCACAACCACGCGCTCGTACCGGCCGGGCTCCACCAACCCATAAAGCCCGCCTGCGCATCGCCCCGAATACGGATATCCCGCATGTGGAACCACACCCGCCAGCAGCCGGCCAGGCGCCGGCGCCGGTTTCGCCTTCGCCACGTATCCCGCTACCTCCGCGCGCAGCGCCGAGGCCGTGCCCTCATAGAACCGGCCCGCCACCGCAGGCGCGCGGACCCGCGTGCCACGCCCCCCGTCGGCCCTGCCCGGCATCGGACCTTCCGCACCGCAGCCGACAAGAAGCACGGCCGGCACCGACATCAATGCCCAGATCCAACGTGCTCGCCTCAGATTCATCGTCGCCTCCTTCCGGCAAGGCACTATACCGCCCGCAAACCGGCCGGTCAAAGGTATCTGCGGAGAGTCGCTCGGCCCAATGGTCCGTTCGCTCCGCGCGCGTCTCGAAGGGCAACGCCCCCATTAAACACGGGCCGACCGACTACTGAAAACCGCAAACTCAGAGCCGTAAACTGGCAACCACGGGCACCGATCACTCGTCACGGAACACCGATCACTGACCACTGATCACCACATCCCCGCGCCGAGGCGCGGGGATGTACGCCTGCCGGTACTGGACCGGCGGAAAACCCGTGATCTTCTTGAACACGCGTGAAAAATAGTGCTGGTCCTCATACCCTACATGCACCGAAACCTCCTTGACCGTCAGATCCGGCCGAGCCAAGAGCAGCTCGCAGGCCGTCGCGATCCTGCGGCGCAGCACGAACGCCATCGGCGAATAGCCGGTCTGGGCCCGGAACAACCGCTCAAAATGCGGCACACTCACTCCCGCATGGCGCGCCAGCCGGTCCAGGCTCAGCCCCGAAAAATCGCGTTCGATCAGCCGGTTCAAGCCCGCCATGTCGAGACGCTTCGCCGACTTCCGACTCGTCCGGCCGCCCTCACCCTCACGGCGCAGGCAGGCAAGCAGTGAGAGAATCTGGTGAAGATGCGAAACCGCCGCCACCTGGTAATGCCGCTCCTGACGCGACAACGCCTGCAGCATCTCCTTGAACAGATCCACGAGCCTGTCGTTCAGCCCGATGTGAAACGCCGGCTCCGACGGACGGCACCCGATCAGTTCGAAGTAGCGACCCGCCGCCGTCCCCACAAAATGTACCCACCACAACGTCCACGGTGCGCGCGCGCTCGTCCCGTACTCGTGAGGATGGCCCGGAATGTTGATGAACAGGCCGCCCGGCCGCACCGACACCGTCCGCCCCGCACACGTAATCCGGCCGCGGCCGCCCGTGCAGTAGCCCACCTGATATTCCCGCACCTCGGCGCGCCGGCAACTGTGCCCCGCCGCGTGTTCATAATGGCCCGCCGTGCAGATCGCCAAGTCCGTGTACCGACTCCGATCCAATAATCCCGGCGCTGTACGCTGCGGGCCCCGCTCACGCTGTCCGTGGGTCCGCATACGCACCCTCCTTACAAATCAAAACCTTGTCGAACATCCCCGGTTGGAACAACCTTCTCGAAAACCCCGGCCCGAGTCCATGATAAAATAATCCACCACAAAGATCACGCAATCCATTTACCATGCCGCGCGGTCCGCGCCATGCTTATCCCGTAAGGAGGAACTGCCATGCCACGATTGTCCGTATGCATCGAGACGTTTTTCGGCAAAGACGTGACACCACAGGACAAGATTGTCCACTGCAAGGAGTGCGGCTACGACGCCGTCGAGTTCTGGGGCTGGGGCAACAAGGACATTGCCGCGCTCAAAGCGACGGTGCAATCGAACGGGATGTACGTTTCGACCTTCGGCGCGTCCTCGGAGCGGCCGTTGGTCGATCCAAACGCCCGATCGGCGCTGGTCGAAGGCCTGGAGAAGACGGCGAAGGTCGCCTCGGAACTGGGTGTTGACCGCCTGATCATGACGACGGGCAACCAGCGCCGCGGCGAACGGTTCGACACGACGCGCCACACGGTGCTGCGGAACCTGCGCGCGCTGCTGCCGGTTCTGGACAAGACCGGCCTGATGCTGGTGATCGAACCGCTCAATCCGATTGCGAACCATCCGACCTACTGGCTCACGACCATGCCGGAAGCGGCCGATCTGGTCTACGAGCTGGATCATCCGCAGGTGAAACTGCTGATGGATATCTACCACCAGCAGATCACCGAGGGCAACGTGATCGCGACGATCCGGGAGTACATCGAATGTATCGGCCACTTCCATTGTGCGGGCGTGCCGGGCCGGCACGAGTTGGTCGGCGGCGAACTCGACTATCGGGCGATCTTCAAGGCAATCGACGAAACCGGCTACGACGCGCACGTCGGACTGGAATTTCATCCGGCCGGTGATACAATGGAGGCCTTGCGGCAGGCCCGCGAACTGACAGCAGCTCGCGACTGCGTCGCTGTGTGAGCAGGGCAACGAGAAGAGGAAACGAAACATGGCAAAGAAACTGAGAATCGCATTCATCGGCACCGGCGGCATCTCCCGCAAGCACCTCAATTCGATCACCAACTTCAAGGACACCGAAGTCGTTGGGCTTTGCGACGTGAACCGCGCGATCCTGAAGGAATGACAAGCCGCGTACGGTGGCGAGATCTTCACGGACCCGGACAAGATGCTCGACAAGGTCGATGCCGACGGCGCCGTCATCTGTCTGCCGCCGTTCGCG
>Ga0272441_10009544_pt1 | contig 14962 bp, 8 predicted proteins | sample SSMProp6N_FD_193582 | JGI IMG/M metagenome (GOLD analysis project Ga0272441, IMG submission 193582) | Marine sediment archaeal communities from Little Sippewissett salt marsh, Falmouth, MA, United States - SSM-Prop-6N | ecosystem: Environmental > Aquatic > Marine > Wetlands > Sediment ... | reverse complement strand
AGACGTAATGTCAAGATCGCCGTCTGGGTCATTATCGTTCCCAACTACAGGGATGGTGACCACACCGTCTTCAGCTACGTTCGCCGTATCATCACGTGCCACTGGCGGGTCGGCCACTGGTGTCACACTAATCGTCACGGTGGCGGTCGCGCAGAAGCCTTGACTATCACAGATCTCATAGCTGAACGTGTCAGCTCCGTTGAAATCCTGAGCCGGTTCATACGTAATCGCGCCCGTTATCGCATCAACACGCACAGATCCATTCGAGGGCTCAGACAGGACCTCTACTGAAGCGGGATCAATATCTCCATCCACGTCGCTGTCATTGGCAACGACAGGAACCGTGACTGCACTGTCCTCAGAGGTGCTTGCTGAGTCATTATTCGCCACTGGCGGATCCGCGACGGGCGTCACGATTATGGTTACCGTGGCCGTGTCACATAGCCCATCTGGATCACATACCACGTAGCGGAAGACATCGCTTCCACTGAAATTGGGATCTGGGATGTAATTCATTGTGTGGTCCGGTCCTCGTTCCACTGTCCCATGGCTTGGAGGTACTTGGCAATCACAGAGGAGCTCGTCCATCGTGTGATCCGGGTCAGAGATAAGCAGCACGACAAATCCTGTCGGCGTATCCTCAGGCGTTGTTTGTGTCTGATCTTGAGCAAGAGGCGGGTCATTCACTGGTGTGACATCGATCGCAACAGTCGCAAGGGCACACTCTCCGTCTGTATCGCAGATCTGGTACGTTAGGGTGTCGGGGCCACTGTAATTCGGATACGGATCGTAGCCAATCGCTCCAGTGATTGGATGAACAGAAGTTGCCCCATGCGCAGGCGGGTCAGTAACGAGCACGGATGTCGGATCCAAGTTCCCATCAACGTCGTAGTCGTTGACTGCCACATCGATCGTTGCCAGGCCATCCTCGAATACTGTTGCTGTATCATCAGTGGCTACGGGCGGATCGTCTGTTGGACCAACATTCACACTTACACTCGCTGTGTCACACAATCCGTCCGTATCGCACACCTGGTAGCTGAACATGTCTAGCCCGAAGAAATCTGCCTCCGGCGTGTAGGTGATTTCTCCTGTGAACCCATTCACGCTCACTGCCCCGTTTGATGGCGGAGAGATCAGTGTGACAGCCGTCGAATCGAGGTTGCCATCAACATCGTAGTCATTGGCTGTCACATCGACGACCGTGGCAACATCTTCAGCCGTACTTGTCGTATCGTCGCGGGCAACGGGAGGATCAGTTCCTGCTTCTACTGTGATCGTGACTGTCGCACGATCACACAGACCATCCGTATCACACACTTGATAGTCAAACGTGTCCGCTCCGTTGAAGTTGGCAGCCGGTTCGTAACGGATGACACCTGTAATTGGATCAACACTAACAGTCCCATTCGATGGCTCAGTAACTACGGTCACAGTCGTTGGATTAAGGTTCCCGTCAGGATCACTGTCATTCCCAATCACCGGGACAATGACCGAGCCATCTTCCGCCACGTTCGCAGTGTCATCGCGCGCAATGGGCGGATCATCAGCTGGCGTCACGGAGACACTCACGATTGCTGTGTCACACACACCGTCGATGTCACATATTTCGTACGTAAATGTGTCGGTTCCGCTGAAGTTCGGGGCCGGTTCGTAGGTGATATCCCCTGTCACTGGATCGACACTCACAATCCCGTTCGACGGCTGAGACACCACGGACACTGACGTCAGATCGAGATTGCCGTCGGGATCGCTGTCATTGACCGCAACTGGGACGATAACCACGCCGTCTTCTGCCACAGTCGCCGTGTCATCTCGCGCTACGGGCGGATCATTTACTGGATTCACAATGACGGTCACTGTAGCCGTATCACAAAGCCCATCCGGATCGCAGACTACAGCCGTGAACGCATCCGTCCCACTGAAGTTCGGATCTGGGATGTAATTCAGTGTGTGATCGTCCCCACGGACGATCGTCCCGTGAGTGGGGGGAACCAGGCAATTGCACTGAAGTTCCGCCAACGTGTTATCCGCATCCGAGATCAAGAAGGTAAAGAATCCTGTCTCTGTATTCTCCTGCGTCGTGCGTGTCTGATCATGGGCAACCGGCGGATCATTCACCGGAGTCACAGTAATGATTACAGTCGCTTGAGCACACCCTTGCCCCGTATCAGGATCACACACCTCGAATACGAAGTTGTCGGTCCCTGTGAAGTTTTCGTCCGGCGTATAGATCAGAGCACCGGTTGCTGCGTCGAAGCCCGCAATTGTCCCGTGGGCCGTGCTACTCAGAATGGAGTAACTCAGGACATCACCGTCGGCATCACTGCCAGTTACCGTAATCAGGAGGGATGTGTCTTCGGGTGTCGTCTGCGTCTGCGGATTGGCCACCGGCGAGTCGTCAACGGGTTCGACAGTAATCGTTACCACGCCTGTGTCGCAGGCTCCAAGCAGATCGCAGACCTCATACGTGAAGGTATCGGAGCCGTGATAATTGGGCTCTGGCGCGTAGATTAGACTCCCCGTGACAGGATCAAATCCACTGATCGTTCCATCCGCCGGTCCAGACAGAATCGAGTAGCTCAGAGCATCGCCGTCAGGATCCGTCGCCGTCACCACAATCGGTTGTGACGTGTCCTCCTGCACAGTAACGGATTGGTCGTTAGCCAGTGGTGTATCGTTCACTGCAATCACGATGATCTCTACAATCACCGTATCTGTGCCTCCGTTGCCATCATCACAGGAAATCACAACCTGATCGGTCCCCGAGAAGTCCGCATCTGGTTGATAGGTCATCAGGTCAGTCCTCGGATAGGGAGGAGTCACTGTGCCAAAGTTCGGCGAGACCGTTCCGTGCGAAGGGTCGCTGGCTGTGCAAGAAAGCGTGTCATCATCGGGATCCGAGTGGACGACAGGAAATGAGATGGGCGTGTCTTCGAGCGTTGTTTGATTCGACGCATCGATGACTGGATTGTCATTCGTCCCGGCAACAATCACTGTCACAATCGCTGTATCACACAACCTATCTAGATCGCAGACCTCATACGTGAACGTATCGATCCCAGAGAAGTTGGAGTCAGGAATGTAATTCACGGTGTGGTTCGGCCCCTGTTCGAGGGTCCCATAATTTGGCGGGACCACGCAATCACAAGAGAGCTCTGCAAGCGTGTTGTCCGGGTCAGAGATCGACAACGCGAAGAAGCCTGTTTCGGTATCCTCTGGTGTCACGCGGCTCTGATCAGTAGCCAAGGGCGGATCGTTCGCCGGAGCGACCGTTATTGTTACCGTCGCTTGCGCGCATCCATGCCCAGGATTGGGATCGCACACCTCGAACATAAAGCTGTCGCTCCCGACGAAATCTGTATTGGGCGTGTACAACAGCTGCCCCGTCGCTGGGTCAAAACCCGTGATTGTGCCATTACCAGATCCCATCAGAATCCCATAGGTTAGCGGATCGCTATCCGCATCACTCCCAACCACAGTGATCGGGAGAGGGGTATCCTCGGGCGTCGCTAGCGACTGCGGATAAGCCGCCGGTGAATCATCAACCGGCTCCACAGCAATCGTCACCACTCCAGTGTCACAGGCTCCCGACGGATCACAGGCCTCGTAGGTAAATAAATCGGGGCCGTGGTAATTGGCATCGGACGCGTAGATCAGATCGCCAGTCGCCGGATTGAATCCGCTGATCGTCCCATTCGCTGGTAGAGTCAGGATAGCATAGGTGAGAGGATCGCCGTCGGGATCAGTCGCCACCACCATCATCGGCAATGGCGTATCCTCTTGCACTGTCGCGACCTGGTCATTCGCAACAGGTGAGTCGTTGACCGGTCGCACGATCACCTCGACAAGTGCAGAAGCTGTATTTCCGCTGCAATCCACCACTGCATACGAGAACGTACTCGTTCCATTGAATCCGATTGGAGGGGTGTACAGAATCTCGGAACCAACGAGTTCCGCAATGCCGACCGTTGGTGCTTCGACAGAGCTAATCTCGATGGCTGCATGACACACGTCGCCATCGTTGCCAAGAACGCTGATGAGCGTGGGCACACCCTCATCTGTGCTCACCACATCATCCGTTGCTGTTGGCGGAGAAGTGTCTACAACCGTCACAGACGATGTTCGTTGAACGGTGTTCCCACATGCGTCCGTGGCCGTAAACGTGACGATCGCTTCACCGGTTCCAGCGCACGTTCCCGATAGGCCCGTGTAGTCATTTGTGATCGTCACAGCGCTACAGACGTCCGAGCTTGTGGCCGAGTCGATCCAGGCGGAGATGCCAGCGACATTCCCCTCGCCATCACACTCAAGTGTGGCACTGGAAATGGACAGGGTCGGTGGCGTCGTGTCAATCACAGTAATGATTTGCGACGAACTGATGCTGTTCCCACACGCATCAGTCGCTGTCCAGGTCCTCGTGATCGTGCCAATTGCTCCGCCACACTGGTCAACAAGTGACACATCGGAGTAGCTGATCGACGGCGAAGGGTCCGTATCATCGGCAGCCGAAGCCTGACCTGTATTCGAAGGGGCGATGGACTCTCCACACTCCACTGAGAGGCTGGTCGGTGCAGTCAGCGTAGGACCGGCAGCGTCTATCTCGACCAGAGTGGAAGCGCTGTCCGTGCACCCATTATTGGTGACAACAACCGTGTATACTCCCGCCTTCACAGACGTCGCATTGGGAATGGTCGGGTTGTAAGCCGTGCTCACGAAGCCGTTGGGACCCGTCCAGCTGTAGGTCCCCCCGCCAGTTGCTGCCAGTTCAATCGTGTCGCCCAGACAGTACGGCCCAGCATTGGAGGCGCCTGCAATCGGGTTGGCCCTGACAAGGACATCGTACGAAACAGAGGCAGTAGCGCCACCGCTATCCGTAACCGTCAGCGTGACCGTGTAGGTTCCCGGCATGCTGTAAAGGTAGCTGGGATAGGTCGAGACGCTGGTACCCACCCCATCCCCGAAGTCCCAACTGGAGCTATAGGGCGGTTCCCCTTCAGTTGTCAGATTTGTGAAGCTCACTGCTGTGCCCTCACAAGCCGGAGACGAAGACGTAAAGTCCACAGCGAGTGGTGTACCGACGACTCGAAGAACGGCCACATCGACGCACTTGGAGGCTCTCGCTGAACAGGATGGCGTATCTGAGCAGGATTCAGGACTACTCGCCCATGACACGACAATGTCGCGGAACTCGATGGCCTGACCGCAGCTAAAAGCAACGGAGGCAAGCAGTACAGCCGAAGTCCCAGGTGGAACAGTGTCTGCGACACAGGTATCGTAGGACTGCACAAAAGAGCCATCGACATACAGATCCCCGATGAATCTCACAGCATAGCGACTGCTGTTTGTGCTGTTCACCAGATCGATATACACCGAAGCAGACAGGGACTGACCGAAAGAGCAGGTATCGGGAGCCACAAGGTAAATCTCACTCGCACCTACATCCCCAGAATTACATCTCCAGTTACAGTCTGGATAGGAGGTCGGCGGAGCCAAGACTGTCCCGCTAATAAGAATCGAGATTACTCCCAACAAGGCCACAACACGGACTCCTTGCTTTAGCATGTAATTGACGCCTCCTTGCAGATCCCAAACCGTCTGCCTAGAACGAGTATACACATGGATTCAGCCGAGGTTCACGTCACGAGCTACCTATTATCCTGGACAATTCATGGAAGGAGCTCGTTCGAAGAGCACGCGCGCGATCATCTCAATCGGAGTCGCTACCCAATGCTCGCCGAAGCTGACGGATCGAATGGATTGGTTCTGGCGGCAAGTGAGAACAAATAGGGATAAGCTTTTCGGATGAACGCCATGTATTGCACCCACTGCTGGAGCAAGAGCACATACGCGCGCCTAAGATCCCCTGCCAAGTGTTTGCGATCCGCGGGCTCAAGTGCAGACAGGTCCTCACGATATCTCAGTTCCTCAGTCACGTGAAGCACGGCGCGCAGCAACGCAGTGAATGCCTCATGCTCAAGAAGATTGGGATTCTCCAGCAGTCGCAGCAAGAAGTCGCGCTTTGCATCAAGGAACACGTGGGTGCTTTGTAGGTTCATACGTTCCACACCAATCGAGCGGGGCGTGCCAGACAACCACTTGCGGGCTCCTTCGAAATCGTTCGGCTCCCAGGCATCGGCGGAACGCAAGTGCTCCTGCAGCTCGCCCACATTCTCATCCCAGTGAGCAAGCATTCGCAAGAAATCGTTTCCGACCTCGCTGAAGAAAGCACCGATTACCATGTTCATCTTTTCGAGTCGTGCACGGCGATCCCGTTGCGAGAGCAGGCCGCCGATAATCATCGAGACAAACAGTACGGAGATCGGAAGAAACGAAAGACTTGTAAGACTCCAAAACACAATGTGATGCGCATCGCCGAAAATGAGGTAGTGGATCACATACATCGCAACAGACGACGCAATCAGCACCAGACCAATCACCATCTGCCACCGCGACACTTTCATACGAGACACCCAAATTCACACTTCATGCCCCCATCATAAGCACATGGCATTCCAACGCAAATTAGGAAGGCAACAACGTTCCGTGGGAAATCGTTGACACATTGCCGAAAACAGCTCCCCATGCAGCGGAAGACGCGGGAACGCTTCGATGAATAACAGAACGCCCGTCACCGTTGAATAGCGATCAAGAGAATCTGCTATTGATTTGGCCCTGGGAAGGATCCTCCGCATCAATCAGAGGCGAGACGCCCTGGCAAGCTCTGCCCACTGCTCGTGAACTCGATCGGTCCCCCATTCAGGTGAAACTTGACCCGCAAGACGTCGATCGCTCGATCGTAACGCCCGGGCAATATGGCCCTCGTTCCACTAGCGAAGTGCGTCAGCTTCCTCGTGCGTGAATCGGCGATCTTCTATCTTTCATCTGCCTTCACTTCTCCTTATTGGAGTCATCTCTCCACTTGCCTGCTCTTCCGTCATGCCATGGTATCTGCTGGCTTTGTTCTTACTGAACTTGTTCTTGCCGTAGTTCTCCTCCTTCATACTGTCTGTTGTTTTGTTCTGCGTCTCATGCTAGAGTGCTTCAACTCTATTTGCCGACAAAGGCACACCATCCGCGAGGATGGGTCGCAAAGCCACGGGCCTCTGCGCGCCAAACGCAGCTCAGACGAACCCGAAGGGTTCCCGGTAGCCGGGCCGCCAACTGCAGGGAGATCGATGCTGCATGTTCGTACCCATGCGTCTACGGATTGCCATTCACCACGCTTGCCCCCATTCACTCTATCGAAGAAACCAATCCCGAACACCATCTGATCTATTCGTTGTCCATCAAGGAGGACAGTCATGTCATTTAGGCGAACATCTTCGCTGAAACAGAGAACCCGAGTGAGCCCGTCATCCGATCATGCGGGAAGATGCATCGCCGCAGGAAAGCTCGTCACGCTGCTCGCGCTTCTCGTCGTCGCTTCTCTTGTTACAGTCGCAGCAGACACCGCGCCGCCAGAGCTAATAGCACTTTCGTTCTCACTCGATCCTGTAGACACCACAGAGGGCCCCGTGACGGTGACCCTCACCGCAACGGTGCTGGATGAAACCGGCATCTTCGGATGCGAACACGAAGGTGAGATCAGCATGGACCTGTTCAGTCCATCTGGAACGCAGCACTTCGGCAAACTCCTATTGCCATCCGGCGCAAATACGTACACGTGTGACCTAGACTTCGAGCAGTACTGCGAAGCCGGCACGTGGCAAATAACTGAGCTGTTCCTTCTAGACTGCTTGGGAAACCACGATTGGCTGAACCAGTCGGAACTGGATGCCCTCGGATTAGACTCGGAGATCGAAGTCGTTTCGACACCGGACACCACTGCTCCCGAGCTTCTGGCGTTCGACTTCGCGCCGAAGTCAATCGACACTGGTGGAGGACCCGCGACAGTCACCTGTACCGCAACCGTGACCGACGATCTGTCTGGCGTGACCTACGTCAACGTCGACTTCTGGGGACCGCCCGATGAGACGCTGCATCAGGATCAAGTAGACGGCCGGCTTCTGCACGTTGCGGGCGACGCCTACGTCGGCGAACTCGAGTTCCCGCAACACAGCGATCCGGGCACGTGGGTCATCTACGTGGTGTCAATGCACGACGCGATTGGCAATTACGGGTACTACACAGCCTCGGATGTTCGTACGCTTGGCTTCCCAGCCGATCTCGCGGTCAGCGACACAGATTTCCCGCCAACGGTCCTAGAGATTACCGTTAGCGACACGCTGATCAGCGATGCAGATGATGGGGCCACGTTTACGGTGACAGTCGATTTCTCGGAAGCGATGACAACGGACGGTAGCGCCGATCCGATCCTCATCTTCAGTCCGGCCGTTGGCTCGACGCTTACCTCCACAGGGGGAAGCTGGCCAGGCAGCGATACCTATCAACACACCTACTCGATTGGCGATGCCAATGTAGACGTTGACAGCGTAACGATCGACATCATCGGCGCGAAGGATGCCGTTGGCAATACGCAAGCCGACTACACGCCGGAGCACGAGTTCGAGATTGATACGCTGAACCCCACCGTGACTTTCGGGGGATCGACGTCAGACGGGCTCTACCTCCAGGACTTTCCGCATGACGACTTCATCACGGACGCGGACATCGGGGACGCTAACTCGGGTCTGGTCTACGTCCATTTCTCCGAGCCAATGGCGACGGATGGGAGTGTGGATCCCGTATTCACGTTCATTCCGAACGTCGACTCCACACTTCCCACGGCGGGCGCTTACACATGGTGGCCGACCGATTCGGTCTACGGCTGGCTTGTGTGGGAAGCTGATGCGAACGTGGACGTGGATAGCGTCATGATCGATGTCGAGGGAGCTCGAGACGAGCATGGCAATCTAATGGCTGATTACGTCCCCGAGCATGAATTCGAGATCGACACCGAGAACCCGAGCGTCGCGAGCGTTGTCGTCGATACAAATCCGGTGTACGAGGGCGACCTAACCCAGTTTGTAACTGTGACGTACGACGAGGTGATGTGCCACGACGGGACCGCAGATCCCACGATTAGCTTCAGCCACGGGACGTGGACGAGTCTCGGGGACGGCGCGTGGATTCCAGATACGGGATACATCTCCTGGAGGGAGACATTCACGCTGACCGACAACAACGAGGAGTTCTACGACCGTACGCCCGACGTCGATGTGGTGACAGTCGACGCAACCGGTGCAAAAGATATTGCGGGCAACGATCAGGCAGACTACACACCGCAGGCGGAGTTCGATATCGACACGCAGCAACCAACGCTGATCGACGCAACATCTACGACGCCGGATGGCACCTACACAACCGGTGGTAGCATCAACCTGACACTGACGTTCTCCGAAGATGTCGTGCTGACAACAACCGGCCTGTGGGTGTTGCTCGATGTCGGTGGCGCACGCGCGACGACACTAGCTCGGCACGTCGGGACCGGCCACTGGAGCACGTTGCGCGATACGGTGGACTGGCTTACATACGTTGTGGCTTCTGACGAAAACAGCTCCGACCTGACGCTTCTTAGCTACAGGACGTCGGCCAACAACTCGCTTCTCGACTGGGCGGGGAACGTGATCGACTTCGGAATACCTGCTCCGGGGGCGAACATCGCCGATTACAAGGACATCGTCGTGGACACCGTTGCGCCTACTGTGGCGTCCGTATCCGTGTCTGACACGCTGATCAGCGACGCCGATGCCGCTGGAACGTTCACCGTGACCGTCGACTACTCCGAGCCGATGGCGTCGTGGGATTCTCCCAACGTCGCCTTCTCGCCGGGCGTATCGAGCACGCTGACAGCAGAGACTGGGGCTTGGCTCGATGCAGATACTTATGTGACCAGCTTCACGGTGGTAGATGTTGGCGTAACCGTGAACGGCGTCGACATCCTTGTCCCCGAAACTGCAGATGTCGCCGGGAACCTGTCTGACGTGACGCAGGAGGCAGATGCCTTCGCGATCGACACCGAGAACCCAACAGCCACCATCTGGCTGGACGACACGCAGATCACCGATGCCGACGTCGGCGGGTTCCACTACATGTATGTGTCCTTCAGCGAGGACATGGATACAACACTCGGCCAGCCGTACAGGTCTTTCGATCCGAACGTGACAACGCAGGGCGGAACGGGCACGCTCGCACACACCACGCCCGCAGGCTGGACTTCCTCCAGAACGTTCCGACGCAACTATTTTGTGTTCGACACGAACGATCCGTACAAGACGGTTGATCTACACCTGAACGGCAATGCGCAGGATCTGGCAGGCAACGCTGTTGAGCCCATTCCCACAAGCAATCTGGCAGCATTCATCATCGATACCGAGAATCCAACCGTCGTCTCGATCACCGCATTGGATCCCACGCCGACCAACGCGGACACAATCTCATGGCAGATTGTGTTCAACGAGGATGTGCAGGGTTTCGATCGTAGCGACCTTACGTTTGCAAGCTCGGGTACCGCCGCATTCGACTTCCTTTCCTCCGTAGTGACAGGGGCTGGCACCACTTACACCTACACGCTTCCAGGGATTGCGGGTGATGGAACGATCTCTCTTGTCATTCACAACGTCCACACCATCGAAGACCTCAGAGGGAATCCGCGAGAGGAGGCGGAATTCATTGGCGGAGAGTACACCATCGACAACACCCCACCCGAGATTAGTGGCATGCCGGGGGATCTTGCTGTGATGGCACAACCTCGTGCGACATCGGCCACCGTGACCTGGGACGAGCCTGTCGCGACAGATGCTACTGCGGGCATCGCCACGTTCACGCCTACGCATCCGTCTGGCACTGATTTCCCGATCGGCAAGACGGAAGTAGTGTACACGGCCGTCGACACCGCCGGGAACGTTGCCACAGAGTCGTTCAATGTCACTGTCAGTGGCTACGTTGCTAGCATTGAGATCGTTCCCTCTGGAGACAGCGGTCACGGAGCCTTCCTTGATCGCGTACTCCCACTCGAAGACGGAGAAGGCCCGCCGCAAGTTGGCACCTACACGCTCGCCGCCCAATTCGAGATTGGCGATCCAGCGACCGGCAGTTGCCGCCTGCTGGACAGCGACGGCAGCACACTGGTTGCCAGCTATGTGATCGTCGAGCTGTACCGCTTGACATTCGACGGCAACGACCAGTTCCTGGAACAACTCTCGCATGAGGTTGTTCACTACAACTGGGAGAACGGCTGCTACGACTTCAGCTGCGATACCAGTGAGCTGGAGCCAGGCTACTACATCGTCTATCTCGTCTTCCCAGATGGCTCGGAGCAGGAGATCTGCATCGAGGTGATACCCGCGCCAGCAGCGTAACAGATCCGCAGGCCAACGCACGCGCCAACTGGGGCCAGCTCAGTTGGCGCTCCCATTGGCACAGCAGGCAAGCACATGAGTCGTCAAATTGCTACACTGCTTTCAATGACTGCTACAACGGTAGATGCTGCCAGAAGTGAGGGTTCGGGCCAGTTGCGTGTGCATATCCCGCATCCGGCGTCCGATGAGGCGCTCGCACATCTCAAGAACCACCTCGATCCTTGCATCTGCGTGACCACGGGAGATGAGAACCTGGAACCCGATCTGGATGTTCTCGTTCAAGGCCGCCCGTCATTAGAGCAGCTGGCCCTCTACCACAATCTGAAGGCCCTGATCATTCCCTACGCTGGCGTTCCCGCAGAAACACGGACGCTTCTGATGGAGGCCTATCCCAAGCTCCCCGTCTACAACCTGCATCACAATGCAGTGGCCGCATCCGAACTCGCTCTCGCACTGTTCCTGGCAGCGGCCAAGACGCTCATCCCAGTCGATCGCAAGTTCCGAGCTCACGACTGGCGCAGCCGTTATGGTGGTGCCCCAATCATGCTGCTGGAAGGCAAGACAGCAGTGATTCTCGGATTCGGGGCCATCGGATCGCGATTAGCCACTCTCTGTCTTGCTTTGGGGATGCAAGTGCACGTAGTTCGCCGACAGATCGGCAAGCAATACCCAGAGCCGATCATTGCTCATAGCTTGGATGAACTGCCTAGCCTGCTGCCAATGGCCAACGCCCTGTTCATCGCGCTGCCGCTGACGCCGAAGACTGAGGGACTGATCGGAGCAAACGAAATCTCCTTGCTGTCCCCATCGTGCGTGCTCGTCAACATTGCGCGCGGAGCCGTTGTCGATGAGCAAGCCCTGTATCAGGCCCTCAAGGAGAAACGAATTGCGGCTGCGGGAATCGATGTCTGGTACAACTATCCTCAATCGCCTGGATCCCGTGCCAGCACACCGCCATCGCAGTTCCCGTTTCACAAGCTGGAGAATGTTGTCATGAGTCCGCACCGCGGTGGCGCATTCCAGCTGCAGGAATTGGAGCGCCAGCGCATGTCCGATCTGGCAAGCACACTCAACGCCATCTCCCGCGGAGAAGCAATTCCTCATCGTGTCGATCTGCACGCCGGATACTAGATTCGGATGCTGCATGTCGGCCCATTCGCTTCTGTGCTGATCCTGTGCAGTATCGTTTCATCACCTGGTGCCACTTCCCTTATGTTGGGGCGAGTGAACCAAAAGCACGTGCATGGCCCACTCAATGATGGGAGAGCAAACCGGACACATGTGGCGCATGACGAAACGAGGCATAGGTTGAGGAGAAATCGTTGACAGGCGACAAACGGCTGCTCGCACGGGTTGCGACGCAGGATCGAGGAGCGTTCCATCTGCTGTACGAGCGATATGCCGATGCAGTCTACCGATACGCGCTCTCGATTCTCAGGTCTCCCCATCTGGCAGAAGACGTTCTACAGGAGACGATGATGGCTGTATGGAAGAGTGCAAAGAACTTCAAGGGGCGCTCGAAGGTTCTTACCTGGATTCTGGGGATCACGCGGAATCAAGCTCACAACATCCTGCGCAAGGAGTCAAGGGGGCAACGACTTCCAGAAACGGATTCATCATGTGGAGTCCATGATCCGACCAAGTCAATGCACGTGGATCTGCTCGTTCAAGAAGCACTTGAGACGCTGTCACCACTGCAGCACGAGGTCATGCACTTGGTATTCTACGAAAACCTGTCCGTGCGAGAGACCGCCGAGCTGCTCGGCATACCGACTGGCACAGTGAAGTCGCGCATGCATCATGCACGACTGGCGCTGGCGAAGGAGCTGACATGAACGATTGCCAGACCATCCAACGATGGCTCCCCTGGTACACGTCGGGTCGGTTGTCATCGGCCAAGATGCAACGCATATCCGAGCACATCGCAGATTGCGAGTGCTGCCAAAAGGAATTGGCTCACGTCATTCATCTCCGTCATCAGTTTGTCACGAATGCTGAGGCGGACTCCTCTCCGACAGAGCGAGTATGGAATGCGATCGCCCCCAATCTTGAGGGCCAATCCAAGGCTCAAATTGACGTGGGTTCATTTCTGGTGGGGCTTAATGTCGGGATCGCTGCCAATAACAAGAAGAGTCCTATCCAGGGAGATCTACGCGTCCTTGGCCGGAGAGTCAGAATCATTGGAACACGAACGAAAGGAGCATGATGTTTTCACGAAGCCGAGATGAGGAGATGGATCGCGCGAAGGAGAAGGTGCAGCAAGAGCTTGAGACCAGCCGCTTGAGCCTAGAGCGGGAGAGAAAGCAATTCCAAAAAGAGCGAGAAGAGCTGGATAAGCTTCGCGACGAGATCAACGCTCGTGAAGAGAAACTCGAAGAGATGGAAGACCAATTGGAGGATTTGGAGGACGAGTTGGAAGACCATCAGGAAGAGCTTGAGGATGCCGACTCGGTCAAGGAACTACTTGATGTGGTTTCAGAACGAATTCCCATGCTCATGCGCGGGATCAACGATGCCATCTATACACCGGAATCCATGGCCAACATCGCCACATCCTTGGCGACATACTATCGAACACTCATTGATGCCGGTATGGACGAGGAGCTTGCCGGCCGTCTGACCACAATCCAAGCATCAGAGATGAATCGCATGGTCACAGGCCGCGGATTCCGACCCGCACCGCCAGCCCCCCCCGCTCAGCCCGCTCCACCCGCACCGCCAGCCCCACCCGCACCGCCAGCCCCACGTGTCCCACAATCGCCGCCTCGGCATGGTGAGTTCCGCTCACTCGATACAGAGGCGTAGGCAGAATGCTCTCCACGGATTCCGGTGTTCTGATCCCAGTTCGCAACCTAGGATCAGAGCACCGGGCCACCTTTATGTAGGGCCTTGTGCTGGTCTGTGAGATCATGGAAAGCTCAGCAAGGGCGCGCGGCCGTGCCCTTATCTGGCAAACGTAAATCCCGCAGAGTTAGCGGCTACAATGAGTCAAGCCGCTGCTGAGCGGGCAGACGAGAATCCCAAGACAGACGAAAAGGTGACCGGGAATGGAGCAACAGACAGTTCTCGACGAGATCCGGAGCCAATGCCGCGCAGTCGCTGTTCAAGCGAAACACGTCCACATTGCGACGGACCATATCCCGGAATCTATCGTGCCACTGCTGCCCCAACCGCTCCCTGTTCCCACGCTAGATACGACCTCTCACTTTATCGGTGATGCTGAATCGACCATCGCCTTCTTCACGACCTTGGCAGCTGTCAATTTTGGGTCAGGCTACTTTCCCCATCTCACCAAGCGTCAAGGGATGTCTGGCTACTACACCATTGCCACGTCGCTGACGGAGCGATTTCAATCCGAAGGGCCGTTCGCCGCCCAGCAACTGGCTGGACTCTCGGCAATGGATTGCGCTGACGTATTCCAGCAAGACCTATCCAATCCAGCGATTCGTGAACTGATGTCTTTGTTTGCCAAGGCATGGAACGACCTTGGCAAGGACGTCCTTGAACGGTTCAACGGCAGGTTCTCTGCCTGCGTAGCGGCCGCCGACCACAGCGCAGCCCAGTTGGTGAACATCATGGCCAAGCAACCGCTATTCCGCGATGTCAGCCACTATCACGGCAGCGAGGTCCCTCTCTACAAAAGATCTAAACTGCTGGCA
>Ga0272441_10009543_pt1 | contig 14964 bp, 9 predicted proteins | sample SSMProp6N_FD_193582 | JGI IMG/M metagenome (GOLD analysis project Ga0272441, IMG submission 193582) | Marine sediment archaeal communities from Little Sippewissett salt marsh, Falmouth, MA, United States - SSM-Prop-6N | ecosystem: Environmental > Aquatic > Marine > Wetlands > Sediment ... | reverse complement strand
AGGGGCGGGGTTTAATTCTTGCAATTTACTACCATTGTGGTTTATGGAATTTCACATCTTGTCTTGATTATTGCATTACTTTCCGTGTCCTCTGTGCTCTCTGTGGCCCAAAATCCGAGAAATCTGTGGTTATATTTGATATTTCACTTGATAAACATCTCATAAATACGTATTATATATAACTAACATATGAATAGAATACAGAATACAGAATTCAGACAACAGACTCAAGACCGCAGACTGAAGCCTTAAGAAAAAATCCAGTTCATCCTGTTATTCTGTCAGGTCGATTTAAAAAACAAAGCCAATCTCGGCGTGCCCAGCGATCTCTCCGTTAGTACCGTCAGGCACGCCTTATGGCGGAGTTCTTAGGACAGCGGTAAATGAAATCAGTGCAAAAAATGTTCAAAAGTGCTCAAAAATGCACAAAAACTTACAAAAATTCACAAAAATTCACATAAATCTTCAAAAACCGCGCTCAAATTCGTATCTCGTATGTTGTATATCGTATATCGGTGGTTCCATCTGGAAAAACAAAGCCAATGCCGGGCGACGGCCGGAAACGCGAAGTTCTCCATAAGGAGTCCTTAGGACGAAATCCGAAACAAGGATTGAGCCGTTGGGCATTTGTAAAACAAAGCCAATTTCTATTAGGAGGGATGAATGTAAACCATTATATTAGAGGTGGTTATGTGAATATTAAAGGGGGGCGGGCCGCTAAAACCAAAGCCAATCAAAGCCAATTTGGTCTGGCATTACATTTTGTGCTTGTTGTTGCGGAGGGTTCGGTGCAGGAGATGTCCTATGATGACGATCAAGATCAGCAGGATCATGAGGACCATGGCGGCGTAAGAGCTGTGGGATGCCACCTGGTCGTGTAACTGGCGCAGAAAGAAGGCCCAGCCAACGATGGCCGCAGAAGTCCCGGCCAGCACGACGGTCATATTGAGCCAGACACGCAGACCCAGCAGAAAGCCAATGACCGAGCCGACGACCGGGCCGGTCATCCAAAAGGGGAACCAGACGAAAAGGAACAGGCCGATGACGCCGTACCGCTGGACTTTGTCCTTGTGCGTCTCGGCCGCCCTTTGGGTCCGCTCGAAGATGTTCTTAAGCCATTTAATGACCAACAGATGCCGCCAACTGAACACAAACAGGGGATAGAAGATGAGAACTAAAATGGTCTCAATGACGATACAGATCGGAATGACGGTGCGGTGCTCCATCTCCACTGTATAACCGTATGCCATAGCGGCTGCTCGGCCGAATAGCAATCCCGTCGCGGTGATACCGATGAGAAGCTGAGACTCCTCCGGCGGAGAAAACAACAGCTTAATCCCGAGCCAGAAAATGTAGATGAACGCCAGGGCTGCACCGGTCAGAAGAAGGCGGCCCTCCGGACTCATCAGAAGCGTCCCCTTCAACGGATTGCCCCGTTCCGGGATCGACTCGTGTATGGATTGTTCCGTTTCTTCGTCCACGGCTTCAATATCCACGTTTCCTGCCCAATTCGGGATCATGCCCAGGGCGAACGCAGAACCCATGTGAAGGCCGTTCCGGGACGTTTTATTTTCCGGCTTTTTCGCCCATTAACTCTGCGACTTTCGATTCGATCGCTTCGGCCCATATCTTATAGCCCGCTTCATTGGGATGAAGATAGTCGGGCATGATCTTTTTGGTCAGAAAGCCATCCTTGGTCAGGAATTTGTCGTTGATATCCAGATAGTGAATCATCTTCCTGTCGGCGATTTTCGAGGCCAGCCGCGATGCTTTGGCGTTTTTTTCGCGCTGGTCCGACGGCTCGGGGCCTCGAGGAAAGATGGCCAGGATTAATATCTTCGTCTTCGGACATTTCGTGCGAATTTTCCTGCAGATGCGGATAATGCCGTCGGCGATTTCCTCGGCGGTGTTGTCCTTACCGTTGGAATTATTGGTGCCGATCATCAGAACGGCCAGTTTCGGCGAGATGCCCTCCAGATGGCCATGATCGAGTCGCCATAGCACATGCTGCGTTCTGTCGCCGCCGAAACCCATATTGACGGCCTTTCGGGGGGCATAATACTGATCCCAAACCTTCTTTCCGGCGTTTTCCCAGCCGTGTGTGATGGAATCGCCGATCAGGAGCAAATCCACGTCGCCCTGTTTGACGCGCTCATTGACGGCGTCGTGGCGGAGTGTCCACCAGCTATGGCGATGGGCGGGCGAGACGGCCGAGTGCTGTTTTTCTTCGGCGATTAACGCCGGAGTGGACAAGATCAAAATGGCCAGAGAGGCCGTAAGAAACTTCTTTTTCATCCTTGTTTTCCTTTGAATTGAGATTTCATGTACTTCGTTTAGACAGTCATAGAGCCACCTTGTGTATAGACAAGGTATCACGACTGTTTTGAGGATTCAAGCAGTTTTTGTAGAAAAGCTATGCTGAGAGGGATTGGGTCTGTAAGCTCAGAGGACGACGAACGTGTTGTCCGTCGTCCTTTGCCAATCGTCCATCGATTCCAGTCCTGAGCGGCGTCGAAACCTCAGGGGTGAGAGAATGTTTTGGCTATTGAATTGTTACCGATATCCACACCGACTCTTTGGAGGAAGGATTCGTTGGACTCGATATATCCCTTTTGCTGGAGAATTTTGCATCCGATCGGGTGCCTCGATCTGGCGAATAGCCAGGGCATGCCCGTAATCTTGTCAATATTGATGAAGGTTTCACTAAATCCAAAAGAATCTTTGACCACAACGTCCGGTGAGGACAGATTGGAACCCGTGATGATATGGATAAAACCGAGACCGATAAAGACGGTAATGGCCGCCGCCAGAAGCGCGACGGTGACGGTGTGGCGCCACTTTTTCCTTTTCTTGATTTTTGTATTGGGAGTCGGGGCACCGCAATGGGGACATCGTTCCGCGCGACTGCTGATATCCTTGCAGCAATCTTCGCAGGGGACGAGAGACCTTTGAAAGCCCCCTTTCCAGTCAACGTTACTTTTCGATTTTGAGGGACCGACGACGAAGCGGGCGCCGCACTTGTGACAACGCAGCGTCCTGGACATAATCGGTGAGTATTCAACAGTTTGGGGTGCATTGCACGTGGGACAGCGGTATTTCACCTTTTTCATCTTTTTCTCCTTTCTTTATCCTACTCAGCTACCCTGCTGAGTCCCCTTTCCGATGAAATATTTGGCCTTGAATTTGTTTTTACCACGTTGTAAAATGGGATGGTTACTGTGTCAGAAAAAATTTTGGCGACTTATCGACATATTTCAAATATTTTAGCGACTATATCGAGATTCTTTGCTCGATATTATGATATCCAGAGAAAGCCCGGCGAAAGGAGTCCAGGGGTATCGGGTGCCGGGCTTTCTACTTCGTCGGCGTCCACAATGCCACCCTTCATACCCTCGCTCGTCATTAATCACTACCATATTATCGGACAAAGAGCGTCTTATCTTTACTTTTTTTTAAAATATTCTGTTTTTTTCGGACGTTTATGGGGCAAATTACGGAGTTGATCTATCCGGATCTATAGGATCGCTTCAAGAAGTTTAAAGCCGTCGAATGTTGTCAGGATGGATTATTTGTCTGTCTGTCTGGTTTTCGCACGACAGTTTTAATCATGTAGAAATAGGTTAATCGAATGGAGGCTTACATGTGTCGGTCTGTCATTGTCGATTTGTTTGATCTGTTTGTAATCCTGGATTTTCCCGTTTTTTTCACTTTTTTTTTGTTAAATTCCTCTTTAATGGAGGATTTCTTGTGGATGAGAATCATAAAATAAAGTACAATACAGTTCAATATTGGTCGAAGAACAACGTAGGCTTTTTTTAGAATAGGCAAACATCGAAAAGGGATTGAGGGTCAGAACTTCTATCATGAAAATGAAAGGGGGCTTTATGCACAGATGTCGAAGAGGATTTACTTTAATTGAGTTACTTGTGGTTATTGCCATTATTGCTCTGCTAATGGGGATCTTGATGCCCGCGCTGTCGCGTGTCAAGAAGCAGGCCCGGTCGGTCGCTTGTCAGGGATTGCTCAAGCAGTGGGGGACCATCTGGTCCATGTACTGCGACGATAACGACGGGCGCTTCTGTGAAGCGGGCGATCTGGGCTGGAAACGCGGCACATGGGTTATCGCGTTTCGACCTCAGTACCGAACGCGCTCGGAGATTCTTTTGTGCCCGATGGCGAAAAAACGGCGTGCGAGCGCCACGGGTGCTATTGAAGCTTGGGGGGATTCAACGCATACTTATATCATGGGATCCGGGGGTGTTTTTAACGCGCAGGAAGAAGCCAGTTACGGCGGAAACAACTGGGTCTATTACGCCGAGGGCACGGGCGCGATTCAGGGCCGTCCGATCCCCTGGAACTGGAAGACGAAAGATGTAAAACAACCCAACCGAATCCCTGTCTTTGCCGATACGATGTGGCGCGGGGGTGGGCCTTGCTATCGCACGAGTGATTCTGCCGCGCCGTCTCGAACCTTCAACCGCATCGTTCCGCCTCAATTTGACGGCCAGTGGATCGGTTATGCTAATGAAATGATGCACTTTACCCTCAGCCGGCACCAAACGGGTATCAATGTCCTCTTCATGGACTGGACGGTCCGAAGCGTCGGACTCAAGGAGCTGTGGACGTTGAAATGGCATCGCCAATATCCGATTAACGGTCCCTGGACGAAGGCCGGCGGCGTTCAACCGAGTGATTGGCCGGAATGGATGAGGAATTACAAGGAATATTAAAGTCCGATGGAATTCAACGTAGTCAGAACGAGCGAAATCAAACGCTTTTAGCTACAGTTACGCGTGTCATTGCCAAAATTCAGAAATGTATTCTTAGGAAGGAGATAATCTAAAGAGACAAAAAACGTCCGATAAAATATATCCGCTGGCGTTTTTTTGTTTTCCATGATCAAGAATTATTCACAATCTCGTCGGCAATTCCGGTTCTTAGGGTGACACCAACAAAAATCGGGGCCCTTAATAATGAACCGGAGGAGTGAATCGGCCGACGAATACTTCAAACTTGAACCGTCGGATTCAGAATCGAAAAGGTGAGAACCGATTCTCACTTTGGATCAGGTGGTTAGCAATACGGTGACGAAGCCATTGAACGAGAGACTGGATGTTGAAACGACCAGATTTGGCAACAGTCAGGGCGATGCACACATTGAATCCGCGGCAGATTCTGTATGCCGCAACCGATTCTTCGTTGGGGAATCCCCAACTGCGAAGTATAAGCAATCCCGAATGTCCCGCACAAACGCTACGTTTGGGCGCGGTACATACCCTTATGAACGATCCATGTGTTTTGAAGCCGTCCGCGATGGGCAAGGATAAAGGCTTATTTGATACCTGTTAAGAACGACGTGTGTTTTGGTGTGTGGCCGAAGCACTTTGAATGAATAACGTTTTTTTGAAGGAGGACAGAATTATGTCCAACAAACTAATTACCTTAATGTGTTTTGTAGTCGTGCTGGGGCTGACCGGTAATGTCTCGGCTCAGATCGACCCGGCAACCGTCACGGACGGTCACGTGTACTTTTCTGGCGGCGCCACCGATGGTATCGTGCCGGATTCCTCGGCAGTTGGCCTCACGGCCAATATCATCGGTGACCCGCAGGTCGTCGACATCCTGGGCGGCAGGGCACTCCAGTTCGATGGCGTCGATGACGGAGTACATATCCCGGACTCGCAGTGGATCAACGTCACAAATGGCCCTTTCCCCAATCGGACGGTGCTGGCTATCTTCAACTGTCCAGACGTCAACAAGCCGGATCCGCAGGTCGTCTTTCAAGAGGGCGGCGGAACACGCGGTTTCAACATTTATGTCCAGGCAAATGAGGTCGTCGTGGGCGGCTGGAACAAGGCCGAGTATTTTTGGGATCCGGGCTCATGGATCTCTGCCCCCATCAATTCGAACGAATGGCATGCAGTAGCTTTCGTACTCAGAGACGGTGCTGATGCGCAGGAAGATGACAAGTTCGAAATGTGGATGGACGGGGCGCTGATAGGCAAAGCTCCCGGCGGCCAGATGTACAATCATGGTAATGACAACTCATTTGGGTACTCGAAGAACAACACTGTTTATCCCGACGGAGCAGGTGGCTCCGCCACGGCCAGCGGTGAAGGGTCGTATTACGAAGGAATCATTTCCGAGGTCTGGATTCTGAACCAGGCGCTGACCGAGGCTGAGCTGGCCCCTTTGATGGTCGGGCCCCAGCCCGTGGGTGAACCCTTGTTCCTGGATCCCCCCGATGGTATCCTGGTCGAAGCCACCTCGCAGATGCTTCAGTGGCGGCCGGGAGAGCTTGCGACCTCGCACAACGTGTACATGGGTACAAATGTCGATGAAGTGGCTGCAGGCACTGCGGCCGCGGTAAATACCACACTGGGCTTGGTGACGGCGGGTATTGCCGGTGGTCCGATTCCGGAGGGCCTGGTTCCCGACACGACGTACTATTGGCGAGTCGAATCGGTCAATGACCTCCATCCTGAAAGCCCGTGGAGCAGCGAAGTTCTGAGCATCTGGATTACCCCCAGACGCGCCTACGCTCCTCAGCCGGCGGATGGTTTAATCAACGTCGTGGATCTTGAGACCGATCTGAGCTGGACGGCCGGCTGGAGCCCGATCATGCACCAAGTGTACTTCGGGACCGATCCTGATCAGGTTGCCAATGCGGCAGGTGCTCCTCTGGTGATGGACGTAGGATACGATCCCGGTCCTCTGGCCCCCGACACAACCTACTACTGGCGTGTCGATGAGTTCTACGGCACAGAGACGGTCAAAGGCCCGATCTGGAGCTTCTCGACGGTTCCCGAGGTTCCGCTCGCCGATGATCCCAACCTGGTGGCCTGGTACACGCTTGATGAAGGTGTGGGCCTGACGGCGATTGATTGGTCGGGCCACGGTGGCCACGGCCAACTGGCCGGTGACGTACTGTGGGCAGAGGGTATCGATGGCAGCGCTCTGGCATTCGACGGCTCCGGCGGCGACTATGTCGAGGCGCCGGATGCCCCGAATGTAACGGGCATGCACTCACGGACTGTCAGCGCCTGGATCAAAACCACCAACTACGGTGAAATCGCATCGTGGGGCCAGGACTCCGCGGGCCAAAAGTGGATCTTCCGAGTCCAGGAAAGCAACGGGACCCTGGGCGCCATTCGCGTCGAGGTCAACGGCGGCTATCAAGTCGGTAGCATCGACGTACGAGATGATGAATGGCATCACACGGCCGCTGTGCTCGCCGATGACGGCTCGCCGGATGTTATGGAAATCGCGCTGTATGTGGACGGCTTCCTGGAAAACAACAGTGCCCAATTGGATGAGCCGATTGACACCGCCGCCGGCGTGGTCCGGATCGGCCAGTCCCCGTGGGGCAGCCGACCGTTTAACGGCCTCATCGACGATGTGCGTATCTACGACAAGGCATTTACTGAGGATGAGATGCGGCTGGCGTTTGGCGATGTCTTGATTGCCTGGCAGCCCGAGCCGGTCATCGGCGCCGTGGGCGACATTTGGCGTATGGCCCAGCTTTCCTGGACGCCCGGCGACGGCGCGGTCGAGCATGATGTCTATCTCGGCACGGATCAAGATGCCGTGGCCGCCGCGGATGCCGCGGATACCACGGGCATTTACTGTGGACGCCAGGCGGAAACCACGTATTCCGCCGGTCTTGCGTGGGGTACAACATATTACTGGCGTATCGACGAAGTGGCTGCGGACGGCACAATCAGCGCCGGTCACGTCTGGAGCTTTTCGACCACCGACGAGATCGTCCTTTATGATGAAGTGACGCCCTTCCCGTATGACAACAGCGCCGATCCGTTCCTTTCCGAGGTTGAGCTGGAGCTGGATCCGGCTCAGGACTGGACGGGCGGCTGCGGCGGCGGCATCGGTGCCATCGCGATTTCATACGATGGTCTGACCGCACCCGGTAGCGTTACGGAAGCCGACGGAGTCTATACCGTCGTCGGCCGGGGCGATGATATCTGGTTAAGCTCAGATCAGTTCCAGTACGCCCATACCACACTCGCCGGCGATGGCTCGATGACTGTGAAGCTCGAGAGCCTCGTCTTCACCAACAACTGGACCAAGGCGGGTATCATGATCCGTGAGAGCCTGGATCCCGGCTCGGCGTTCGCCGCGATCTTTGCGACCGGCGCCAACGGCGTTCGCTTCCAGGCCCGAACATCATCCAATCAGGACGCTATCGCTGATGACTCCGTTTCCACGGCCGAGGCGAAGGCGTTGACGCCCCCGGTCTGGCTCAAGATCGAGCGGACGTTCCCGATGATTAACGCTTATTACTCCCAGGATGGTGCCACCTGGACGCCGATGGCCTGGAATCCACAGGTTATACCGTTTACTCCTCTGCCGATCCATATCGGTTTGGCAGTGACATCACATTCCGGCGACAGCACGTATGCCGAAGCGGTGTTCTCGAATCTCAGCTCCAGCGGCGGTGTGGCAGCCGGACCGTTGAACTCGACGGAAATCGGCCTGGAATCCAACGCGGCTGAGCCGATGTACGTAGTGCTCGAAGATGCCGGCGGCGCCACCTCGGCGACCCTCAATCCGGTTCCGGAAGCGACGCAGCTTATCGGCGCCGAGTGGATCGTCGATCTGGATGAGTTTACCATCGACCGAGCGGCGGTGGCCAAAGTCACGTTGGTGCTTGGCGACCTGAGCAACCCGGCCCCCGGCGGTTCGGGAATGATCACGATCAACAACGTCCGACTCCTTCCGGATTGTGTCCCGGTGGGGCACTGGGCGTTGGATGAGAGCGATGGCACGATTGCGGCCGATTCGAGTCGCGGTGGTGACAACGACGGTGTCCTGAATGGGACGGCGATGACGTGGATGCCGAGCGGCGGTCAAATCGGCGGCGCGCTGGCCTTTGACGGTACGGCAAGCGATGCCGACTATGTAGAAATTTCATCCGAATGTATTTCGACCACCGCAGGGACTCTTGCTGTGTGGGGTCAGCTCGGACCGGAACCGCAAGCTCCCGCAACCCGATACTTCTTCGGCCATACCACCATTCCTCCCTGGGGAAATAGAATTCAGCTTTATATGGATAATTCTGACACTATTCTCGATATGGGGCTTGGTGATTCACATAACAGACACAAAGACATCGAGGCGTTGGCCACCGAAACCTGGTATCACGTCGCTCTGACCTGGGACGGGGGCAATTATGTCGTCTATGTGAATGGCGAAGAGAAGGCCAATGGAACCTATACCGGCCTGGACACTCTGAATACGGTGGCAGACATCGGCAATGATGGACGAAACGATGAAACGAACAGAACAGAAGCTTTCAATGGTCTGCTCGATGACTTCCGGATTTACGATGTGGCATTGCCTGCGGCCGAGATTGCCAAGCTGGCGGGTTTATAGAAGGTTTCTTCAGGATTGATGAAAACCTGAAGGCTACAGAGCGCTTGTTCTGAAAGCTATGCTTTACCGGGCTTGGGAGTACAAACCGTGCTCCCAAGCCTTTTGTTATGATTCTCACCAGGAAGAACATGCGAGGGCACAGGATGCGGCGTGTCTTATTTCGAAAAGGTCGATTTGACTTACAGAAGATTTTGGGTATCCTATGAGGCAGTAGCTTTTGCAAGCTGGAATCGATTTGACGTGTTTTGCTTTTGAAGCAGCTTTGTGTCATAGGAGAAACCATGCGTTCGAAGTGTATGTCCCGTCGTTCATTTATGAAGTCTCTCGGTTTAGCCGCTGCGGCGGCGATGGTTCCCGTCAAGCTAAGAGCCGCCGAGGGGAAAACGCCCAATATTGTTATTATCTATGCCGACGATCTGGGGTACGGCGATGTCGGTTGCTACGGTGCGACCAAGTTCAAGACGCCGAATATCGATAAACTTGCCGCTCAGGGTTTGCGTTTCACGAATGCCCATTCCCCGTCGGCGACGTGTACGCCGTCGCGATACGCGATGCTGACCGGCGAATACGCCTGGCGCCGGAAAGGAACGGGTATCGCGCGAGGCGACGCCCGAATGATTATCGAACCCGGCCGGACGACGTTGCCGTCGGTTCTCCAAAGGGCCGGCTACACGACGGGCGTCGTCGGCAAGTGGCACCTCGGGCTCGGGGCGCGCAATCGGGAGCTTGACTGGAACAGCGAGATCAAACCCGGTCCGCTCGATATCGGTTTCGATTATTGTTTCCTTATTCCCGCGACGGGTGATCGCGTACCGTGTGTGTACGTCGAGAACCGTCGGGTCGTCGGATTGGATCCGAACGATCCCATTCAGGTGAGTTTCGGTAAACCGATTGGCGACGAGCCGACGGGCAAGGACCACCCCGAACTGCTCAAGATGCACCCCAGCCATGGGCATAACCAGACGATCATCAACGGGATCAGCCGGATCGGGTATATGAGCGGCGGTAAGGCGGCGCGCTGGGTGGATGAGGACATGGCCGATGTAATCACAGGCAAGGCCAAAGATTTTATTGAAAAGCATAAAGACGAGCGGTTCTTCCTGTACTTCTCGACGCACGACATTCATGTACCTCGCGTGCCTCATCCTCGATTCGCCGGCAAGAGCGGCCTCGGGCCACGCGGCGACGCGATCTTGCAGTTTGACTGGTGTGTCGGCGAGATTGTCAAGACCCTGGATCGTCTGAACCTGACCGAGAATACGCTGCTGATCTTTACGAGCGATAACGGGCCTGTTGTGGATGACGGTTACAAAGACCAGGCCGTAGAAAAACTCAGCGGCCACAAACCATCCGGGCCGTTGCGCGGTGGGAAGTACAGCGCGTTCGACGCCGGAACACGTGTCCCGTTCATCGTCCGCTGGCCCGGGCGGGTGAAGCCGGATCGATCGAATGCCCTTGTTTGCCAGATTGATTTTACATCGACCCTCGCAGCGCTCACGCGTCAGAAGCTTGCCCGGAACGATGCGCCGGATAGTTTCGATATTCTTTCGGCACTGCTCGGGAAATCATCGACGGGCCGGGACCATCTGGTCGAGCACGCCGGAACGCTTTCGTTAATCAAGGGCCACTGGAAGTATATCCAGCCGAGTAAGGGAGCGAAAATAAATCGCAACGTTAATATCGAGCTTGGCAATGACCGTCAGCCACAGCTTTATAATCTCAGCAATGACCTCGGCGAAAAGCATAACCTCGCCGCCGACCACCCAGAGATTGTCAAAGAGCTTTCTTCACTGCTCAAAAAGATAAGGAGCGATGGGCATAGCCGACCGCTTCGTTAGTCTCAAACACAAACAATCCCGGAATTAATCGCCGTTGCTAGAAATAGAAGAGCTGACAACTTTTTTAAGATGCCAACTCTTCAGCGATATTGGGTTTTATTTCTTCCTCTTTTCAACGTGCAATCTATTTAGTTGGAGGGACTTCCTCAAATAGATGTTCGGCGAGGACGATCAGGTCCTGGACGTCGACGATGCCATCGCCCCATGGCATTGGGCCAATGTCACAGAGTGGCTCGTCTGTACCCCAGCAATCAACCATGATACACATATCGGTAGCATCAACAATTGTGTCGTTATTGAAGTCCACAACCGGAATGATCGATGCTTGCCAGCCGGGGAAGATACCATTCAATGCTCTGCCAAAGTACAGAGTGGAACCATCTGGAGAGATGCGCGGCGCAACATCCGTGGTTGGTCCGTTGACAACGGTTCCCAGATTCGCCGCCGCCCCCCAGGGATCCAAAAGGCTCGCCCGCCTAATCATCCACAGGTCACCGCCACCATGACCACCCGGCCGCAGAGTACCATAATCTTGGAGGAAGAGTACAAGTCCATCTGGTGAAAGACATGGGCTGCAGTCATTGTATGGACCGTTCACGACCGGCCCAAGATTCTCGGCATCGCCCCACGGATCGTCTGCTGCCGCACGTCTGCAAACGTAGATATCGATACCGCCATATCCGCCCGGGCGCATCGAATGGAAATAGAGTTCCAAGCCGTCCGCCGATATCCATGGGAAACCATCAAGCTGCTGGCTATTCACCTGTGGACCCAGATTTACTGGTTGTCCCCAGGGATCGTTCCTGGTTGCCCGCGTTGTCACCCATAGGTCAAATGCTCCAACTCCTCCGGATCGGTTGGAGTTGAAATAGAGCTCTAGACCATCCGCCGAGATACACGCCATAGCATCACAGGCTGAACTGTTGACTGTCGGCCCGAGATTCTCTGGTTGGCCCCAATCCTCATCCACTGAGGCTCGTCGGAGTATCCACAGGTCCATGTCACCGTAGCCTCCTGACTGTGACGACAAGAAGTATAACTCCAGACCATCATAAGAGATGCAGTCGGGAGACACTTCAAGGTCTGGGATGACGTCTTGAACCTTCACCGGTTCACCGAACATGAAGGCATTCGCAACCTCTGCAGCCGCAACTAATGCCAATTCCAAAACCAATACTGTTAAAATTGTCTTTTTCATTTTATTACCCTTTCAAAGCTTATCCCCGGCACAAACTGGAGAAGGTTAATATTTTCGCGCTGTACACCTTGTAAAGCGCGCTTCAGGACAACGATTTTTTCAGAAGAACCGGCTCTTCTCGTCTGTTGGTCCTATTCTTATAAATTCCAACAAATGAGCAAACGAACGCGATTTCTTGAAAATTATGTCAAGAATTGGTACAATTTATCGAGATCCATAAAAACTCAGGTTGGCGAACGTTTATGTGTACCATTGGTCAAAAAACAAAGCATTTAGTCGTTCAGGCTAAGGAGGGTGATCCATCTGCTATAAACCAACTCTACAGCATTTACGCCGAGAGAGTCAGGTGGATGGTGCGCTTTCGTATGAGTAAGGAGCTTCGCTCCAAGCTTGAATCAATGGATCTTGTACAGAATACTCTTATCCGTTCCTTAAATGGATTAGGAAACTTCAATTACAAGAATGAAGGGGACTTCGTACGGTGGCTATCGAAAATAGCTGAAAACGAGCTTCGGGGCAACCTGAAGAAACTTCACGCCGAAAAGCGCGATGTTCGCAAGGAAGTCCAACTGGATAACTTTGGATCTGCAATCGAGAGTGAGTATATCGGATCTCATGGACCGATCCAGACCACTACGCCGAGTGTGATACTATCTGAAAAAGAGGACTTGGGCAAACTTGAGAAAGCCATCGACCAATTGAAACCTGAATATAGGGAAATTATAATTCTGACTAAAATAGAGGAGCTCTCCTACCAAGAAATAGGACAAAGACTGGGCAAGAGCAGCGATGCCGTGAGGATGCTCGCGACGCGCGCGATGGCGGAGCTCACGACTATTTTCGGGAAGATCTGATGACGCAACCTGTTGAGGACAATCAGGAACAGATCATCAAAGAGGCTGTGCGGCGTTTCATCGATGCACGATGGCAAGGGCAGGAGCCTGATATAGATGAATTTGTAGGACAACACCCGGGTCTTGAACGTCAGGTCAAACAGGGCATTCAGAATGCGCAAAGAATCGACGTTTTGTTTGATTCTCTTGTCCGGACCAATGAGAGGGACTTTCAAGAAGCAGTGGCCGGACACGATCTTATCGGTCAGAAAATCGAGAGCTTCGAGATAGTCGAGATGATTGGACGAGGAGGCATGGGGGTTGTCTATTTGGCCCGTGACACTAAACTCAAGCGGTCTGTAGCCATTAAGAGTATGCCGGCTCAACTTAAAGACGACTCGACTGCCCAGATGCGTTTCAGACGTGAGGCTGAGCTTTTGGCCTCATTGAATCACCCGAATATCGCTGTAATCTACGATACAATTGAGCAAGACGATGGCGCCGGTTATCTGGTGCTGGAATATGTCCCGGGCGAAACGCTTGCCGAGCGTATCGCTCGCGAACCGTTAAAAATACAAGAAGCTCTTTCAATCAGCCAACAGATTGCTGAAGCTGTTTCAGCCGCTCATGAAAAGGGGCTCGTCCACCGCGATCTTAAACCCACCAATGTCAAAATCACGCCAGAGGGCAGAGTAAAGATACTAGATTTCGGTTTAGCTAAAGCTTTGGTAAGTGAAAGTAAACCACCTGAGGCTACCGTAACCGAACCTGGGCGTATTATGGGCACGCCGGCCTACATGTCGCCGGAACAGGCCCGTGGCCAATCTACCGACCATCGTTCGGATATCTGGTCGTTCGGTTGTATTATGTATCAAATGCTGAGTGGCCGTCTTCCGTTTGAGGGTGAGACGGTCACAGACACGCTGGTACGCATTATCGAACGCGAACCCGATTGGGAAATTCTACCAGAAAGAACTCCAATGAACATACGTGTTCTGATTCGCCGCTGCTTGGAGAAGGATCCGAGCCAGCGGCTTCAGCACATCGGAGACGTGGCTATTGAAATAAGAGAAACGTTAAATCTACCAGCAACCGTCCCCCCGGTCATGATACCATCGTCCACTTCGATTGAGCGGGAGAGAGCTCCTGGACCTCATTGGCGGACCATGGTCGTTGCGGCTATCCTCTTCGTCATATGTGGCATAGTGCTGTGGTCGCTGCTGAGAAAACATCCTGCATCTCCCTCCAAAGAGATACGATTAGTCGTTCTGCCGTTTGAGAACCTTGGTTCCGCCGAGGATGAGTATTTCGCCGATGGCATTACTGATGCAATCACAGCTCGTCTGGGGGTACTCAATGGATTGGGTGTCATCTCACGTCAGAGTGCAATGCAGTATAAGAAAAAGGAAAAGAATGCACAGCAGATAGCCAACGAGTTGCGTGTTGATTACATTCTGGAAGGTACGATCCAGCGTGAGCGGCCATCAGACCCAACCAGCAGAGTGAGGATAATACCTCAACTCATCAAGACTTCCGACGACACACACGTGTGGGCGCACACGTATGATAATGATATGAGTGAAGTTTTCCGCCTGCAGTCTGACTTAGCGGAGCAGGTGGCACAGGCACTGGACCTTACTCTCCTGGAACCGGAACGGCGGGCACTGGCGTCAAGGCCAACAGAAAACATGGGGGCGTATGACTA
>Ga0272441_10009542_pt1 | contig 14967 bp, 9 predicted proteins | sample SSMProp6N_FD_193582 | JGI IMG/M metagenome (GOLD analysis project Ga0272441, IMG submission 193582) | Marine sediment archaeal communities from Little Sippewissett salt marsh, Falmouth, MA, United States - SSM-Prop-6N | ecosystem: Environmental > Aquatic > Marine > Wetlands > Sediment ... | reverse complement strand
GGCGAGTGCAGCTGATCCATCCGGTGGGCCTGGAGAAATCAGTCCCCGGCGATCTGCAAGAAGCCGCAACGAGCATCGCGTCGGTGACAAGCGGCTTCGGCAAGCGCAGCTCGACGCTGTGGGTCTCCTCAGGGCAGGTCTTCACAGAGATCGAGGCGCTGGCGACGTTGTGCGGAGTGCGCGCCACACCCATCGGCGCCGGCGGCATCGGCGGCGCGGAAGGTTGCATCCGCCTGCTGGTGGAGGGCCCGACCGAGCAGGTAAGAGCGGCTGGAGCGCTTGTCGAGCAGATCGCGGGCGAACCCGGGGTCCTGGCGTGATCCACACGCGTTTGGGAGGTCGAGCCATGAAAACGGGCAGAAGGCTGTGGCTCTTGTCGGTCGTGCTGATGGTGATACCGGCCTGTAAGCAGGAGGAGGACGTCGAGGCCGGCAAGGCACGGTCGATCGATACCGAAGACCGCATCCGCACCAAGGGCGAGGCGCCCACGTTCAGCTTCGCTGGCGAGGCGACCTGCGACGACACGGCGGTCAACGATTTCGTCAAGCGCTTCGTGCGGACCTGTTTGAGCGGCGACTACGCCGGGTATCGAGAGATGGTCACGCGACTGGTCGAACCGATCGGGCGGGAGGCGTTCGAGACGGCGTGGCACGCCGTCAAGCGCGTCGAGGTGAACTCGATCGTTCTCACGGAGGGTGTGCAGCGGTACCCGCCTCCGGTGTACCTGGTGGAGGCCGAGGTCGAGATGCGCGAGCCGGAAGCGTCGGACGCACATGTTGTGGGCGGTCCGCCCATACGCAACGTGTGCATCCTGGTTTTCCAGGACCAGGAGGCCGATGAATGGACCATGGCTCCCGCGCCGCGCGAGATCCGTCAGCGCTACGCGGCAAGCCGACCTGCGGACCCCGCGCCCACGCCCGCAAGGTAGCCGCCTGCGCACCCGCCAAAGGTCAGAAGTCGTAGGAGAGTTTGGGCCGAAACGCGCGAGCAAACAGCCCGTGTACGCGCCCCATCACGTAGGCGAAGTAGATACCCACCCCGATCAGCACAGACCAGAGAACCAAGCCCAGAGTCAGCGACGCGAAGGAGTACTCCGCGCCGGTGCGCAACAGTGCGAGGATGGTCTGGCCGGTCCACCCGATCAAGGCCACGACAGTGGCACCGTACAGACCGATGTAGAGACAATCGAGAATGAACAGGAAGGTGTAGTGGCCGGCGGTCCGTGAGATCGACACCAGCGCTTTGATGGGGTTGATGCCTTCCATGAACTTACCCGACGCCATGCCGATCAGGCTCATGGGTGTAATGAGCGTCAGGACCGCCAATAGGATTACGTTGGCCGCAGAGAAGACCGATGCAAGCTCGGCGCGGCTGGCGGGGATGATCAGCTCGCCCCGGTTGCCCAGCATGATCAACACCACGAGGACCACGGCGTAGTAGAGCACCATCGCCATGTAGCCCAGGAAGGCCTGGCTTACCGTTGTGAGGTTCCAGGTCAGATCGGGCGGGTGCTCGCTGCCGACCAGCGTACTGCGGACCGTATCGACGAAGGCGTAATAGGCCACACCCACGAAGTAGAGCAACTCGGCCGTGAACAGAGTGAACAGGATCGGGCGAGCCCAGTCGGTGCTGTAGGTGGCGCCGTATACGGGTTCCTGCTTCATGACCAGGGCGACGGCCAGCAGCGACCCGACAGGCAGGAGGATAGCGGCGATGGCCACCCCGACGGCCAACAGCAACGAGCCGGCCGCCCCGAGCGGGAAGATCACGGCTCGAAAGACTCCCGTGTAGAAACCCATGGCCGACCGTCCGGTCGCCCCGGGCATGCCGGGCATGAGCTCGCGGGTGGCTGGGGGGGCGTCGGGCGACTGCGACGCCGGAGGCACGGTCTGCCAGCAGTTGCTGCAAAGGACTTCGAGGTTGGGATCGTCGACCTTGATGCTCTTGCCGCAGTAGGGACAGACGCGGGTCACGGTCTCGGCCGTCTCGACCTGATCGGCGGCCAAGGCGCCGAACTCAGGCCAGTCCCTTTCGTCCGGGCGGTCGGGCTCGGGGGTGGCGTCGCCCTCGGCCAGGGCGTCGACATCCATTGCGTCCTCATCGACTGCCTCGATCTTGGGGACGCGCATGACCTTGTTGCACCCGTTGCAGCGAATCGCTCTGCCGGCCCACGCCTCGGGCACGGTCAGCTTCTGTCCACAACGATTGCACGCGATCTTCATGGTTGGAACCGCCCAGCGACGAGCACACAAATTCTACGGTCGGTCCTACCCATCGGCAAGGTGTGGTCTGGCGGTTCGGAGGCGACTGTTCGGCGCGAGTCGTGGGTACGTTTGACCGGTGTGCTCGCCGAATATAGAGTGAGACCGTGATCGGTTTGGGGGGTAGGCGACCCGGGAGGCAAGCCATGTCCAAGTTCGTCACGGTCGATCTTGCGAAGCTCTTCAACGCGACGCGTCAGAACAAAGCCGCGGGCAAGGCCCGCACAAAGCCGTGGCCGCAGGCGGTCGAGGCGTCGCTGGCCGGGCTGCCTGCCGACCGGCAGGTGTTCTGGGGCATACCGTTTCGGCTGGGCAAGCCGGGGGCGAGAGGTCGATGCCTGATTCTGCTGCGGCGAGGCCGGCGCGATGCGGTCGAGATTCCCGTGCGCAAGACGGCCCGCTATCTATGCGTCGGCCACGTCGACGAAGTCACCGGCAACGACATCGCTCGCCGCGTCGGTGAACATCTGGCGGATTACGTAGTGCACTACGCCGATGGCTCGCAGCACATCGTACCGATCCGACATCGCATCGAGATCAACGGCATGGCGTGGCCGTGGGCGGCCGGCGCGATGGCCGCCGTCGCCGCGCAGATGCCGCGCCGCCTGCGAGGCGAGCAACTCGAGCGCGCCGCTTGGGGGTGGGCGCAGACCGGGGTGACCGCGCCGGACGGCTTGCCCTGGATCTATGCGCTGGAGAACCCACAGCCCGACAAACGCATCGACCGTCTCGAGATTCGCCCGACCGGGCGAGCCACGTTCGCGGTGGCGGGTCTGACGCTGTACAACGGTCCGGGGCACCCCCTTCGGCAGGTTCCTCGCAACCTGTACCGTCTCGTGCTGCCGTCCGGCGAGAAGCTATCGCCGGAGCAACTGGGTGTTTCTCTGGACATGGGCGAGGTGACCGAGGTGTCGGCCGTGCCGGCGTTCTCGGCGAAGCGGTGGTTGGCCTCTGTCGAAGCCGGTCTGGGCGCCGCCAAGAGCGAACCGAAGGCGAACAATCAGTTCCTGGTCGATGCAGCCGGTGCGGTGGGGGCGACGCTATCGGTCAAGGCCGGCAGGAAGCGTTACGAGCTTCCGTTTGGCGACGCGGCGGGCAAGGGCAGGGCGCGGTCGGCCGACAAGAAGGCCCGGCTCGAGGTCGTGTATCCGCACAAGACATGGATGCACGTCACCGTAACCGATTCGAGCACGGGTAAGCCCACGCCGGTGCGGGTGCATTTTCGGGGCAAGCATGGGCAGTATCTGCCGCCCTACGGCCATCCGGCTGACATCAACTCGAACTGGTTTGAAGACGTCGGGGGCGACGTTCTGCTGGGCGACACGCCTTATGCCTACGTTCCGGGGCGCTTCCAGATGGAGATGCCGGTCGGCGAGGTGTACGCGGAGGTAACCAAGGGCTTCGAGCATCGGCCGGTGCGTCAGCGGCTCGAGATCAAGCCCGGTCAGCGCGAGCTGCACCTGACGATCGACCGCTGGACCGACATGCGGCAGCAGGGCTGGCGGACGGCCGACACGCACGTGCACTTCCTGTCCAGCCAGACGGCCATGCTCGAGGCGCAGTGCGAGGGCCTGAACCTGGTGAACCTGCTGGCGTCGAAGTGGGGCAAGTTGTTCACCAACGTGTCGGACATCTCGGGCGGGGTGTCGGGCGTCAGCGAAGGCGAGACGATGATCTGGGTCGGCACGGAAAACCGCCATCACATCCTCGGGCACATCAGCATGCTCGGCACGCATGGCGATCCGGTATTCCCGCTGTGCAACGGCGGGCCTGACGAAGCGGATATCGGCGACCCCGATTTCTGCTCGATCGCCGAGTGGGCCGACACCTGCCGGGCCCGCGAAGGCGTGGTGGTGCATCCCCACTTCCCCTACCCGCTGATGGAGAATGCGGCCGATCTGGTGCTGGGCAAGATCGATGCGGTCGAGGTGCGCGACTTCCAGAACCCTGCTCGCGGGGGCGGGATCGACACGTTCGCGATGCAGGAGTGGTACCGGTACCTCAACTGCGGCTATCGAATCGCCGCGGTCGGCGGGACCGACAAGATGCAGAACGGCATGCCCGTCGGCGGGGTACGAACCTACGCCCGGCTGGACCCGAACGAGGGGTTCAGCTTCGACAGTTGGGCACGGGCGGTCCGAGGCGGTCGAACGTTCACCACGAGCGGGCCTCTGCTGGACCTGACGGTCGACGGGCATCCGATCGGTTCGGAGGTCCATTTCGGCCGGGGCGGCGGCACGGTCGAGTGCGTAGCGACGGTGCGTTCCGCCTATCCGGTGCACAGTCTCGAACTGGTGGTCAACGGGCAGGTGGCCGCCCGGGCGACGGACAAGGCCGGCAAGCTGGAATTATCGCTGCGCAAGGCCATCGCCCTGCCGGGCAGTGCGTGGATCGCCGCCCGGGCGATCAGTCGCCACAAGGTGTGGCACTGCTGGCCTATCCACTTGGCCGCCCACACCTCACCGATCTACATCATTGCCGACGGGCAGGAGCTGTTCAGTGAGTCCGACGCGACGTACATGCTCACGCTGATCGACGGCGGGCTCACGTGGGTGGACACGCTGTCGGTGCGGTATGACGAGCAGCGGCATGCGGCGTTGCGCTCGGTATTCGAGCACGCCAAGGCCCATCTGGAGGGTCGGGCGCATCATCACCACCATGCCGAGGAGTGATCGAGCGGGCGTGCGGCGGTGTGGCGACGCGGGTCGGCTGTCTTGAGATGAGGGGAGGGTTATTGGGGGCGGTGTTCGGCCATGATCCGGTCGAACTCGGCCTGGTCGACGACTTCCGACTCGTCGATGAGCATGATGGGGATACCGTCGCGGACCGGGTAGCGGCGGCGGGTGGCCGGGTCGGTCGAGTACAGCCAGTCGCCCACCAGGACCAGCGGGGCCTTGGACTCGGGACAGGCCAGGATTTTCAGCAATTCCGGATCGAGTGACTGACTCATCGCACGGGGCCTCCCTGACGGCAGGATGCATCATAGCCGTCCGGCGAGGGAGGGGCAACGACATCGGTGGAGCGTCTGTAAGCCTCGCTGAGCGATGGATTTCTGTTGCAGGGGCCGGTGAATTGACGAAAAGAGAGGTGAGTACAGCCACGGCGAGTTGGGAGGACAGGACCGATGAGAACGGCGGTTGCAGGGACGCTGGTAGCGATTGTGGGCGTGGTGGTCGGCTGCGGCGGGCCGGTGAGTCAGTTCGCCGACGTCGGCGAGGCGAAGGAACATGGTCAGAGTCTGATCGTGGGCGAATTGGACCAGAACTGCCACATTTCCCACATCCAGGTGCGACAGAACGACACGGCGGTGGCGACGATTGCAGTCCCGGAGGGTGCAGACGGTGGTCGGCATTTCTCGGCGGCCGTCGAGCCGGGCGAGATCGAGCTGCGGGCCCGCGTCGAGCAGGTCGACCTGGGGGTCGACTCGCAGCGCCGCCACGTGCTTCGGGTGCGCGACTACTTCACCGCCCGGGTGGACGTGCCCCCCGACAGCGTGACGTACGTCGGGAGGATTTATGCGGTGGCCGCCCGGCAGGCGGAACTGGCCGACTACCGTCCGCCCATGCGTTCGACGGGCAGGCCTTATCGAGTATGGGTGCAGGCCAACAACGACTGGGCCAAGATCGGCGGGGTTGAAGCGTATCTACAGCGCTATCACCCCGACTGCCTGGACCTGTTCGGCACGATACAGACCGCCCTGCAACCGACCTGGCAGGCCGGCGAATAGGCACCTACGATCGCCGGGCTTTACTGACGAACCAGCCAGCAGCGGCTACAGCCAACCTCTGCGACGCTTGACCAGCCAGAGCGCGCCGGCCATGACGGCCAGCAGCGCCGGCGGCGCCGATCCGCAGCAGGCCTCCGGCGTGTCCTGGGGGATCGGTTTGGCGGTACCGCCGTTGGGCACCAGTGGGTTGAACGGGGCTGGGTCGTCGACGTCCAGCACGCCGTCATTGTCGTCGTCCGGATCGGCGTTGTTGCCGATGCCGTCCCCGTCGGTATCCATCCACTCGTCCGGATCGCAGGGGAACGGGTCGATCACGTCCGGGTAGCCGTCGTTGTCGTCGTCGAGATCCTCGTTGTTACCGACACCGTCGTCGTCGCAGTCCTCCCATTCGGTCGGATCGAAGGGGAAGGCATCGTCGTCGTCGAGCACGCCGTCGTTGTCGTCATCGGGGTCGCAGGCGTCGCCCATGCCGTCCTCGTCGAAATCCTCCTGACCGGGGTTGTCTGCGAACTGGCAGTTGTCTACCGCATCGAGCACGCCGTCGTCGTCATCATCGTCGTCGCAGGCGTCGCCCATGCCGTCGCGGTCGTTGTCGCGCTGGTCGGGGTTGGGCGTAAACGGGCAGTTGTCGCTCGTGTCGAGCACGCCGTCGTTGTCGCTGTCGGGATCGCACTCGTCGCCCAATCCGTCACCATCGGCGTCGTCCTGCGTGGGGTTCCACACGCCGGGGCAGTTGTCCTCGCCGTCGGGCACACCGTCGCCGTCGTCGTCAGTAATAGCCAGACTGAGGGCCACGTCCTCGCGGAGGCGATGGAAGTCGAGCACGTCCATGCCGGTATAGCTGTCCGGATCACTGGCGTTGGCGTACAACGCCTGGAGCGCGCGGGCCGCGCTTGCACGATTCCACGCGCTGCCGTGGTCGGCCAGGTACATGAGGTATTCGATGTCCTGCTGGCCGCGGCGCATAGCCTTGAGCCGCACACTGGCTAGCGCACCGTCGTAGGGGGCCACGCCGGGAACGGGAACGTTCTGGCCGGAATAGACGAGGGTCAGGTTATTGGCCAGCCACCAGCTCGGTATGTACGGGCCTCCAGCATACTCCTGACTTTGCGTGGAATAGGTGTTCCAATAGGGGAGCGCTCCGTCGACGCCCCACGCCCACACCTGGAGGAACCGCCGCGAATTGGTCAGGTTGTTGCCGGATGGGGAGTTGCCCCCGCCGTAGTACCACCATACCTCATCGGGATACTTCAGTTGGCGGTTGGGGAGCTCACCGTGGTAGTCGGTCACGCGGCTGCAACACCAGAGATTCAGCAGACCGTCGAGCTTCCCGCGGTTCATGCCGGTCCTGTTGGAGATATCGACGCGGAAGTGGAACTTGGCATCCGGTGCGGTGGCGGCTGCGTCGGCGGCGCCCCTGCGGAAGATGGTGTAGTAGTAGCCGAGGGCGAACATGCACTCGCCCTCGCTGGGCTCGTCGAGGTTCCAGAACTGGGAATGCGTGGTGCTGTCCGGGGGACCCCACATATACTTGTTGTTCAGGTAGATCTGGAAGTAGGTGTCGGTCCATCCCATGGCCTGGGCGCGTTCGGCGAAGTCGGCCACTACGTTGCGCACACCCAGTTCGTAATCTGTCGGGTAGGAACTTGGCTTGGGCGCCGTTTCGAGGAACGCGATTGGCGGTATGGTCGACCCGTTGGGATCGTCCCCTCCCGGCCAGAGGGTATACCAGTATGCCCCGCCGAGGCCGCCGGGGATCTCGTCGAACCAGTAGTAGGAGCTGAGCGGCCACGACTCGAAGACCGGCAGGTAGAACTCGGGGATCGGCGTATTCTCGCCCGGGCCGTGATAGCCCATCGCCGCGGTGAAGGCCGAGCCGTCCAGGTACCGAGCGTATTGGTCCTCGAACGTGCCCCATCCGCCGGGGTCGAGGTGAGTGGACGCGCCCGAGCCGGTCAGGGGCGGCGCCCGCTGCCAGTCGACTCGCGGGCTGAAGCTCGGCTCGTTAAACGTGTGGCTGTACGGCACGGTGTTGACGTTGGCGCGATGCTTGTGGCCCAGTTGGTGGTATCGCAGGGAAATATCCAGATAGCGAGGCCAGTTGCTGCTGCCCGACCATCCCCACGGCTCGTGGTAGCCGTTCAGATCGACGATGAAGTTTTGCTCGTCGGGCAACTCGAACGTCCGGACGAACAACTCCAAGTCGATCGCAAGCGGCGAGGCGAGCTGATCGCAGTCGACGGTGATCTGTCCGGTGTAGAGGCCGGAGGCCGTGCCCTTGGGTACGTACACATCGACCCAGACCGACTGGTTCTGCTGGCCGCTGATGGCATTGGTCGGATCGGGAACGGCAAACGTGCCAGGGAACGGGTCGAACAGCGGAATACACGCGTCGGCGTAAAACTGGGTGACCCAGCGGACATACCAGCAGCGGAACAACTCGACGTTGGGTGAGGCAGGTATCAACGCGGCGCCCGGCCCGGTCAGATCGCTCACTGAGACAGTTACGTTTTCGAGACTGCCGACGAGCTTTTCGAGAATCAACTGGAACGCCACCACTTCATTGCCGGCTGCACGAAGGGCAACCTTGTTGTTGGCGGCATCCCAGACCGGGTTGGCCTTCTTGTACGCGTCGCCCGACGGGCCGGGGATGCGGTCGCCGGAGACCGGGTTGACCTTGCTCAGGTCGCCACAGGCCCAGTATCGCAACACGCCGGATACTTCGGGCACGGTCGCTGCCGGAGCGGGCTCGGAGAAGTCGGCGTCGGCGAACAGTCTTACCGATTGCGCAGCCGGCAGCGTGAGCGAGGTGGTCGCCACGGCGCAGTTGTTGCCGGCATTGTCGTACGCGCGGATGCCGAAGTAGTACATCGCGCCAGCGTCGAGCCCTGGCACGACCATTTGCTGGGTCCGGCCTGCGGTGATGGGCCGGGGGATCCGCCATCGGTCGACCTGTGTGGCCGATGCGAAGTTCGCCTGATCGATGGGGCTGGCCGAGAAACGCACGTCGTAGCCGAATGCCCGGCCTGTAGCGCTGAAATTGCTGGGGGCGGTCCAACTCAGCATCGCCTCGCCGTTCCATTCACCCGGCGTGGCGACGAAGTTGCTGATATCCTCGGGAGATGTGGTATCGGTCGCGCCGCCTTTGAGGTAGAGCCACGGGCCGGCCGCCCCGCCCCACTGGTCGCGGGTGTACACTTGGTTGTTTTGCAGGCGATAGCCCCGCGTGTCGGAGAGCGTCAGCCCGTACTGATCGCCGGTAATGAGGGCGTGCACCACATCCGGATCGAGCCTGATGCGATAGAACGTCTTGTCGCCAACAGGCGTGCTCGCGGTGTACTTCGTGAAACCCTCGTCGCGCGGGTGAGCATAGGAGGACAGCGAGCCGTTGTTCCCATAGCTCGCGGAGGTGAAATCACTGCCCGGATACGTCCACCAGTCGTCGGGCGCCGGGTTGTTCTCGTCGGCCGGGCGCTGCCGCCACTTCCAGCAGCACTCCCCAACATCGGCGTCGGTCCAGGCGCTGGTCTGGTCGCCCTCCTGCCACGGCACGTTGATGGTGCACAGGTCGGCCGCATACAGCTCCGTTGGGCTGGAGGAGCAGACGTGCAGCTCGGCTTCGCTGATGGTCCAGCCAGCCAGGCTCGACAGGTCAAAACCCATGATGACCATTTCCTGGCTACTCTTGCAGCGAATCGAGCCGGCCTTGCCACGGTTCAGGTAAAGCTCAGTAGAATGATTCGAGAACCCAGCGTCCTTGGTGGCCGTAAACTTCAAAACATTGGGATCGTTGGGATCGAGAAACGCTGCCTTTGCGATAACAGGACCGAAAAGCAAGGCAGTCAGGACGACACTCAGAGCCGGGACCGATCGACCAGGCATGACAGCACGCTCCGATAGAAGGTCAGAGTAAGAACACGCCTCTTTGAAACCCCTCGTTACCGCCATCGCGGGCACGTCACATAAATTCTACTTGAGCCGGCCAATGCTTTCAAGAACCCCGCCGGACGCCGATAAAACGCGGCTCGGGCGGGGCACGGTTGGGGCATCACGCCCCGGATCGGGGTGTGGCCCCATAATGTTTGACGCATTTTGAGGCCCGGCGCTACAATCGCCCTGGATCGCCTGCGAATTGGCTGGCCGAGCAATCGACGTACGAGATCCTGCTCAGCCGGCTCATTTGACCGGACGAGGATGCGATTCGGGGTCGGGTTTCGGTTGACGGAGGTGACACGAGGATGTCGGTGCATGCCATGGGCAGGGCGGTTCGGGTTGGGGCGAGTGAGGCGGTCCTATCCGATCTTCAGAGCCTGGAGTTTCGCGGCAAGTATCAAGGCCCGCCTCGCGTCGAGGCCGACCTGCTGGGGCACGTGCTGCTCGTGTCGGACGGCGAGAGCGAGCTGCTGCTGATCGTGCTGGATCTGCTGGAACTGTGGGAGCCGTGGATGCAGCGGTTCAAGGCGGCGATCCGCAGGGCCACCGGCATTCCGGAAGATCGGCAGGTGGTTTTGTGCAATCACATACATTCGTCCGCCAACTCGGAGGGGGTGGCGGAGGTGGCGCTGGCGTGGCGGCTGGCGCCGGCCGTCGAGCAGGCCCGCGAGCAACTCGCTCCAGCGAACGTAGCGTTCGCCCGTCGCGACCTTGGGGCAGGATGGACGTTGCGCCGGCGGTTCGAGATCGACTCGCTCGAGACGTTTTGCGTCATGTTCAACGATGACTGCCGGGTGGAGGGCGACCGGCTGGAGATCAGCGGGCAGGTTGCCAAGCACCTGGCGGACAAGGGGGTGGATGCGTCGGTCTGGTCGGGCCACGGGAGCAAGCAGTATTGCGACCCGGCGGTCGACAGCCGGCTTGAGTTGATCAGCTTTGCGGGCCGACAGGGCGATCCGATCGCGACGATCGTACGGTTTCCCGCCCACGCGGTGATCACCAGCCACGTATGGATTGGCAACACGCTGTACCCGGATTTTATTGGCGAGCTGCGGCAGGTATTTGGCCGAGAGGTCGGAGGCAAGGTGCTGTTCGTCCAGGGCCCGATGGGCGACGTCAAGCCGCTCCAACAGGAATATGGGTTCGACTCGGCGGCGGAATACGGCCGGCGTCTCGGGCGTGAGGCGGTGGCGCTGGCTGAGACGCTCGACTTTGCTCCGCTGGAGGCGGCTGGCCTGGCCATGCAGCGCGTGCCGCTGCCGCTTCGGCCGGAGTATTTCATCACCGCGTCGCAGAGGGCAAATCAGAAAGGCAATCTGCTGCGTCAGGCCGACGAGGCGCGCGACCCGGTCGAACGCCTCAAGCTGCTGCGACAGGCCGAGGTGCTCGACTGGGTGGATTTCTTTCTGGTGAAGAAAGAGATCATGGTCACCCGCCAGATGGTGGCCGAGCGGGCGTTTCCGGCGATGGTGTCGGCCTGGCGGTTCAACGACGTACGCCTGGCGGGTCTGCCGGGCGAGATCTTCGGCGCCACGGGCCGGCGTCTCGTCGAGCAGGTGGGCGGTGAGAGGCTGATGGTTGCCGAGTTGGCGGACGGTTACATCGGCTATCTCAGCCCGAGCGAGGAGTACGGCACGGGCGGCTACGAGGATACGAGTTGCGTCCTGGCGAGGGGGGCCGACCGTCGGCTCATCGACGCGGCCGCCGATGCGCTGAAGGCCGTGTAGCTGCACGGCACTGCGGCCAAGGGTTCGCGCACTGGCGGACCCCGGCGCGCCCGGCGTCCAAATGAAAAATGCCCAAGGATTTCACTCCTTGGGCGCTTTGATCGACAGTGACTTAGAACTGCTGTTTCGCCTGCCTCTACTTCTGGTAGAAGTCGACCATCTGCTTGCAGGTAACCGGTTTGATCTTGCCGGCGTTGCCGGCCTGACCGAAGGCGGTCATTCGCGCGATGCACACCTGCTCCATCGCGTCGCGGGCCGGGCCGAGGTACTTGCGCGGGTCGAACTCGCCCTTCTTGGTGGCGAACACCTTGCGGATCGCTCCGGTTATGGCGAGTCGGTTGTCGGTGTCGACGTTGACCTTGCGGACGCCGTGCTTGATGCCGCGCTGGATTTCCTCGACCGGTACGCCGTAGGTTTCCTTCATGTCGCCGCCGTATTGGCGGATGATCGCCAGCAGCTCCTGCGGCACGCTGGACGAGCCGTGCATGACCATGTGCGTGTTGGGCAGCCGCTTGTGGATGTCCTCGATGACGCTCATGACCAGCACGTCGCCGGTGGGCTTCTTGGTGAACTTGTAGGCGCCGTGGCTGGTGCCGATGGCAACCGCCAGCGCGTCCACCTTGGTATCGGCGACGAACTGCTCGGCCTGCTCGGGATCGGTGAGGTGCTTCTGCGCCTCCTCGGCGCTCAGGCCCGCACCGTGGCCGTCCTCAATGCCGCCCAACGTGCCGAGTTCGCCTTCGACGGTAATGCCCTTGGCATGGGCGGCGTCGACGACCTTTCGGGTGACCTTGACGTTGTAGTCATAGCTGGCGGGGGTTTTGCCGTCGGCCTCGAGCGAGCCGTCCATCATCACCGAGGTAAACCCCTGCTCGATGGCGCTGAAGCAGGTCTCGGGTGAGTCGCCGTGGTCCTGGTGCATGGCGATGGGGATGTTCGGGTGGAGTTCGACCGCGGCCAGCATCAGGTGACGCAGGTAGGCGTCGTTGGTGTAGCTGCGGGCCCCCTTCGAGGCCTGGACGATCACGGGCGAATCCGTCTTCTCGGCGGCCGCCATGATGGCCTGAATCTGTTCCATGTTGTTGACGTTGAAGGCTGCCAGACCGTAGTCGTTCTCGGCTGCGTGGTCCAGCAACGCCCGCATGGGCATCAGAGGCATGTGCTTGCTCCTATGAACCAAATCAACTGCTTGTCAGCCGGGCCCGGCCACGCCGCCGGACTCGGAACCAGTCAGGGTACCGCAAGCGGCCGGCCTGCACAAATGCAAAAGGCGTCGAGAGACGCGCCGCGGGTGCTCGTCGCGCAAGGCAATTGGCAAGAGGCACTTACAGGCGAGCGGGCGGGCCGGCCTACTGGTCGCCCGGGTCGAAGTTGCGGCGGGCGGCCCGCGCACCGGCGGGTCGGGGTAGCGGTACGCAAGGCGTTGGCCGCCGCCTGATTGACGGCCACCGGACGGATGGATAGCCTTGCGTTTGGCGCGGGCCGGTGCCGAAGACGCGGTTCGGACGCCGGTCGGTGGGTCGTCTTGTCCATTCTGATGTACGAAAGGAGCGCGAGCCATGAGGGCAACGTTGCGTATGACGCTGGTCGGGTTGTGTCTGCTGGCGATGACCGGCTGCGGCAAGATGCTCGTCGGTCAGTGGCGAGGCGTGGATGTAGAGGGGGGGGACAAGAGCAAGTTCGGCTTCGGCATTATGGAGTTCAACGACGACGGCACGTTCAAGGGCGTGGCCACGCTCGACGGCGAGAAGGAGTCGCTGGCGGGCACGTACAGCTTCGACGGTTTCAAGCTCAAGCTCAACACCCAGGAGACGGAGCAGGCCTACTGGTCGACCTACAACATGTTCAGCAAGTCGCTGACGATCAAGCACGACGATTTGAAGGCCCGGCTCGAACGCATCGGCAAGTAAGCGCGCCTGCCGTTGGTTTCAGCATCGCGTGGCGGCGCAGATCATTTCTGCAAAGCCATGATCCAGCCGGCGATCTGCATGCGGGCTCGCGACACGGCATTGTCGTCGGCGGGCACGAACTCGAGGCCCATCACGTCGATGCCCGTGGCGTCGGGAGCGGCCTCGGCGCCGGACAGCGAGGCGCGGAGTTTGGCCAGCTCGGCGGTGATCGTGGCGGCCTGCGGCGAGTCGGCCTTGGTCTTCAGGGCCGACATGAGCGTCAGCAGGTAACGCAAATCCTCGGTGCCTTCGCGAAACGCCTCCCAGCCAAGCGTGGGGATCAGCGTACCGTCGAGGTCGGCGTAGCTGACCATCCAGTCCATGTGCGAGCCGTCGAAGTCGTTGTTCGGCACGTCGGCCGACCAGTTGTAGGCCCAGCAGTAGTGTCCCTGCACGCCCGATTTCCACACGTTGAACCCATAGGCCCATCGCGCCGTCGCCGTGTCGCTGCGCTGGTTGACCCCGCCGTACGACCACACCTCCTTGTCGTGCTCGGCGGCCAACTCGACCAGCTCGTCGACCTTGCCATTACAACTAATTATGTCAGCATAGGGCAGGAATTGCTTGGCCCGTTCGGCGCCGCGGTTGAGGACCACACAGAACAGGCTCACCTGCTCGCCCATGGCGTCCTTGACCGCCTTGGCGTCGCCCAGCCACCGCTGCTGAGCCCGGCCGCCCTTGCCCGGCTCGTCGAAGATGCACCAGATCAGTCGGTTCCAGCCGGCCTGTATGGCGTGGCGATGCATGGCGAGGACGGCTTCGGCGTAGAGCTTGAAGTACTCGGGCGAATCGAGTTCGACGCCGGCGAGCCGGCAGATCTGGTTGTCGAAACTGTGGTTGCGGTCGTTGCCCTGGAACCACACGTGAGGCCCGGTGATGCGGTGCTTCTGGAGTCTCTTCATGTATGCGTCCTGCACGGTGAAGTCGAACGTCCAGCGGTCGTTGACGCGGCGCATTTCGTAGCCGCCGGGCCACTGACTGGTGGCGTTCACGCCGTGCGAGGCGAGATCGGCGCACTGGACGTCATCAAGTTGAGAGTTGATGTACTGGCCGATCCACCACGTGCGGTTCTCGACCAATCGGAAGGGTAAGACCTGCAAGCGAAGGTTGAAGTCGTAACGCTGGCCGCCGGCGGTCAGCATGACCTTGCCGGTATAGAGCCCCGGGCGGGCGTCGGCGGGTGTGCGGATAGTGAGCCAGTATGCCAGAGTCGTGTTGGCGGGCACGACGAGCCCGGCCTCGGCCCGGCCGGCATAGCGATTGCCGCAGAAGCGTTCCTGCGGCCAGATGCGCACCGGGTGGACGCGCCAGTCGCGCGACGACGAGCCGCGGCCCCAGCGTATGGGGGCGAACTCGATTACGCCGACTTC
>Ga0272441_10009541_pt1 | contig 14967 bp, 13 predicted proteins | sample SSMProp6N_FD_193582 | JGI IMG/M metagenome (GOLD analysis project Ga0272441, IMG submission 193582) | Marine sediment archaeal communities from Little Sippewissett salt marsh, Falmouth, MA, United States - SSM-Prop-6N | ecosystem: Environmental > Aquatic > Marine > Wetlands > Sediment ... | reverse complement strand
AATACTTCTCTACTGAGATTTGTTCCATTTTCGTTAGTCCATTCGTAAGCTAATATGGTTCCGTTGTCTTGGAAATTTAATATCGAAAAAGCTGTTCCGTCCAATGTTTCTATGCTGAATTCGGAGCTACGGCGTAACAGGTGTGGTCCATCGTCTCTAACTTGGATTAAGCCATTATCAATGAAGTAGTTGGTGTCAAGGAGAAGCTGCGCTGACTTGGCAACCTCCACCTCATGAGAATAGATTAGGAACTCTAAACCTGCTGCGCTGAGGGTGGTTCTTTCGCTTATTCCAGAGAGCCACCATCCGTAAAGGTGGTCGGCGACAAGAACAGAATCTTCTGGAGTATTGTTGCGTATCCAATCTATTGCCGTGGCTTCAGGCTGCTCTATTGTCGTGTACCAGTCTACTCGGTACATGGCATCGGTTGGAAAGATAGACCATAACGAAGCAAAAATAAAGATGAAAATAATGGAAATGGAGGCTATTGTGGGAAGTATTTTTTTGATTTTGTTCCATTTTATGGCTACAAATCTGTCGATGCCAAGTGAAGCATAGTGGAACAGATAGAATAGCCCCCCTGCTATTATTATGACTCCGGGGAAGTCAATGAAGTACATGAATCTTGAGTAGTCAGTGTATATGCCAAAAACGTAGGCTTGGGTCATGACTATAGGCACAAAATACCATGCTATGAGCAGCAGACCCATGCTGTCAACCCATCGTTTTCTGGACGCTTTCAACATCAAGACTGCTGGGAGGATAACAACAATCAACGTCAAGAGCACAGGTTCAACAGAGCGGTTTGCGAGAATAAGGTCTCTGTTAGCTTCCAATCCTCCAAAAAGGCCTCCATCCGTTGAAGCGCCTACATAGAAACTGAAAACCCGTAGCACCCAAGGCGCTACCACCAAAACTCCCAGCGCCACTGATACAACGAAGAACCGCAGCATGTCCAAGATTTTCATTTCTTTAAGCTTCATGGCTTTTCCTATCAGCAACAAAACAAGGTATAGTGCCAAGACTGGAACGAAGACAAACAAACTGAAAGTGTGCGTTATTGTGAGGGCGCCGAAAAGCACCACGCCCATCAGCAAGTGTAAACGGTTCGGCTGCTCAAGGTCTCTAGTAAATAAAGAGAAAATTATCACAATCAGGGCAAGGGATACAACGTTCGTGTAGCCTCCCCAGCTTAACATCTCAAAACTTAACGCCGAAATTGTAGCAAAAAAGGCTGCCAGCAAACCTGCGCTAGAGCTTTTCCAGACACGGTTAGCTATAACGTATGCAGGAAAAACTATGATTGAACTGAAGAAGATGGCAGTGATTAACTCGGCAAGAAGTAACGGCATTCCCGAAAAGAGAATCAAAGTAGAAACAAAGAAATGGAATCCTGGAGGCGTAGCAAGAGGTTCTCCTCCCATGTGATAGGGATTCCAGCTTGGCAACTCTCCCGTGTCTAGTATCAGGTTTATGATGCTGCCATGAAAACCAATGTCCGAACTTGGAGGATACTCGTTACGGAAAACAACGGCTACCCTACACAAGAATCCAAAACTGAATATGAGCAGGAGCAGCAACAGAGTTCTCTTGTTCCTCGTTTGAACCACCATCTAAACTAACATGACTACCTTCTTTTCAGTTGAACAAAATTTATTGCTTTCCCAAAACACGACCACAAAAACCATCATATTAGGAGCCTAATAGCAGAAGATTGTTGAAAAATAGCTTTTTCAGAAAAAACAGAGCAACAAAAAGCAGGGAAAAGAAATGAGGACTAACTTTCCTCCTTTTAAACCAGAAAGCTTCAATCAATCATAGAAAACGCAAGTTTATATTTTCGCAAATCTTCTAATATGCCAGAAGTTGGTGAAACTTACCATGAAACAGTCTCCCTCAGCAACAGAAAAAGAGAACACCTACGACGAAAGAGCAAGCTGGCCACCATATACATACCGAGATTACGCGGACATCGCACCCGAAACATACGAAGCATTCATGGAGTTCCTGACAACCGAAAACACCTCAAACAAGGTCATGGAGCTGCAGCCGTGGATATCTTTCTGTGACTCCAGATGCACCTTCTGTTATTACCCAAACAACCCTTACCGTAGCAGCATGATGGAACCATATCTTAAGATGCTAAGGAAGGAGTTGATGATGTACGCGGAAACAAATTACGTCAAAAGCAGCGAATTCGACGAAATAGTGCTGGGCGGAGGAACACCAAGCCTCATGACCAAAGACCAGATGTTTGGTTTAATTAAATTCTGTGAAGACAACTTCAACACAGTGGACGACTACTTCATCAAAATCACAGGCTCATCCAGAAGCTTCTCCAAAGAAAAACTGGTTGCAGCCGCAGAATACGGCGTCTACCAAGTAGACATGGGCGCCCAAACCTTCGACGACAAACTCAGAAAAATGCTGAATCTTCCAGACAGCGCAGAGCATGTGGCAGAAGAAATCAAACTTGCCAGAAAACTTGGACTCTGTGTATGCATCGACATAATGTACAATATTCCAGGTCAGACTCTGGAAAGCTGGACAAACACAGTCAAGAGGGCAATCGAACTTGACGCAGAAGTTGACGCCTACTGCCTCGAAGTTTACCCTGGAACAATCCTGTACAAGCAGATGCAAGAAGGAAGAGCACCTCAACAAGCCGACGAAGAACTTCAGAAACAGATGTACATCACAGCCTATGAACTGTTCAAGGAAGCAGGCTACAAAGCAATCGGACATGACCGCTACTCAAGAGATGAATGGCACGAAAAAGAGAACTGTATCAACGGCTGGCCATGGGCAGGAATCCTGACAACAGGAGCAGGATGTTTCATGGGCTACCTCCAAAGATTCTCTTACTCGAACATCGAAAATGCGCAAGATTACATGGGTGCAGTAAGCCAAGGAAGGTACCCAATCGCAAAGCTGTCAGAATCTACAGAAAGAGACATGATGCGAAAGGTAATGACAAGACTCTACATACGGCTACCCGTAGACAAACTGGAATTCAAAGAAAAATTCGGAAAACTTCCAGAAGACGTGTACCCAGAACAACTGAAAAGACTCAAAGAGAAAGGGCTAATCGAAATAACCGATGAAGAAATCAGACTAACCGAACTGGGAGACCTCTGGAAAGCCAACATAGCATGGGAATTCGCAGACAAATAAAAACTGTTTACTTTTCCCGCAAAATTTTTGGCACATAAGCACATGCTGGGTCAGAAGCAAACAGGTCACCAGTATAGATCTCCGCACGAGTCCGACAACCACCACAAATCTCACGATACTCACAAACACCACACTTACCCTTCAAATTACGACGATCACGGAGCTTGATTGCTAGTTCTGATGTTTGCAGCTCATCCCAGATTTGCTTCAGAGACTTCTTTTGGACATTCCCCAGGCGGATGCGGTCATTGAAGCTGCAGGGGATGGTGTCTCCGTTTTCGATTACGCTCATGTATTTGCCTGCAAGAGAGCATTTGCCAAGGAAAAAGTTGTTGAACCAGCGATTGAAGTCGGGCATGTTTCGCTCTTTTGCTATACGGGCAAAGAAGGGGCAGTACACGTTGACTTCAGGTTTTCCGTGATACTTCAGCCGCAGGTCATAGACTTCGTTCCAAATTTTCTCATACTGTTGAGGAGAAGGAGCACGAGCAAGATGTTCTTTTGTTCGGTTGAAGGGAATGAAGCCGTGAATCACCACCCACCGGGCACCATACTCTTCAGCCAGCTTGATTACATGCTCCATGTCTTCGGAGTTGACGTTATTGCGGGTTGCGTCAACATTTGCTAGAGTTGCCACAAGGCAGTCCAGCAACCCAGCTTTGGAAGTTTTTTCTATGGCTGAAACAGCTTTTGCGTAGGCGCCTTTTCCTCTGATGGCGTCATTGATTTCTTCGGCGCCGTCAACGCTTAGGGAAACGCGGACGTTGTGTTTAACTAGGGTGTCTAAGATTTTGTCGTCAATGTAGTAGCCGTTGGTTATTAGGCTCACATTCAAGCCGATGCCTTTGGCGTAGCCAATTATTTCGGGAAGGTCCTTTCGTAGAAGGGTTTCTCCGCCGCTTATTCCAAGATAGGTTGCCCCAAAATCGTAGATTTCGTCTATAATACGCAGGGTTTCTTTGGTTCCGAGGGCGTCTGGGGCGGGGGAATTTGATGCGAAGCCACAATGCAAGCAACTGCTAGTGCATGCTTGTGTGCATCTCCATGGAAGAATGAATAGGGGTCCTTTTTGTGTCAAAATCTTCACCACAAAGACTGTTCAAGAGGGTTCTGCGCAAGTAAAAACGTATTTCTTAAGATTAACTTTACGGTGATTTGACTTTTTCGGTGCTTTCACAAAAACAGATAAAACAAGAACAGCAGATAAGGTCACAAAGAATAGTATGTTGAAAACGTTTTGCTAAAAGAGAGCCAGTAACAATGTCAGGAGATTACCAAATTAAAGATAAATTCGCGTATGTCATGGGGGGCGGCAAATTCGGAACAGAAGCTCTCAAATATCTTAAGGCTAATGAAGCAAAAGTTTTGGTAGCTGATTTGAATCCTATGTGCAAAGCAAAAACAGAAGCTGACATTAAAACTACCACAGTGAATGTTAGAGATTCCCTGAAGAATGGACAAGCTGCTCTTCTTGTAGGCGATGCAGTAGAGCACTTACTGGACATTCTAGAAGCTGATTTACCAGATTGGGTGGTCACAGCCATCCCCAGTAACGCTGTTGCTAAAGTTGTGGCGACTTGGCTTTCTAAAGTTGGCTACAAGCTTGAACCGTATCAAGATATTATGCAACAGGTCTTAAACAACATACCAAAGAGTCTGGTTTCATCTGTAAACAATGAGAGTGCAGTAATAGTTGTTAGCTACATGCCTCCTCATGCGCAGTGCAGAGAGAATTGTATGCCCCCACAAGATTTCTGTGCATCAACAGGCAGACCCAAATTGGCTTCCATGGACAGGCTTCTGGATTTCAGCGTTTACAGTCTAACGGACGTATCAGGAATTTTGAAGTCAGAACAGTTAACAGGAGGTTTAGGAGCCATAAAGGGAAGTCAGCTTTTTTCACTTCTAAAAAAGTTAGAAAATCGTCAAGAATCTTTCACGTTAGCCGTTGGGACCGCATGCAATTGCCACGGCATCATCAACATATTCAAAATAACAAAAACAAAAAATTAAGGTTCCTTTTTTTGAGAAGAATTACCGCTATTTTTGTGTTCCAAAGTATCAAGAAATTCCAAGAGTTCGCAGTTGTTCTTCACGGTTACGGCGCCCTTGCTTTTGAGTTTCTCTAGGGCTTTTGTTGCTTTGCCTTTGGTGAAGTCACGCTCTCCGACGGCCCCATTTTCCATGAGGACAACAGGTATTCCTTCGTTGAGAGCAGTTTCTGCTGCTTCGAGATTACGGAAGTTGCCTTCACCAAACTGAGTTGGCGTTATCACAACAACGTTGGCTTTTCGTACCATCATCATGTTTGCTTTGTGAGCTTCTTCGGTTATGGGAGAAAAGGGCGCTTCATTTGTTGTTGGAATCTTCAGCAGCTGGGCAGTCTCTTGATCAGTATCTAATAAGTTGAGAACTCCCGCAGTTAGTCGGTAGCCTTCATCCAACAGAGTCTTCATCACATGGCTACCAGTACCGCCTCCGGAAATCATGTGAACAAGAAGGCTTCTAGGCACCAGATTCAGGGGTCTTGAAATGGGCATCACATGAAGAGAGCCCGTAACTGGATGTTTCTTCACGATAGTGTCGACACTAAAAACTTCTTTTACGTTTTCAGTTGTAAGAGTCTCATCAGATTCTCCGGCAGCAACAATTTTGCCATCCTTCAAAAGAATGATAGAATCACAGTATCGGGCAGCTAAATTGAAGTCATGAAAAACAGCCACTATCAACAGCTTCTTTGTTTTGCACAACTGCTTGATGAGGTCCATGATTTCCAGTTGGTTGCTTATGTCTAAGTGGGTTGTAGGCTCGTCAAGCAAAAGAATCTCGGGTTCCTGAGTCAATGCACGAGCAATTATTACACGTTGCCTTTCTCCACCGCTAAGTTCAGTAACGGAACGATCAGCAAACTCCCAAGTGCGCGTTACTTTCATGGCCTGTTTTGCTATTTCTAGGTCACTCTTTCCCTCCATTTGAAATCGCTTCATGTGAGGATTACGACCCATCAGAACGACTTCAAGAGCCGTGAAGTCAAAGGATACTGGTGAACTCTGTGGAACTACCGCCATTTGTTTGGCAAGCTCTATGCTTTTCATGTCGTATATGTTCTGGTCGTCTATGAGAATTGTTCCTTTCTTTGGTTTGAGCACCTTACTAATACTTTTCAGCAAAGTAGTTTTTCCTGAGCCGTTAGGACCAAGAATGCCTAAAAATTCGCCGTTTTTAACTCCAAAACTGATATCGTCCAAAATTTCAACAGAACCATAAGAGCAGTTAATGCCATCTATCGTCAAGTTTACCAAAGTTGTTTTTCACCTATGTTGAGTAGCCCTTCCTTTTTCTACGAAGTAAGTATATAAAAAATGGAGCACCTGCAACAGCTGTTATTATCCCAACTGGTGCTTCTCCAGAACCCATTATTACCCTCGAGATAGCATCACACAACATCAAGAAAGAGGCACCTACAAGTGCTGAAGTAGGTATAAGAATTCTGTGATCAGGACCAATCAAAACTCGTGTTAGGTGAGGGATTATCAAACCAACAAAACCAATTAAACCGCTAATTGAAACAGCGGCAGCGGTCATGAGAGCCCCTGAAATAAGTAAAATCCTTTTCACTTTTTCTATTTCAACTCCCAAATGCTGAGCCTGGTCTTCTCCTAAAGCAAGGATGTTCAAGTCACGTGAATACAAGTAAGCTATAATGAACCCAAAGACAACAAAAGGAAGAATAGCAAACACATTGTCCCAGCTTTCTGTAGATGAAAGACTGCCAATAAGCCAGTAAGTCAGTCCGTGAAGAACTTGGTCGCTGGAGACAGTTTTCAGATACGTAACTAGGGCATTTTGAAACAGGCTTATGGCTATGCCTGTCAAAAGCAGAGTTGTAACTGGAACTTTAGATCCAACTTTTGATAAGCTATAAACAAAAATTACAGTCAGTAAGGCGCCTATAAAAGCAAAAACTTGAACAGAGTTTACACCAAAAACTGCTACGCCCACGCCGAGAACAAACACAAGCGCTGAACCCAAAGATGCACCTGTCGAGGCGCCAATAACGTACGGGTCAGCCATGGGATTTCTGAAAATGCCTTGATATACAACACCTGCAGTTGACAGACCCACTCCAACTAATGCACCACAAATTATTCGTGGAAGCCTGATTTGACTTATTATAGTGTCGTAAGTAACGTTGAGAGCCGAATAGTCCACTATGTTATTTAGAAGAGGCACTCTTTTTGATAAAATTAGCAGAATATCTCTGAATGGAATAGTTGCATAGCCTAAGTTGAGCGCCAAAACAAAAATGGCTACAAACGCACCCACTAACAAAAGCAAGTAAAGTTTCCAATGAGAAACATGCTTCAAACGAACTGATTTAGCCTCTGACTTCATGAAAGATCACAATGTAAGTATTAAAAAAATAAAAAAGGGAGGGGATATTTTAGGATTCTCCAAAGAGTTCTGGATGTATCAACGCAGCGATAGTTTCTAGTGCATCGACAACCCTTGGACCTGATCTGACAATAGTGTCTTCAATGATTTGGTATACTGCTTCATTTTGAATGGCTGTTATGGCACTCCATCCAGGACGATCGTAGATGTCATCTATGTTGTAGAGGTCGTCTGACATGTACGAGTCAGGCATAAGGATTATGTCAGGATTCTTTGTTATGACTTCCTCAGAGCTTATGTATGGCCAGCTTGTGGTTGCATCGTTGAAGATGTTTTCTCCACATGCCAAAGTTATGATTTCATCATGGATTGTCCCTGGACCTGTGCTCATGAGCGGTTCGTACCATAGTTCATAGTAAACTTTTGGAGTAGTGGTTGCGTCAGCCGCTGTTGCAATTACAGTGTCTATTCTTGCTCTCAGATCGGTAACAAGGGCACTGGCTTCACTGTTTTTGTATGTTGCTCGCCCCACCAAAAGTATGCTTTGCAGAATTTCGTCAATGCTTCGACCTTCTATAATTAGAACGTTATACCCAAGGTTTTGTAGAGTAGCGGCTGCTTCTAAGCTTCCAGATGATGCAAGAACCAAGTCTGGTTCCAATGCAACGATTGGCTCAATGGATGGCCCATAGTAGTTTCCTATGCTGGTTATGTTTCCTGCTGCAACCCACTCAGTGAAATCGTAAGGATAATTACAGTAGTCGGTTATCCCTACAACATAGTCTCCTGCTCCGATTGCAAACAGAATCTCCGTGTTACTTGGCGCCAAAGATACGATTCTTTCTGGCATTGAAGTCAAGGTAATTACGTTACCGTAAGTGTCAGCCAGCGTCACTTGTTGGTATTCATCGATTTGTTCTTGCTGTTCAGAGATTATTGCTTGATATTCATCGATCTGGCCTTGTATAGCATCAAGCTGCCCTTCAAGGGTATCTATAGTGGACAGCTGTTCTTCCAAGTCGCTGACGGACCCTTCTAAGTCACTGATTTGTCCCTGAAAAGCGATGAACCCGTAAGATGAAACAGCTAATGCGATTATTGCGATGATTGTTACAATGTATGTTACAGTTTTATCCATTACTAACACCTTTAGGATGGATAATCCATCCTAATAGTATATAAAAGTTGCGAAAAACACATGCACAACAGAAACAGAAAAAAATTCCAAAGGCAGATTACAAAAGCTACACAATCGACACATTAAGATAGGCCATACCTTTAGCAGCCTTCCTCTCCACAGACTCCACCTTAAACGGTTTTGCGTAGAGGGGACACTCAAGAACAAGAGTATGAAACTCGCCATTTTCACCTAAAGGGTCAACACTTCCAATCTTTGGCAGAAACTCGCCGCTCGTCTCTTCACTGATAACAAAACCCAGCCACTCCTCCCCCAGACATTCTAGGTTCACACCCGTAATCAAAGCCTTAAACCCTAAACCGAAGATTTCATGAAAAAGCTCAGATGTATCCCTACCATAAATTGGCTCAAGAAGCTTCAAACCCGTTTTACCGCAAACATCCTGGAGACCAACAAGATGTGCTTCGACATTGATGTCGCCCGCCACCAAAGCATCAACTTCAAGACTTTTGAGAGCCTCAATGAAGGCGTCCTCTCTCTTGAAATCAACAATAGTCAGATGCTTCCCCATGGATTCAGCCAATAGCTTCAGTGCTTCAATGTTTTCTGAATGAGGAGAGGGCCAAGGAAGAGTAGGAAGCAATGTAATCAGATTATCAACTGTGACGCCTTGCTTTTCGGCGAGATGTAAAGCATAAAGAGAGTCTTTGCCACCAGAAAATAGAGCTGCAGCCTTCATGAATAATCCAGCCTCCAGATGTTTCAATTAAGCTTGTCGAGCTACTTAAGAGCAACGGTGAATGAAATTTGCCAGCATCTCTAACGACTCCACAAGCCTAGGTCCGGGTCGGGAGATGCAGTCTCTGGGAACCTCATAGAGGTGGTCGTTTTTAACAGCAGTTATGTTTTCCCAACCTCTGCGTTTCTTCACATCCTCGAAGCTTCCCCAGAAACGAGGAACATCAGGAATAACGGGGAACACGAGTATGTCAGGGTTCCGTTGAATAATTTCTTCTGGGCGGATTATGGGCCATTCTGAAATTGCTCCTCCGAAAATGTTTGTTCCACCAGCTAGGTTGATTAGGTTGCCTATCCATGTTTTTGAATTCACGCTCATGTAGGGGTCGTTCCAGACTTCAAAGTATACTTTTGGTCTGTGAGAAGCTGCATTCGACTGTGTAGCTATAGTGTCTATTTGTTGTCGTAGATTGTCCACGAGGTTAGTTGCTTCAGCAGTGTTTCCAGTTGCCCTTCCCACTGACAGGATATCGTCTAGAACGTCATTCATACTGTGAGGACCTAAAATCAAAATGTTCAAGCCCAAACTCCTGAGTTGAGCCGCAACTTGTGTTGTTATTTCGCATCTGCGGCTACAATTCGTTTTGCACTCGTTTGTTTTTACGGTACATTTGGCTGTGGAAACCAGAACAAGGTCAGGTTTCAAGGATGTAATAGTCTCAACTGAGGGGCCCCAGTAGCCGCCTACCTTTGCTATTTCTTCTGCTTCAATCTTTGCATCTAATTCAGGAGGGTAGTTGCAGTAGTCTGTTACGCCAACAACTTTTGGTCCAGCCCCTACAGCAAACAAAATCTCTGTACCGCTGGGAGAAAGCGACACTATCCTTTCCGGCTGAACCTTTAGATTCGTCACATCTCGATAATCATCTAACATTGTATGATGCATTTCCGTGACAGTGAGTCCCTAGAAGTTAGAATCAACAGTGACTTTAGAACCTTTTTCTTCACGTTCTGGGAAGACTGTTACTTATGTGACCAAGCTAAACGTGCTGTTCGTCTATTTTACTGTCACGGACTTTGCCAAGTTTCTGGGCATATCTGGATCGCGTTTGCATTCAAGTGCCATGTAGTAGGCGAAGAGCTGCAGTGGAGTAACAAAAGGTATTGGAGACAGGACTTCAGGCAATTCCGTGTCTATCTCTATGTAATCGTCAGCTAACTGTTTAATCTCCTTATCACCCTTCTCGATGATTGCAATTATGGAAGCGCCGCGAGCCTTCATCTCCATGATGTTGCTAATTATTGCTCTACGTGTGCCATCATTTGGACAAACGAAAATCACAGGAAATCCTGGCTCGATTAGACTGATGGGACCATGCTTGCTTTCTCCTGCAGGATATGCTAGTGAAGGAATATAGGCGATTTCCATGAGCTTCAATTTACCCTCAAGGGCTACAGCCGAGCTTAATCCCCGTCCCAAGAAAAAGAAAGCTTGTTTGCCGCTATACTTTTTCGCTAACTGTTTCACCTTTTCTTCTTGATGCTGGATAGTAGACTCAACGATATCCGGTATCTGCTCAAGCTTCTCCTCGATTTCCTCAATCTCCACATGAGAAATCTTTCCCCTCTTCTTGGCGAGGCGTATAGCAAGCTGAGTGAGCACAGAAAGCTGAGAGGTGAAGGTTTTAGTAGCTGCGACTCCAATCTCTGGACCTGATTGCTGACAGATATAGACTCGAGCAACCCGTGTTAGGGTGGAGCCGACAATGTTTGTGAGCCCCAGAACAGTAGCGGCGCGTAGCCTAGCGCTTTCAACAGCATCTAAGGTGTCAGCGGTTTCTCCTGATTGGCTGACTACAAGGAGGGTGCTGTCGATGTTCACTGATTTGCCGTGTTGTTCAACGAATTCTGAGGCGACGACAGGATGAGTTGCCAAGAAAGACAGTTTGGAGAACATGTAGGATGCTGCTAGGCAGGCATGGTATGATGTTCCGCATGCCACCAAGAAAACTTCTCCTGCCCGATCAAGGAAGGTTGTCATTAACTCCAAGTATTGGTCCTGTAATCTGAGGGTGTTTCTTAGGCGTAGAGGCTGTTCATGAATCTCCTTTAGCATAAAGTGTGGGTAGCCTTGCTTCTCAGCCATTTCTGGAGCCCAATCAATAGTTTCAGGTTCTCTGGTGATCTCTTTCCAGCTATCGATTTTTCGGATTTCGCATCCTGAATGATTTAGAATGACAATCTCTCCGTCTTCAATCACAACAGACTTGTTTGTTTCAGAGAGAAAGGCTGGAATGTCAGATGCAACGTAGAGACCGTCTTTGCTTACTCCAAGAACAAGGGGACTCTCTTTTCGGGCACAAATAATCTTGTCAGGTTCTTTAGCAGAGATGACAGCAAGGGCGTAAGAGCCGTCCAACTGCTTCACAGTCTCACGAACAGCATCAACAAGAGACAAATCTGTCCTCTTTAGCTCTTCTTCAACAAGGTGTGCAATGACTTCGGTGTCGGTTTTTGATTTGAAAGTATGCCCCAACTCTTCAAGTTCAGTTTTGAGTTCTGTAAAGTTTTCGATGATTCCGTTGTGAACTACAGCAATCGTGTTGTTACAGTCTGTATGGGGGTGTGCATTAACTTGGTAGGGTGCGCCGTGGGTTGCCCATCGAGTGTGTCCGATCCCTAGTCTGCCAGGAAGAGCGTCAAGATTGTGTATTGCATGAACGTTGTCGATTTTTCCTCTATCTTTTTTGATAAACAGGCGGTCTCCTTGAAGGGTTGCGATTCCGACGGAATCGTAGCCGCGATATTCAAGTTTTTTTAAGCCTTTATGAATTGCCGAGGCTGCGTTGCCAGTTCTTAATATACATCCGAATATTCCACACATAATTTATTCCTCATTTTTTTAGCCCAATTAACAGGGTTGACTGTATTCGTTTGTGCTGGCTGTAGTAAAATTGGTTGAACGTGTATAAACATTTTTAGGAATCACGTTTTAGAATTACAAAAAAATTTGTAGCGGTTAATGTTACGGCATATATACGGTACAGGTACCGTTACAACTTCGATTATAGTGGTTCACAAAAAACAATGCCCAAAACACGTTACCACAAGAAATATGAAGCAAAAAATTCAACAAAAATTAAGGAGAGCAGTTTGGTGCTCAAAGACTTCCTTCAACCAGGAGAAAATATAGTATTTCAGAGCGGCAGAATTGAGAGTCTCAATGACAATTTTTTCTTTTACATAACTGATTCGCGGATACTACTTCATAGACGGCGGGGAGTTTTTGTCAAAAGGGATAGAATCATCGCAGAAAGAATCGAGGACATCAGGACAATGCAATACGGCGAAAGGGGAATGCTCCGAAAAAGAGGAGTACTACGAATCGAAACATACAGCAAAAAGATGGACCCGATAGTAGGCAAAGTGGCGGATATTAAAGCCATATGGCAAGAAATGCAGAAGTATATCAGAAGAGAGCCGTCGACTTTTGAATGAACAGCCAATTTCTCTAGGCACAACAGAATTTTGGATAGAGCTATTCCCTACTGAATCCAAGAAACAGACCGAAGATTAGACTGGCTATGAAGGGCATATGAACGAAGAGGGGAGTGAGCAGGTCTAGGGCTGGATTGATGGCGTTGATTATGCTGGATGCTGATTCGGATAGTCCACTGTAGTCTACGTCGATTACGTTTGCGTAAGCCAGAATTATTAACGAAAAAATCACTACTCCGATGATTAGGGCAACTTTTAGGACTCGTCGTATGGCATAGCCTATCAAGAATCCGCCGATTCCACCCAAGGCTATCTGAAAAAGTATGTGGCTAAAGGATTCGTTAAGCGTTAGGGTCAGCATTCAATTTCTCTCTAGGTTCCATGCAGCTAATAAAATTAACCGCAACAGAATCGATTGTTTAGCTAAAACAGGAAAGCCATGGGCGCGGGGTACAAAAACAATTAACCACTAAAAAAATATTTATAACGCAGTTAGTCACAAATGACAAGTATGAAAAAGGAACGGCTGCTCAGTAGCGAAAACACACAACTAATGGTCAAAGACATAGCCATTTTTGAGGACCCTGAGAAACTCAAATCCGTCTTGAACAAACTCAGCTGGAAGATTCTTCAAATTCTCAGCGAACAGGAAATGTATCCCATGGAAGTCGCCAGAAAACTGAAACTGCACGAACAGAAAGTCTATTATCACATCAGAAAGCTGGCAAAAGCAGGCGCCATAAAAGTTGTCAGAGAAGAGGAAACAAAGGGTGCAGTCGCAAAATACTACAAAGCAGCGTTTCCAGCCATGGGAATAGAACTGCCATTTGGCTACCAAAGGATAAATGGGTTCCCAGCTAGCAGCATAGATGAGAAAATGAAGAGGTTTCTGAGTCCCTTCATTGAAGACTGTGTTTTTGATGGAAAAATTGTTGTGGGAAGCCCTGACCCGCATGGACCTTTCAAGGCTAAAGCCAGAGACGGACACTACGCTGCATTCTTGACTTTTTTTCTGGGGAAACTAGTGGATTTGCCTGAAGATTTTCCGATAAAATTGGATGTTGACGTGAAAGCTGAGAAGGAGGAGGACAACAACCTAATCTTGGTGGGTGGACCTGGAACCAACCTAATCACCCAAGAATTCAACGAGTTTTTGCCCATACACTTCAACATGATGCCCTCTGAACACGGCTTCCTTTTGGGAGGTCTGGTTTCAGAAAAAACCCAGAAAGTTTACTCCGCCGACAACATGGGACTAATAGCTAGAATAGAAAATCCATGTAATAAAAACAAAAGAGTGATTGTTCTCGCAGGCAACAAAGCAGTTGGAACCAAAGCCTGCGTGCTGGCTCTCACAAAATTCTGGAAAAAAACACTGAAAAAATTTGGCGATGAAAAATTTGCGGTAGTAATTCAAGGATTCGACCTAGACGGCGACGGAAAGGTTGATTCCATAGAAGTTCTTGAATAACCACAGTTTCTTGATATGGAGGCAAAACATGTTGTCTGGCAGGGACTATGTAACGGTTACTTTTTCTGCACGTGGCCACGAGAATGTGCTGTCAACACACAAAACAACTTTTGAGGTCACAAAAGAGGCGACGCTTACAAAGCAGGGCGACTGCATAATAGCTGTTGAATCAACAAAAGCAGCAACGGATTTGTCACTTGAATTCAAGGAAGCCGCAAGAAAAGAGGGTGCACGAATAACGGTAACGGTTGAGGCAAACGAACTGAAGGAAACGATTAGGGCAGAGGGAAGCCCGCAGCTGCAGTTTACTCACCAGACTGATTTGGTGGTAAGAAAGAGCGATTATGTGTGCGGTCGAACATTGGCGATTAGGGCAGACAAGGCTGCCAGCGACTTCTCAAGAGTGTTTGTTGAAAAACTGAAGGACCCAAACCAAGAAGTCAAAGTTACATTGATTGTGGAAAATTATTGAATTTCAGCGTCCACAACCACCTGCCAAGTGTATGGGGCAACCTCCCGGACAGGTTTTGCCAACAAGATTTTCGTTACTTTT
>Ga0272441_10009538_pt1 | contig 14969 bp, 5 predicted proteins | sample SSMProp6N_FD_193582 | JGI IMG/M metagenome (GOLD analysis project Ga0272441, IMG submission 193582) | Marine sediment archaeal communities from Little Sippewissett salt marsh, Falmouth, MA, United States - SSM-Prop-6N | ecosystem: Environmental > Aquatic > Marine > Wetlands > Sediment ... | reverse complement strand
GGGGCAGTCGAAGACCACGCGTGTAGTGTTCACGGTCGTCCGGTCCCCCGTCTGTGCGGTGGCTTCACGGCGTTTCCCCCTCCGTGGCGGTCTTGCTCGGCCGGGTCATCGACCAGGCGAGCAGCACTTCGCCGAGCAGGAATGCAATCGCCAGAGCGGCCAGCGGGAAGGTGGAGGCGGCGGAGCGCGAGGAGCGGCCCTCGGAGAGCGAGTCCGCGCCGCTGTCGGCCTGCGACAGGGTCACGGGCACGTTGGGCAGCAGGGCATTCACCGTTGCTGCATCGACCCGCTCCAGCTCCGATTCGCTGGCAGGCACGTTGAATGCCGCCACGGGCTCGGCCTCCTCGGGTGGCTCCGCTCCCGAGGCCAGGCGATAGATGCCTGTGCGGTCGGTCTGGTCGAAGGCCAGCACGCCATCGGTCGGTCGGGCGAGCGGCACGGGCTCACCGTCCGGCAGGATCAAGCGGTGGGCGCCCGGTGGCAGCGAGAGTCTCAGCTCCGCGAAGGCAGGCCGCGCGAGCGGCTCGGCGGCGTCGACCAAGTGTGTCTGGATCGCTCGGTGCAGGATGAGGAGCAGAAGCTGCGTGAAGGGCAGGTTCGAGAAGTCGGCCTGCGCTGAGACCGCGAACACGTAGACCTTGCCCTTGCCCGCCTGGAGACGGACGAAGAACGGTTGGCCGCTCTCGGTGTGGATGAGCGTCTCGGCGGGACGCTCGCCGACGTCGAGCCTGAAGAGGCGCTCGACGAGCACCCTGTCGAGGCCCTCCGCCGGCAGGGTGGCGGTCAGGGGGCTGTTTGGCGAGACGGCGCCGAGGCGCATCTTCTTCCCTGTGACGGATTCCACCGTGCCTCCCAGGGGGAGATCTGGGAAGCCCGCACTGTTCCACGCGGCCACGTCCGTGTGGGCGCCGGGAAACGCGACCACCAGGCCCCCGGCAGCGGTGTAGGCGCGGAGGCGGGCGACCGCATCGGGGTCGAGTGCAGGCACGTCGGCGAGCACCACGGCCACGAAGGCGTCGAGCTCGGCGGCCGGCAGTTCGGCGGCAGGGATGGTGCGGGTCGTGAAATGGGAGCGCTGCGAGATGTCCGACTCGGGCGGGCGGAGCGCCAGCTCCACGAAGTCGGCGGCAGCGTCGAACGGCACGGCCGAGGGAGCGCCGTCGGCCACGAGCACAGGGAGCTGTGCGGCGGCACGTAGCACGAAGTGGAACTGGTCGTCCGCGGGCAGTGCATCGGGGCTGGTGAGCTCGAGCCGCCCGGCGTGCGCTCCGCTCTCCAGTGTGGGCAGGCGGAATACCACGTCGGCACGGCCCGAGGCGGCGAACTCGTGAGTGCGGGTGTCGATGCGGCGGCCATCGAGGAAGAGCCCCACGCTGGCCACCGTGCCCGCGCCGGTGCGGCTGCGCAGCTCCACGGTGGCCGTGAGCTTCGGCTTGTCGCCCTCCACGAGCACGGCAGGATCCGTGCGCACGGCAGCGATCGAGAGATTGCTCTCCACGCCGGGGACGAGGTCGGTGATCAGGAGGCGTGGGTCGCCGGCATCGTGAAGCGCACGGCGCACCTGGTCCCATTCGGCCGTATCCTGGACTCGCCAGCCGCTGGCCTGGAGGTCGGTGAGGAGCCAGATGGCGCCGCCGCCCCCGCCGCGCCCGAGCGTGCCGGCCGCGGCGATGAGCGCGCGGGGCACATCGCCGGCGCCGCCCGTGAGCGGCGCGTCGCGGAGCACTGCGGCCACGGCCGCGCGGTCTTGGAGCGGCTCGCGGAAGGGCGATCGGAAGGCAGGCGCGAACGTGCCCGCCGCCGCCCGCGTGCCGCGCGGCAGCTCGCGCAGCTCGGCGCGAGCCATACGCTTGCCGCACTCGAAGGCTGAGCCACCCGTACCTGTGGCCGACATGCTTGCCGATGCGTCGAGCACCACGGCCACCTGCGTGCTGCCGCCCAGCAGCGCCGCCAGACCGCCCCGCACCACAGGCTGGGCCAGCGCCGCGAGCGCCGTGGCGAGCAGGAGCATTCTGAGTGCCATGAGCAGGAGCTGGCGCAGGCGCGCCCGGCGGATTGCCCGCCGCTCGCTCGTGAGCAGGAAGTCGATGGCCGCCCACCGCACGCGCCGATACCGCATGCGGTTCAGCAGGTGGATCACGATGGGGAGGGCCACCAGGGGCGAGAGGATCAGAAGCTCGGGATGCAGGAACGTCATCGGCAGCCTGCTGTTGGTCGGTTGTCGGTCACATGTCCCTGGCACCATGCGGGCTGGCCAGGGGGGAATGCACCCTATTTCGCTCGCCTGCCCAGATAGGCGGTGAGCGCACGATCGAACGGCTCCGAGAGCTGGAGCCGCTGGTAGTCGATGTTCTTCTCCGTGCACCCGCGCCGCAGGCGCTCCAGGTAGGTGCGGAAGCGCGTGCGGTAGCTCTCGGCTACCACGCGGGGGTCCACCACCACCTGCTCGCCGCGTTCCATGCCCTCGAAGAGCGTCACCCGGTCGAAGGGGAACTCGATCTCGGCATCGTCGAGCAGATGGAGGACGATGACCTCGTGGCGGCGGTGGCGGAAGTGCTGGAGGCCGTTGAGGAGCGTGTCCACGTCGTCGAGCAGGTCGCTGATCACGATGACGAGGCTTCGGCGGCGCACCCGCTCGGCGATCTCGTGGAGCACGGCGCCGATATTGGTGTCCGACCCTGCCTGCACCTGCTCGAGCGCCTCGATGATGGCACCGAAGTGGCGCGCGTTGCCGCGCGGGGGGATGAACTGACGCACGCCGTGGTCGAAGACCACGAGGCCTGCCTGGTCGCCCTGGCGGAGCATGAGCAGGGAGAGCGAGGCGGCGAGGGCCGCTCCATAGTCCAAGCGGGTCTCGGGCTCGGACGTGAACTCCATCGAGCCGCTCGCGTCGAGGAGCACGTAGCAGCTCAGGTTCGTCTCGGCCTCGAACTGCTTGATGAAGAAGCGGTCGGTGCGGGCGAGCACGCGCCAATCCACGTAGCGCGGGTCGTCGCCGGGGGCATACTCGCGGTATTCGGCGAACTCGACGTTGAAGCCGTGGTAGGGGCTTTTGTGGATGCCGGAGTAGTAGCCCTCGACGGCCTGGCGTGCGCGGAGCTGGAGCCTGCTCACGCGTCCGATGGCGCGCCGGTCGATCTGGCGTTCCTTGCGTGGAGGCACCCGGCTAGTCCTCCGTCTCGATCGCCGGCACGTCCTGGATCAGGCGGGCCACCACGTCGTCGGACGTGGCGCCCTCGGCCTCGGCGTTGAAGTTCAGGAGGATGCGATGGCGCAGGACGGGCGCCGCCACGGCCCGCACGTCCTCCACCGATGCGTATCCCCTGCCCTGGAGAATGGAGCGTGCCTTCGCGCCGAGCACGAGGTACTGCGAGGCGCGCGGCCCGGCGCCCCAGGCCACCCAGTCGCGCACGTAGTCCGGCATGTCCGCCTCGCCCTTGCGCGTTCTTCGCACCAGGGTCACCGCGTAGCGGTAGACGTGGTCGGGCACGGGGATGCGGTAGACGAGGTCCTGGAGCTTCACGATGTCCTCGCCCGTGAGCACCTCCTCCACCTCGGGGTCGCGCTGCGTGGTCGTGCGGCGGACCACCTCGATCTCCTCGTCGAACTGCGGATAGTCCACGCGCACGTGGAACATGAAGCGGTCGAGCTGGGCCTCGGGCAGGGGATAGGTGCCTTCCTGCTCGATGGGGTTCTGCGTGGCGAGCACCAGGAAGGGTTCGTGGAGGAAGTACTCCTTGCCGCTGGCCGTCACGCGGTGCTCCTGCATCGCCTCGAGCAGTGCCGCCTGGGTCTTCGGGGGGGTGCGGTTGATCTCGTCCGCGAGCACGATGTTGGCGAAGAGCGGGCCGCGGACAAACTCGAATTCGCGGTGGCCCGTCGTGCGGTCCTCGCGGAGGATCTCCGTGCCCGTGATGTCGCTCGGCATCAGGTCGGGGGTGAACTGGATGCGGCGGAACTGGAGGGAGAGCACCCGTGCAAGCGTGCGCACCAGCAGAGTTTTCGCCAGCCCTGGCACCCCTTCGAGCAGGCAGTGGCCGCGGGAGAACATCGCGAGCAGCACCTCCTCGACCACCTGCTGCTGGCCGACGATCACGTGGCGGATTTCCTCGCGGAGGCGGGCACACGCATCGCGGAAGCGCTTCACCTGCTGCACGTCCTGGTCCTGGGGGCCATCCTGCGGCTCAGCGGCGGGTTCGGACATGGATCGGCTCCTTGGGGGAACGGTGGGTGCCTGAATGACACATTATGCCTGTCTGCGGTTTTTGACGCAAACTCGGAACGCTGGTTCTCCCCGGTGCGGCCTGGGCCTACTCGCCTTTGCCTTCGGCGAGCACGTAGCGGGGCCAATGGCCTGCGCTGGTGTGGAACCAGCCGCCCTTGCGGGTGGGACTCGAATGGTGGTACCGTTCCTCGAGGTCGCCATCCTGCACGGCCGAGAGGATGAGCATTTCCTGTCCGGCCATCTTCCACGGGCCAGACGTGCGGGTCTTCTCGCCGCCGGGCTCCTTGGGCTCGTGGACGATCCACGTGTGGCGGCGGCTCGGCGCGCCGATGCCCTGCCACGGCAGCCGCAACTCCGCCGTGTAGCCCGTGTCCACGTCCGAGGCATCGTTCACCGTGGATGGCTTGCCGTCGGCCTTCGGCTTCGGGCGCATTGCGATGGCCAGGCGGTGCGTCGCGTCGTCGCGCAGGAACATCTCGAAGCCGAAGAGGATTCCGTAGGTGACCATGGCCGACTCGCTGACCGGCCAGCTCTTGTCCGGCACGACGCACCAGATGTCGTTGAACTGGTTGAGGGCGTTGTGGTGGATCTCCCAGAAGAAGCGGCGGCTGCCGAAGGAGAGGAAGAACTCGACGACGTCGATCTTGTGCTCCGGGTGCCAGATCTCGCAGCCCGGGCGGAGATTGCCGGCGGGGCCTTCGGAGCGGCCGCTGGCGAGGGCCACCAGGTTGCGGTCGAACGTCTCGTAGGCCACGTAGAGGAAGCGGTCGTCCCAGGCGAATCGGGCGACCCCGCGCGGCCGATCGCTGAGCACCCCCGTCTTGCTGTTCACGTAGTCGATGCGAACGGGGCGCGCCTGCTGCCAGCAGCGCTCGTCGAGCGTGCCATCCACGGTTATGGGCACCGCGGTGCGGAAGATGGGCTCGGCTCCCTGTGCCGCAACGGCTGCCAGCACGCCCGCGATCCAGAGGATTCTCATTGCGTCGTCCTCCTTGCATCAGCGGCGGAGCACGGGCTCGCACCAGTTTGCCGCGTCGAACTTGTTGCCATCGCCGGCATCGGACACCACGAGGCGCAGGCGGCCGACCCCGCGAACGTCCACGTCGATCTTCGTCGGCTCGTCGAGGCCGGAGACGACCTTCGACGCCCAGAGCTTCTTGCCATCGCCGTAGACCTCGAAGACGACGGAGCCGCGCCCCTCCGCCACCGCGTCCACCCCCGCTTGGGCGGAGAAGCGGGCGAACTGCCCGTTCAATGCCACCTCGAGCAGGCTCTGGGCGAACACGCCCACGCCGTTGGCGAAGCGCTTCTCGCCGACGGCAAGCGGCGCCCCCACCACGTTGCGGGCCATGCGGGGGCTCGCCACGTTCTGGTCGGCGTGGATCAGCCCCGCCGCGCTCAGCGGGAACGGGCCGCCGCGGTACTCGAACACGCGCCAGCCCGCGGTGTTGGCCGACCCCGCGTAGCGCACTTCGATGCGGGCCTCGGCCTGTCCCCCGAGTGCCTTGCCGTCGACCACGAAGATGCCTTCCCGCAGGCCGCTCGCCAACTCGGGCGCCGTGCGGGTGAGGTCCCACGTGCCGGCGCTGCGGCCGTTCACGGCCACCTCGGCCTTATGGCCCGTGTCGTCCAGGAAGTACCGCTTGCGAAGCACCAGGCCAGTTCCCTGTGGCACGCGGATGGTGAAGCGCTCGACCCCGCCTTTCGGGATGCGCAGGCCCTGCCACGAAGCTTCCAGGCCTGTGGCCGTGCGGCCCTTGAAGGAAGCGGCCTCGCCGCCCGTCTGCGTGTAGGACTGCCGCTTGCCCGTTGCGGGAGTGAATGCTGCGATCACCCGCTGTGGCCAAGTGGGGGCGGGGCCGTCGCTCACCCGCACTCGGCTCAGCGCCTGCTCCGCCGGCTCTCCTGCCGGCTTGAGCACGAAGAAGACGGGAACCCTCCCGACGGCATACGAGCCTGCCTCCAGCGGAACATTGCTGCCGAAGGTGTCCTCCGCCGACACCACGGACAGCCCTGTGGCCGCGAAGGAGAGGCGGCCGGGGTCGTCGTTGCGCCACACGGCGGCCTCGGGCACACCGTCGCTCTTCCGCTTGTAGAGCAGGCAGCGGGTGCGGTGGGGCACGACGTCCTGGATCTCGATTTCCGCAACGGGCTCGACGTGGGCAAGCCACTGCCGGGTGTGGTGAACGCCCCACCAGGCGGGCTTGAGTTGGAAGGTCATGGGGCGCTCGGTGAGCGGCGGCGCCGTCAGCTCCCTGCGATAGGTGAGGCCGAGCCCGAGGCGGGCGAAGTCCTCGTTCCTCACCGCCAGCGCCGGGCGGATGCCGAGCTGGTGGAGCAGGAGTTCGGAACGAACGAGGTAGGCGGCCTGGTCGAAGGCGGTGAGCCCCTTCGGCCCCTTCTCCACGGCCCAGTCCAGGTCGCTGAGCAGCACGGACTTCGCCTTGCCAGCCTCCGAGCCCAGGGCGGCCTGGAGCTGGCGCACGTAGGCCGGCACGCGGGCGTCCTCGGGCGACAGGCGGCCAACGTCGAGCCGCACGTTCACGCCCGTCAGGTGGCCAAGGGCCTTGTGCCTGGCGAGCTGCTCGAGGTAGGGGATGGCCGACGTGCGGCGCATGCCGCCGATCAGGAGCGGCCTGTCGGGGCAGTAGATGCGACGCCAGCGGTCGGCCGAGCGGAGCATGCGCGCGAAGCGGTCGGGCTTGACTGCGATGGGTCCCGAGTCAGGGTTGTTCCACAGCACCCAGCCCGCCACGTCGGCCCCTGCCTCTCGCATCAGCGCGCAGGCATAGTCGTCCCAGTCGCTGTCGCGTTCGGGGATGAGGAAGGTGTCGACTGCGTGTCCCGCGTCGCGCAGGCGTCGCACGAAGGCTCCCGCCCGCATCTGCTCGAAGCCGATGCCGGCTGCCCAGTAGGCGCAGTAGCCGACGAGCAGGTAGGGGTCCGCGCCGCGTTCCGTCACCTTCCTGGCCCGTTGGCGCAGCGAGTCGAGCTGGGCGTTGCCCGGGTGGTGCTCCACCCAGTCCCAGTCCTCGTCGACGAAGGTATAGCGGTCGCCGACGGTGGCGCGGAGCTTCCACTCGTCGGCCAGCGCGGCCTGCCATTCGGGGCCGAGGATGGGCGCCAGATCGGCAACGATGATCTCGTCGTGCAGTGCTGCCAACTCCTGCTCGCCCGCGGTGAGCTGTGCCTCGAGGGCGTAGGCGCCCACGGGGAGGCCCTTGGCGACGATGAACTCGCGGCGTTCGCCGGGGCGGAGCTTCAGAGCCTCCTCAATGGCGGCGACGCGACTGCCGCGCCAATCGACCACGGCGGCCCTAAGCGTCGCGGCACGAGGGGTCGCAGCGTCGCGGTTCACGACCACGAGGCTCACGGGGCTGCCCGGCGCCACGGCGTTCGTCTCCGAGCCACGCTGTGGCCGAATGACCAGGCGCTCGCCGGGCTTCAGATGCGTGCCCACCACCACGTCGTCCACGTAGATGGTGCCGCGTTCGGCCTCGGAGCCCGTCCCGTCCACGGCTAGGTGCAGGCCGAGGGGGTAGCTGGGCTCGAAGCCGAGCACGGGGAGTGGCTTGTGCCAGTCCGAGGGGACGACCGGGAGGCGGAATTCGAGCTTGCGCCAGCCTTTCCAGTCGACCCGCACCGCGTTCTGGAGCGGCCCGCCGGCGGTGCGGGTGAGGAAGAGGTCGAAGGTGCGGCCGTGGCCGCCGTGGCTCACCCCCTGCGTGTCGCCGATGAGCGGGTAGAAGAGCGCACCTGAGCCGTCGCCGTGCACCCACAGCGAGAGTTCGACGGGCACGCCGGGGAGCGCGGGGTCGATGGAGGCGATGGTGAGAGGGCGCGGCGGGGGCTGGCCGTGCCGGGCGGGTGGCAGGGTGGTCCTGTCCCAGGCGAGGGCGAGTGAACGCTTGCCGCTGTGGGCCTGCGCGGAGGCGGTCCGGGCTGCGGCGTGGCCGACGGGCGGGGCGTTCGCGAACGTGTAGGCCTTCAGCCCCAGGTAGCCGCGGTCGGCCTCGAAGTCGGCGAACAGGGCTTTGCTGTCGGGCTTGGCGATCGCCAGCGCTTGCGTGGCGGCCACGCCGGCGTCGTTGGCGTCCACGGCGTTCACTTCGAGACGGAACGGGCCGAGGCGGCTCGCCGCGTCGGGTGCCTGGCCCGCGAGGTCGATGCGGTGCGTGCGTGCCTGGTGTGGGGGGAGCTCGAGGGTGGTGGCGCCGTTGGCGATCGCCTCGCCCGAGCGGTCGAGCAGCGTCCAGGCCACACGCACCTGGCGCGTGCGCACGGGCGAGGCGTTCTGCACCGTGAGCCACGCCCCCAGGCCGGGGCGGTAGCGATGCTCGGGGTCGTCGCAGCCCACGTGGAGCGCGAGCGTCCCCGAGGCGAGCTGCTGGGTGTGGACGACGATGGGGCCGAGGAGCACGGGGCCGCGGGCCGCGGGGGGCGGCTCGGGCGGCGTCTTCTCATTGCGTGGGCGGCGTGGCGGCTCGGGCGGCTGGATGCGGAACGCGGTGATCTCGAGGGGGAAGTTCAGCTCGGGCGTCGAGCCTCTCGGCACATTGCTCCCCAGGCCGTTCCCTGGGAGCGGCACCTCGATGTAGCGCCAGCCCGTGAAGTCGAGCGTGCATAGGGGCAGCTCGCCGTCGTTGATGCGCCGCCAGCCGCCCACCCAGAAGTCCGCCGAATCCGTGTAGTCGAGGATGAGCACGGACAGGCGGTCGCTCGTGCCGTTGCCCTTCACCCACACGCCCAGGCGGAAGGCGTTGCCGGGCAGATAGCGGTTGCGGGCGCTGTAGACGAAAGCCTGGCCCGTGTAGCCCAGCCGCAGGGCGAAGCGTCCGGGCGGCTGCTCACCCTGGGTCGGGTCCACGGGCTTGTCCTGGCCGGTGGGGTTCGGGATGTCCGCACGCCCGATGGCCGCGGTCGTCTGCGCCCACGGGCTCGCACGCTGGGCCTCCCCGTGGGTCCACCCGACCCAGTTTCTGACGGTGCGGCGGTCGACCTCGGTGTGGAACCCTGCGGTAAACCAGTGGGCGAGGGCATCGGACATGTCGTCGAAGAGCAGCGTGCTGTTGGCCATCACGAGCTTGTGCTCGGTCTTCTGCGAGAGCTGGGGCAGGTCGGCGGACACGATGTCGCACGCCACGTCGAAGGGGGGGAGGTAGGCCTCGAGGTTCTTCGGTGCGAGCTCGAGGCGGAGCTCCTTGGCCTCAGCGGGGGCGAGGTCGACGCGGAAGTCCCTGTCGGCCACGAGGTTTTCGTTGCGGTCGGTGATGGTGACGCGTGCCTGGACGCTTGCGGGAGCCTTCACGAAGCTGCGCACGTCGAGGGCGACGGCCACCTGGCCACCGAAGTCGCGGGCGGGAGGGCCGATCAGGCAGGTGGCCAGCGTGGCGGGCGGACCGCCGTGCTGGGGCACGAAGCGCAGATCGTCGAGCAGCACGGACACGGGCGGGCACGGCTCGTCCTCCTTGCGCCTGCCGCGGAAGTCGATCCTGTCCCACCAGACTACCTGCCCGGTGGGGAGGGCGCCGGGGTCGAGCGTCAGCTCGCGCCAGTCGTCGAAGTCGAGCCGGGTGCGTTCGAGGGACACGCGGCGGTGGTTGCGGAGCCTGCGGTTGCCCCGGTCGTCCACGAATGCCTCGGCGTGGAGGAGGGTGAGCTGCATCTCGTCGTTCGTCGCGTTGCCCTTCACCCAGAGCTTGAGCTGTCCGGGGCCGGGGAGGCGGATGCCCTCGCTGGGAAGCACGAGGGAGGCGCCCCGATGCTGCGCGTCGAGCGTGTAGGTGAGCCGCGCCGCGCCGAGGCCCGCCTTGGCGTTCTCGGAGTCGACGGCGGTGGCCACGTTGCCCCGGCCGATCAGCCGGCCGGTGAAGTTGTCGATGAGGTGGTAGCCGGCGGCTGCTGCCGTTCGGGCGGCGCACGCCAGGGCTGCGGCGGCCAGCACGGGCGCCGCGACGGCGCGCAGGCGTGCCCCCAGGTTGCCTCTTGCGCCACGGCTCACGCGTTGTGTCTCCCTGCGTCGGAGGGTCATGGCTTGGGCTCTGGCTTCGGTGCGGGCGCCCACACGATGGGCGCCCCCGTGTAGGTCACGTAGGTTCGGGGCGGGAAGCGCGAGTCGCTCTCCGCGTAGGCGGCCAGGAGGAACAGCTTGCCGCGGTAGGGGAGGGCGGCGATGACCTTGCCCGGGCTCGCCGGCGGCTTGAAGCGGGAGTCGGGTGCACCATCGGCCCGTCGGAGCACGGCGGCCCCCTGTTCCGTGGGGACCACGAGCTGCGTCTGCGTGGCCATCGGCTGCCCGCAGATGCGCGTGCCGAGGCTCCGCCGCCAGCGGACCGCTCCGTCGGGAGCCACGAGCGCCACGTCGCCCTGCTCGCTGGCGAAGCACACCCCTTCGGGCACCACCACGGGGCACGCGGAGATGTGTCCGCCCAGATCGTGTGCCCAGGCGGGCTTGCCGCTCTTTGCATCGAAGCAGAGCATGCGCCCCTGCTCGTCGCCTGTGTAGACGCGCCCGCCGTGCACGGCGGGACTCGACCGCGTGTACTTCGCCACGGGAGCCTTCCAGGCCAGCACCCCGCGGGCCATGTCTACTGCGTAGAGGAAGCCGTCCCACGAGAACGCGAAGACCCGCCCATCGGCGAGTGCGGGCGCGCTGCGGATCTTGCCGCCTGTGGCGAACTCCCAGATGAGGATCCCCGAATCCACGTCCACCTTGTAGAGGCGGCCGTCGTCGGAGCCGAAGTAGACCTCGTCGCCGTCGGGAACGGGACTGGAGTAGACCCGCCCCCCGGTCGGATACGACCACAGGTGCATCCCGTTGTCCGCGATGGCGTGGAGCTTGTAGTCGGCCGAGCCGACGAGCAGCCGCGCAGCGTAGCGGGCGGGGGTGGTGGTGGGAGTGATGGTGGCCAGCGACCACGACGGGCCGTAGTCCACGGGACGGGTCGGCTTGTCCTTCGGATCGACCTCGCGGACGGCAAGGGAGCGGATCCTGCCGTCCGCCTCGCCGTAGGTGAACACGCCGTTGACCGCCGTGGCCCCCACGTGGTAGGCGGGTGCCCCCATGCGGAGGCGGCCCAGCTCCGCGTACTCGCCCATCAGATCGGGCGGGAGCTTGCCGACCACGTGGTGCGGGCTGCCCATGAACATCGGCACCCCGTCGGCATCGTCGGGGAAGCGGCGCCCTGCGCCCGCCATCTCGGGGCCGCCCAGCGGGCCGTAGACCTCGATCTCCGTGAGGCACTCGCGATGCGCCCTGTGGAGGCCGGGCAGCACCTTGATCGCATCCGTGTGGAGCAGCTTCGGGAAGTGGACGACGATGAAGCGGCGGCGGTTGCCGCGCACCAGCGCCACCGCCTCGGGGAGCTTCGTCTCCAGGTTGTTCGCCACGATGCTGATCTGGCGGTAGGTGTTCTCGGGCGTCGCATTGTTCAGGTAGAGCACGAGGTGCGAGACATAGGCCGTGCGGGTGAGCACAACGCTGAAGGCCGCGCTGTCGGGCTGGTAGAACCACCGGGCGCCCACGTCGTCCAGCCGGCCGTTGTGGAGGTAGGCCTGCTCCTCGAGGAAGCGGGTCGCCGACGAGACGAGTCCCTGCTTGAGGCCGACCACGTGGTTGCGGCTGCGGAGCTTGTCGGACAGGCTGGCGGGGATGCGGTCGTAGCGGACGCGCAGGTCGCGCACGAACGTCGGCTCGGCGGCGTGGAGCTCGGGGTCGGCCAGCAGGTTGGCCGATGGGAAGCGGACGGGGCGGAAGCTCACGTCGTCCACGTGCACGGTGCCGCCCGTGGCCTCGAAGCCCACCTCGAGCGCCGTAGTGTCGGCCATCGTCTTCACGGCCAGGCGCCCGAACGCCCATTGGCCCGGGCGGGCAGAGAAGGTCGAGGCGGTGAGCGTCTCCTTCGCACCCGCAATCAGCGCTCCAGCCACGAGGGCCGCGTCCGCTGCGTCCGTGCGGTAGAAGAACTCGAGGAGGTAGGTGGCCGACGGGATGACCTTGCGCTGGAGCGGCTGCGTGACCAGGGTGCCGGGCGAAAGGGCGAGGGCCTTCTTGCCCGCGTGGCCGGGCGAGGCGGCCTTCGCCCCCTCCCAGCCGTCGGTGCCCTCGAAGCCCGTGTTGGTGAGCTGCTCGAGGCCCATGCGCAGGATGTCCTTGTAGTCGCCCGGCGCGTCGCTGCCGACGGGGAAGAAGTCGGCGGTGGCATCGGGGTCGCGGGCGAGGGCGCGGCGCAGGTAGGCGGGATAATCGCCGTCGGGCTTCTCGTGGTGATCGCGGAGGCGGGTGTGCCAGAGCGGCTTGCCGCTTGCATCGAGGCGCACGACGGTGCCGTTCTGCGTGCCGGCCAGAGCCCCGTCTGCCAGGGGGCGGACTTCGGCGGGGAAGGGGAGCTTGTGGCGCCAGAGCGTGCGGCCCGAGGCGGCATCGACGCACAGGAGCAGGCCGTCGCGGTCGCAGCGATAGAGGCGCGATTCGTCGGGGCTGAGGCGGTCGAGGCCGGGCACACAGAGGGTGGCGAACCGAGCGTCCCACAGGCTCCGCCCGTCGGGCGCGATGCGTTGGGCCGAGGCGGGGGTGGCCACCAGGCAGCCGCCGTCGGCCAGCCAGCGGCCGTCGAAGGCGATGGGCGTGCCCCGCGCACCGTCGGGCCGCAGCGGAATGGCCACGCTCTCCGCGTGGATCCAGGCAGTGTCTGGGGAGGAGGGGTCGCCCCGCTCGGGCCAGGTGACCCACCAGCCTCTGGCGCGCGTCTGGTTGCCCGGGTCGTCGTCGTTCGCGGCGAGCAGCTTGCCCGTGCGTGCGTCGAGGATCATCGGGGTGTACTTCCACACGGGGGCGATCTTGTCGGGCGCGGTCCGGGTGGAGCCGCAGATGGCGTACTCGCCGTGCACCAGCTTCGCCCCGTCGGGGCTGAGTGCGAAGTCGCCCACGACCACCGTGCGGGCGAAGGCCGCACCGGACGTCTGCACCGCCTCGGCGGGATACGCCGCGATGGCCTCCGCACGGTCGCGATACCACATCCTCCGGCCTTCGAAGTCCACTGCCAGCAGCCCCGTCATCCCGCCGATGAGAATCTGCCGCAGCTTCGCGTTCACGCGGATGGCCACCTCGGTGTTGATGGCCCCTTCCTGGTAGGTGTTGAAGCCGCCGTGGAAGCGCGGCCATTCGGTCGACGCGAACTTCCTGAGCGCCGAGCCGTCCGAGCCGTCGAGCAGGAACACGAAGAAGCCGCGGCCCGTGGCCGCCACCACCCGCTTGCCGCCGTCGTACCACTGGGCGAAGTAGACGTTGTGCTCGGGGAGGAACTGCTTCCAGAGCAGCTTGCCATCGGGCGCGAAGCAGAAGAGGTTGTGGCCGTAGCCCGCGGTGGCCACGAGAGCGCGGCCCGTGGCCTGGTCCACGTCGACCGCACGCACCAGATCCTCACGGCTCACGGCATCGCGGTAGGGCGATGGCCTGGCCTCGCTGCCCGCTACCGTCTTCAGCGTCGTCCCCGGCTTGGGGGCCGGCTGCACGATCGTGGGGTGCACGGGCGACGCCGGGGCGTGGGGGGCCTCGCTCCCCGCGAGGGCGAGCAGCGCGTCCACGCCGCGGGCCAGCCCCGCCTCGTCGGTGGCGAGCACGCTCACGGTGTCGTGGTGGTTCGAGAAGGCGCGGCGCGCCCAAGCCACGATGGCGCGGCGCGGGCCAGGGAAATTGGCCGACACGGATTCGGCCAGGACATCGCGTCGAGCGAGGGCCTCGATGAGGCGGCTCTCGTAGCGGCGGCCCAGCAGGATCAGCGGCGAATCGACGAAGAGCCCTGGGTCCACCACGTTGCCACGCCAGAGCCGGGCACCGTCCACGGTGGGAGGCTCGTAGTTCCAGTCGACGGGCAGGCGCAGCACGTCGCCGACGGCCACGACCTTGGCCTTGCGGCCGAGGCGCACAAGCTCTCCCGCCAGGCGCTCGGCCTGGGGGCGCACCCACGCCTGGTCGGCGTCCACCGCAATCTGAATCTCGGGCGCCTCCTGCGGCGGCTGCGCCGCGGCGACCATGGCGCGGACGTGCCCCGCGTCGCGCACCCAGACGGGGCGCTCCTCGAGCGTCGCCCCCGGCATCTCGCCCTTCTCGACCTGCACGGCGGCCGAGGCCACCCTCCCGCTCACCAGCTCGCGCACGCTCAGCGTCCAGCTTCCTGCCCCCACGTTCACGGGCACGCGGCACACGCCCGTGTAGCGGGGCGCGGCGGCGCGGAACACCTCGTGGACTGCCGTGCCGGCCGCGTCGCGCAGGGTGGTCTGGAGCGGGAACCCCGCGTCGATGGCCTTCCCCGCCTCGTTGGCGACGGCGACGCGGTAGGTGAGGTCGGAGCCTGCCCGCACGGCCGCCGGGGCCTCGAGCTTCACGCGGGCGATGGGGGAGGGGAGGAAGGCATAGATCTTGCCGGGGTAGTGGCGCAGGTCGGGCCGCAGGCGCATCCACTCGGCTGTTGCTCCAGGCCCTGCCTGCGCGGGCGCGCTCTCCGCCTTCACGTCCACGCGCCGCATCTCCAGCAGGTCGTAGCAGGCGGGGGGGCGTTTCGGGAAGCGCAGCGTCGGGCGGTCGGGCGCCTGATAGAGCGTCTTGTAGAGGCCGCGGAAGCGGGTGAATGCGAAGTTCGGGATGACCATGTACTCCGCCTGCCCGCAGCGCAGCCAGTCGGGGCCGACGAGCAGGTCGTGCTGTGCGGCGGGCGGGATGCGGCTCGCGAGGAACCCGCGGACG